>ENA-OOXJ01000239-OOXJ01000239.1-human-gut-metagenome-genome-assembly--contig:-NODE-239-length-50469-cov-10.326060_pt1 | contig 50469 bp, 41 predicted proteins | sample MGYA00241587_ERZ501343 | MGnify/ENA primary metagenome ERZ501343 (study PRJEB25962, sample SAMEA2042918) | human gut metagenome | biome: human gut; feature: human-associated habitat; material: faeces... | reverse complement strand
ACGGCCGTCAGGGCGGTATGATTCCTGACCCCGAGGAGATCCTGGAAGTCTTCAAGAAAACTATGTAACAAAAGGCAATTATGATGGACATTAACGAAATAATCAAACCTGAGAACAAGGTTTACGGCAAAACCCCCGTACTTAAAGACAATATCCTCCATTACTGCCCCGGCTGCTCCCATGGCGTAGTGCACAAGGTAATAGCCGAGGTCATCGAGGAAATGGGCATCCAGGACAAGACCATCGGTATCTCTCCCGTAGGATGCTCCGTATTCGCATACAACTACCTGGACATCGACTGGCAGCAGGCAGCCCACGGACGTGCCCCCGCCCTCGCGACAGCCACCAAGAGGCTCATGCCCGACAAATACGTGTTCACATATCAGGGTGACGGCGACCTCGCTTCCATCGGAACCGCCGAGGTAATGCACGCCTGCAACCGCGGAGAGAACATCGTCATCATCTTCATCAACAACGCCATCTACGGTATGACAGGAGGTCAGATGGCCCCTACCACCCTGCTGGGACAGGTTACAGCCACCACTCCCTACGGACGTAAGGCCGAGCTCAACGGTTATCCCCTCAAGATTACCGAGCTCATCGCCCAGCTCGAAGGCACCTGCTACGTGACCCGTCAGTCCGTGCAGAACCCCGCCGCCGTACGCAAGACCAAGAAAGCCATCCGCAAGGCATTCGAGAACTCCATGATGCACAAGGGCACCTCCTTCGTAGAGGTTGTCAGCACCTGCAACTCCGGCTGGAAAGTCACTCCCGTAGAGGCCAACAAGTGGATGGAGGAGAATATGTTCCCCTTCTATCCCCTGGGCGACATGAAAGACCGCTGATTTGTTCCATAAAAGGGTAATTTCTGCGTCATGCTTATCCCTCACATCCTCATTTACGGAAGTAAACTCCGGTGTTCGGGATTGCGCATTCCTTGAAATTCCTCCTTTTATGAAACAAATTGAAAATACTTTTGAGATTTTTCAATCAAATTAAAATTATAATACAGAAATGAAAGAAGAAATCATCATAGCAGGATTCGGAGGACAGGGTGTCCTCTCCATGGGCAAGATTCTGGCCTACTCCGGTATCATGCAGGACCAGGAAGTGGCATGGATGCCCTCATACGGCCCTGAAATGCGCGGCGGTACCTGCAACGTGAGCGTAATCCTCAGCGACAAGAAGATCAGCTCCCCCATCCTGAGCAAGTTCGACACCGCCATCATCCTCAACCAGCAGTCCCTCGACAAGTTCGAGTCCCGCGTAAAACCGGGCGGACTGCTCGTCTATGACCCCAACGGCATCACCCACCACCCCACCCGCACCGACATCTCCATCTACAAGATAGATGCCGCCGACGAGGCAGCCAAACTGGGCAATGCCAAGGCCTACAACATGATCGTCCTCGGAGCCTTCCTGAAAGTGAAGCCCATCGTGAAGATGGAGAACGTGACAGCCGGACTCAAGAAGTCCCTCCCTCCCCGTCACCACAACCTCATCCCGATGAATGAGCAGGCCATCAAGGTCGGCATGGACGCTGTAGTCAAGGTCCGCTAATCCATCCGCTAAGATAAACTACAAATAGGAGGTGCGTCAAATGCAAATTTTGGCACACCTCCTTTTATTTTCCGCCCCTCTTCACCTTATGCCTCAGCTTCATCACAGCAAAATTCAGCTCAATCTCTGTCTCCGTCCCGTTAGTCTGCAGATCCTCACCGAAGAGATCAGCCATGATCTCCCCGCTTCTCTGCATAAGAGACTTCTGCCCGTACTTGTCCGGACTAGCCGACAGCTCACCTATTGTCCGCGACAGCTCCCGCAGCTTGGCGAACGCCTCGATAATCGAGATAGTCGCCTCTATCGCCTTATCCCCCTTCAGAATAGTCGCCAGCATATACAGGCCCTTTTCCGTAAACGCTTTTGGCAAAGTACGGCTTTTGGGACTATTTGCAATCAAAAAATTTGATCGCAAATCAGCAAACTCCTGATAATCAAGATTGATAATGTAATTTTCAGGAAATTTACGTGGATTGTTTCTGACCACCTGATTGATTTCCTTTGTCTCTACTCCGTAAATCTCCGCCACCGCAAAGTCCAGGATGACATCCTGCCCTCTCAGGCGCACGATTTTGTCTTGCTCCGACTTGTTTTCCAATATGATTATCCGTAAATTTACCCCTAGATAAATTGAATAACGTCGAAGACAGAAAAGCAATACTTTCGTTAAATCCTGCGGCCCTACTTGTCACTATACATTTTCGTTACACCGCAGTTCTCTGACTGTCAATAATTTCCAAAATCATAAAAATGTAAGGAGGACGGAAATATCTCTAAAAAGGGGCATTTTAAGGGCTCTTAACATTTTGCGATTTTACAGACATTCTGATTATCAGGATTTTTTAATTCAACTAAAATGTATAGTGGAATTAGGAGAGGCTTCTTGTCGCACCCAGGGGGTATTATTGCGGATAGTTTTTTACAATATCCCCATAGTATCTGATTTTGCCACAAAATTACCTCTTGTCAATAACCGAAAACAGAAAAAGATTAAGTGCAACTTTTAGCTGTTTTTATTATTTTACGTTCTTTATAACAATCCAGCCACGAGAAAAGACTGGCCGCCCTCGGCTCCAGAGGGAGGATCCGATCTTCCGCCTGCTGGATTATATCCGGTTTACCCCTTCGGAAGGAGTACGGGGAAGATTTACGGCGAAAGTAGCTTTCTGGAGTCTGTAGCGAGGGTGTGCGTCCCATACTCCTTCGGAAGGAGTGGAAAATGCACGGGATTTCACGACTCCTTTGGAAGGAGTGAATGGGCACGATATAAGAAAAACCGCCTCACTGAGCATGACGAGCACATGCGGCAATTCTACTCCTTCGGAAGGAGTGGAGAATATACGGGGGATGAAGACTCCTTCCAAAGGAGTAATGCGGGATACTTACAGGGGATGCGGATTGACCACTGAAAATTCCATGCTGCCTTCATCGACCATATAGTAAATTTCAGCAATTTTGTTCTTTGTGATAAATGCCTCGTATTAAACCTTATTGCGAAAACTCGTGTTTTTTTTTAAATTTGTACGGCATACATAAAATTATCATGATGGTCAGAATCTCAACATTGTTCATGTGCCTTTTTTACACCAGCAGTTTCCTTGCCTTCGGAGAAAATATTGATGATAACATCAGAGAGCATGCTGCAGAAATCAATCCTGAAACGATATGTACTTTTCCGGAATCAGTCCTCAGCACAACGGCCTGGATGCTCGATGACAGATATGCCATGCTACTTATGGATGATAGGAGTGGCTTCTCGCTGACAGTCTATGATACTCAGACTTTGACTCCAGTCTCGAGATTCCTGCATTACGGCAATGGTCCTCGGGAAGTGTTGTATCCAAGAGTAAACATCGTAAATGGCAATGTGCTGGTCAACGAGTTTCTGAAACCGAAAATGTATGTGATCCCGTGCTCAGAAGCCATGCGTGAAAATATTGATATACAGGAACGGACTTTCGAATTCACATCAGCCAGAGCTATTCCTTTCGAGGATGGTTTCGTGGCCTTGAATCCCTATTGGTTCGAGAACAGGAAGGTGAGAATCAGCAACGGCGAACCAAAACTGTTCTTCTCCGACGGAACTCAGAAGCCATACGACGATAGCAAACCATGCTCATACAACTGCATACAGGGGAAACTGCTCTATAGTTCCAATGCCGGCAGGATCGCATACATAGAAGACCAGTATCCTCTCATTGAGATTTATGACGCTTCCAATCTTAGTCTGCTCCATTCCATAAGCGGACCCGACAAATTCATGCCCGACTACAAAGTTTTCTACAACCAAATCATGTTTGCCGATATACCTCCTGCAGTTTCATATCAGTCCTGTTGTGCGGACGATGAATACATCTACCTGCTTTACAGCGGCATACATGACAACAATACTGAAATTCGCAAGAGCAATGAAGGCATGGCTACGTTAGTCCCCAATACTGATACCAAAGACCTCCTTCTGCTTGTTCTGGACTGGGACGGCAATCTCATCAAGGCATTCAGACCAGCCGGTCTTACTTCATATTCCGAACTCAGCCGCGGCTCTGCTCCAGGCATCATCTATGCCACCACTCTTGACAGCGACATGATGCACCTTTCCATTTTACGTTTCTGCCTCTTCTAATAATATGCAGTTGCCGGCCGTCAAGACCATAAGGACGCCGTCGTAAATATCTGCCAGCACGCAGCAGCTACCCACCGGGCATGTCTGCCATTACTCCTTTGGAAGGAGTGTGGAAAAGGCGGGAAAACGGCACTCCTTCCAAAGGAGTAATAGGGAAGGTGTACGGCGAAGGTGGCTTTCTGGTATCTGTAGCGAGGGGGATTGTCCATTACTCCTTTCGAAGGAGTAGGGATTTTGCGGGAAAGAGGCACTCCTTCCGAAGGAGTAAGGGGGGTCAGGGTGGATGCCGGACACGGATGTCGGTGCGGAAGTTCTGTGTTTTTTTATAAATTTGCGGCACATTAACGTTCGTTGATAAAAATCCAGCAACGAGAAAAGACTAGCCGCCCTCGGCTCTAGAGGGAGGGGCCCGCCGCGAAGCGGTGGGAGGGCCTGGTCTTTTCGACTGCCGGATTTTTATCAGATTAACAAATAACAAACTAAATGGCAACAAATGATATCAAGGTCGGTATATCCGGCACATCGACAACGAAAGTATGCAAGGAGAACTGCGCCTCGCTTATGGGGTCCGGCACACTGGACGTATTCGCTACCCCGGCCGTAGTGGCATATATGGAAATGGCCGCCTGCCATGCGGTGAATGACCTGCTCGAAGAGGGTCTCTCGACTGTAGGTACAAAGATTGACATCGCGCACATCAAGGCTTCCCCGATAGGTGAGACCATCACTGCCAAAGCCACACTCAAGGAGATTGACGGCCGCCGCCTGGTCTTCGATGTGACAGCCAGCGACTCCAAGGGCGAAATAGCCAATGGTACCCACGAGCGGTTCATCATCAAGGTGGACAAGTTCCTGGCCAAGCTGCAGTAGGAAGGTTTACAAATGGATAAAGAGGATACCATATCCCGCTCCGACAGTTCGGAGTCCGACGACAAGCAGCAGCCTACCAGGCTCTTCGAGTCCATCCATGCGGGCTTTCCCTCTCCTGCCGAGGACATTCCAGGGACGGCTCTGGACATCAACAGGCTCGTCGTCAAGAATCCGGCCTCGACATTCTTTGCCAGGGTCAGCGGGGACAGCATGGAAGGAGACGGCATACGCGACGGGGACATCCTGGTCGTGGACAAGTCAGAGGAGCCTCGCGACGGAGCCATAGCCGTGTGCTTCATCAACGGGGAGTTCACCGTCAAAAGGCTGAAAATCAGCGATGGCTGCATCACCCTATTGCCTTCCAATCCCAGATACAAGGCCATAACGGTCCGCGAAGGAGATGACCTTACCATCTGGGGCATAGTCCGTTATGTCATAAAGAAAGTCTGAGGTATCTGTCATGTACGCCTTAGCCGACTGCAACAATTTCTTCGTCAGCTGCGAGCGGGTCTTCCGCCCCGACCTCGAGGGCAGACCGGTAGTCGTACTGTCCAACAACGACGGCTGCGCCATAGCCCGCTCCAACGAAGCCAAGCACCTTGGAATCAAGATGGGACAACCTATGTTCGAGTTCCGTCCCCTCATAGAGTCCGGAGCCGTCACCGTTTTCTCTTCCAACTTCGCCCTCTACGGAGACATGTCCCGCCGCGTCCAACAGACCATCTCCCGCTTTGCCCCGGCTATCGAGGTATATTCCATTGACGAGTCATTCATCGACCTGACGGGCATGAACCCAGACACAGATTTCGACCTCTGGGCCAAGACCGTGTCCAGAGAATGCCGCCGCTGCACCGGCATCCCCGTAAGCGTAGGCGTCTCTCCCACCAAGACCCTGGCGAAAATAGCCTCAAAGCTCTGCAAACAGTACCCTGCCACGAAAGGAGGCTGCTGGATGTACCGTCAGCAGGATGTGGAGAAGGTCCTGAAGAAATTTCCCATAGAGGACATCTGGGGCATAGGCAGACGCTACTCCAAGCGCTTCAAGGGCTATTTCGGAATGAAAACGGCTTACGAGTTCTACATGAAGGACGAGGCCTGGGTCAATGCGGAGATGGGCATAGGGGGAGTCCGGACGTGGCAGGAACTCCACGGCATCCCCTGCATCAGCTTCGAGGATACAGTCCAGGCGAAAAAACAGATTATGATCTCCAGGACATTCGCCAAGGAGATAACAGATCTGGACGATCTGTCCGCACAGGTCTCAATGTTCTGCTCCATGGCCGTGGAAAAACTGAGAAAACAGCATTCATGCTGCGGCAATGTCACCGTATTCATCATGACCAACCGCTTCCACAGAGGAAGCGGCAGGGATCAGTTCGAAAGCCGCATTGTTCAGTTTCCCACAGCCACAGACAGCACCCTGGAGATCAACACCGGGGTAATGCGCTCCGTCAGTGAAATGTTCCGCGAGGGCTACGGGTATAAAAGGGCCGGCGTGATGCTGGGGGACATCATCCCGTCAGACAAAGTACAGATGTCATTTTTCGATGAAGTGGACCGTGACAGACATTCACGCCTCATGAGTGTAATGGACAGCATAAACCGTCGCGAGGGACGGAACACCATAGGAGTTGCATCCCAGTCCCTTGCGGGTATAAAAATGAACAGGGAGCACCTGTCTCCCTGTTATACTACCGAATGGAATGATATCATCACTGTCCGCTGTTGACCCCGGAATCCTCTGCAAGGTCTGTCGGCCAGGCTCCCGAACTGTCTCTGAACACGAAATAGAATCTCATATTATGGAATGTCATCCCGGCCTGGCGTGCAGCTCCGGTTTCCAGATCTGTCAGTGTAAAGGATACATCACCATGATATACATCCCCTTTGAGTGAAGAGGGCCAGCGGGAATAGGAATAGTGTCCGCTATAGCTGACCGTATCCCTCAGTTCCTGTTCCCCATTGACCGGTGACGTAAAAAGCAACTTCACTTCTCCGGTCTCAACTGAAGAACCGTCATCCCCAAGGGTAAAAGAAGTCATATCAGTTCCAAAGCTGAACTCGAGAATCTCACCCCTGGCCTCATTGGTCCCTATCCACACAGTGCCTGCAAGATTCTCGGGAGGGCCTTCACCTCTCAATGCCTTTGTGCATGAGACTGACAGGAACAAGGACAGAAACAGCAGAACGGCGACAGCCTGCCTCACTTTATTTATCATTATTTCGCAAAAGCTACTGAACGGGTCTCACGTATAACCGTAATCTTTACCTGTCCGGGGTATACCATCTCATTCTGGATCTTCTTGGCAATTTCGTTGGAAAGCATCTCCGACTCAGCATCGGACACCTGGTCAGCACCGACGATGACCCTGAGCTCACGTCCGGCCTGGATGGCATAGGTCTTGGTCACTCCTGGATAAGACAGGGCTATAGCTTCCATGTCCTTCAGTCTCTTTATGTAAGACTCGATTACCTCCCTACGGGCTCCGGGACGTGCACCGGAAATTGCATCTCCAACAAGAACTATAGGTGATATCAGCGAGAGCATCTCAACCTCTTCATGATGGGCTCCGATAGCATTGCATACCTCGGGTTTCTCCTTGTATTTCTCGGCGAGTTTCATACCGAGAATGGCATGAGGCAGTTCCGAATCCTCCTCCGAAACCTTTCCTATATCATGGAGCAGTCCGGCTCGTTTTGCCACTTTTGGATTAAGGCCGAGCTCTGCAGCCATAGTAGCGCAAATATTGGCCACCTCACGGGAATGCTGCAGCAGATTCTGGCCGTAAGAAGAGCGGTATTTCATCCTGCCGACCAACTTTACAAGTTCGGCATGCAGACCGTGGATTCCAAGGTCAATACAAGTCCTCTTGCCGGTCTCCATAATCTCGTCCTCCAGCTGCTTGCGCACTTTCTCCACAACTTCTTCTATACGCGCTGGATGAATACGTCCGTCGGTAACCAGCTGGTGCAGGGCCAGACGGGCCACCTCCCTACGGACAGGGTCGAAAGCGGAAAGCAGAATAGCCTCAGGGGTATCATCCACTACTATCTCCACCCCGGTAGCAGCCTCAAGGGCTCTGATATTACGTCCCTCACGTCCGATAATACGGCCCTTCATCTCATCGTTTTCAATATTGAAGACGGTCACTGCATTCTCTATGGCCGTCTCAGGAGCTATGCGCTGGATGGTATTGATCACAATCCTCTTCGCTTCCTTGCCAGCCGTCATCCTGGCCTCGTCCATGACATCGTTGATGTAGGACATGGCCTGGGTCTTGGCCTCCTCCTTCATAGTCTCCATCAGCATATCCTTGGCTTCTGCAGCAGACATTCCGGCAATGTTCTCGATTTTCTCGACAGCTTCCTTATGCAACTTGTCATACTCTTCCGCCTTGCGGTTCACGACTTCGACCTGGGCCTTCAGATTCTCGCGGATGCTGTCGGCTTCTGCCTGCTTGCGCTGCAGATCCGAAAACTGCTGCTTTATCTGCATCTCTTTCTGCTTGATCTTGTTTTCAGCCTGCTGGATCTGTGAATTTTTCTCGTTGATATAACGCTCATGTTCGCCTTTGAGCTGAAGGAATTTTTCCTTTGCCTGGAAAATCTTCTCTTTCTTAATATTCTCTCCCTCCTGCTCGGCTTCTTTTATGATCTTGTCAGCCTGCTTCTTCCTCGCTGAGTTGATGACCATGACGGTCACACCCGCAGCGGCGATAGCCACGACTACCAATAAAATAATTGCTAATGTAAGGTTCATATCTTTTCTGTTTATATATTGAGTTTATTATTTTTTAAAGAAAAAAGCCGTTAGAACACTGTTTATCAGAAAAACCTGAAAAAATAGGGTTTGAGCTCCGATTGCGGACTCAGACTTCCAACGTCCGGTAATACCGAATCCCCTTGCGGGTCACCCAGGCCTGTCTTCGTCCATCGAGTTGACTCAGTATTGTAAAAAATGTTGATTTTCGCAAAGAGCGATCTAACGGCTAAAATATAAGCTATCTGACATTATTATCGATATACTCGTCCAACTGTCTGTCCAGTTGCTGAATCTCCCTCGCCATCATTCCGGGGACATCCTCCATCCTCGTCTTCTCCAAAAGTACGGCGAACTGTATCAGTACGACCGTTAGAGCCTCCTGATTGTCCCTGAGACTATGCCTCTGCTTAAGTTCCGCGAGCTTGTCGGAAATATTCCTGACAGCATTGCGGATCATGCTTTCCTCCTCCGGAAGAACCTTGTACGTGAACTTGCGGTCCAGTATCGTAAAATTGCACAGAATCTTTCCGTCTTCCATATCAGTCATTCAGCAATGAAATACATTTGTCTATCTCCCGCACAAGTCTGCCAATATTCTGCTTAGCTTCTTTAACATCAACGGCCGATGCCTCAAAGGCACCTGCCAACTGTAATTTATCTATCTTCTGTTCCAGTTCTTTAATTTTGTTATTACTGTTATCAAATTTTTCCCTTAAGGCCCCTATCTCAGCATCTCTCTGCCCAAGCGCCTCTTCCAGTTCCCTGTTACGTGCGAGCAGGTTCTCATATCCGGAAATCAGAAGCTCTATCTTTTTCTTGTGAGCATCGAGTACTATTTTATAACTTTCATTCATAATAAAAGCCTGAAGGCGCACAAAGTTACAAAAATTATTTTATAAAACGCCACGAACCGGTCTTTTTCTCCCGGGCAATCCGTGCAGGATCTATATCCCCTTTACTCTCAATGAAATCACACAGCATCATACGGATCTCGGGGTAAATCTTCTCTATCCTGCTGTCCATCGCCCCACGGTCCAGTCCTGCTTCGGCAAGCAGCCCTCCGGCTCCGCTGGCCCGGTAGGACGTCATTGCCACACTGTACATCCTGTCCTCGTCAAAAGGAGTCCCGTCCGCCATGGATACGATATGTACCCTCCTGCCCTTTTCCGCCGAAGGGTCCACCGTATAGACCAGACCTCCGGCAGTATCGTAATTGTAAAGGTAGTCAGTCCTGCAGATACGCTTGTCATAGGCCCCTTCCAGATAGTCATGTATCTCACGGCCGCTCATCCGCACTACATAGAGCAGGTTTTCGAAACGGTATAGGGTGAACAGGTCATTGAAACGTATAGGACCGGCAGGCATCACTCCTTTGTCTACCAACGGTGCAGTAAAGGAAACATCCACCCCAGGACATGAAAGCTGTACATAATGGATGAGGGCAAGATAATCGGAACGGCGGTCTTCCCTGTAGCTCATGTCAAGCGGAGTGACAAGACGCCCTATCACACGGTTAGAAAAATCCAGCACAGTTTTCCAGTCCCCGCCGAATTCTTCCATATAGCGCTGCGAAAGTCCGGATGCAGGGACATCCTCAACAGACGGCACTATTTTCTTAGCCACCACCTTCCGGCCTTTCTTCACCACTTCGATATCCAGCAGCGAGACAGCTCCGGCCCTGGAGCCTGACTCCACGACACAGACACTGTCTCCATCGGCTCCCGCCACCCTGACAGCGATTTTCCTGTGGTCATGGGAAGCTATCACTGCGTCTATCCCGGGTACGTGAGCGGCCAGATACATGGCATTGTTCTCAATACTCGGAACATCCGCTTCTCCGAGCCCGCAATGCACAGCCAGGATAACGACATCCGGTCTCTCCTTACGACGTACCTCACTGACCAGCCGGCTGACGACAGAATCTACAGGCAGAAACTCCAGACCTTCATATTTGTCCTTGGATATCCATGACTTGACATTGGCATTCGTGAAGCCTATGACTGCGACCTTCAACCCTCCGCGGTCAATCACGGCATAACGGTCGAAATACGCCTTCCCGTCCGATTCCCTGACCGCATTTGCCGCCAGATAAGGGCAATCCAGTTCCCTGGCCATCCTGTCATACACCGGATGGCCGGCCTCCAGATCATGATTGCCCACCACTGCGGCATCATACCCCATAAAATTGAAAATACGGCTCAGAAGATGTTTCTCTCCCGTAGAGTCAACATAATTGAAATAATACGTGGCATTGTCTCCCTGCAGATGGTCACCGCAGTCAAGCAGAATCACGTGGTCTGCCCCTGACGCGTCCCTGGTACTGTCGACATATGCGCATACTGAAGCTAAAGAAGGGCGTACCGCCCCGCTGCCGTCATACCCCTGCGGGAAAACGGCTCCGTGGGTATCGTTCGTCGCTATCACCCGTGTCCTGTAAGTCTCTTCACTGCAAGACAGGAGAGCCGGAAGCACTGTCAGGGCTACTGCAAGGTATTGGGTAAGTGTTTTCATTGTATATTTCTGTCAAATTATAAGTTCATTTCAAATTCGTCTGCATCCATCCACGCCGGGAACTTCTCCCGGAAACGCAGAAGGCCGTCCCTCTCCAGGCAGGCACTGAGAAACCCTGCCCCATCCTCATCCACAGATACATCTGTATGGAAATTACCTGTACACCTTCCCTTATAATCCACTATCATAGACCCCCCGGCATATCTGTTTTCAGGACTTTCCCCCACCCTGTTGCAGAAAATGAACCAGGACTGGTTCTCCACGGCGCGTGCATAGGCAAGGATCGAGGCCGCTGCCGCCCTTGAAGAAGGCCATGAAGCCACATTCAGCATCACCTCATAATCATTGTCCGGAGTACGGCGGCTCCAAACGGGGAAGCGCAGGTCGTAACAGACATTCAGTCCTATCCGCCATCCGAGATATTCCACTACCCTACGCCTGCATCCGGAAGCAAACACCTCGTTTTCACCGCTCATTCTGAAAAGATGCCGTTTGTCATACCACTCGGTCCGTCCGTCAGGACGCACAAAATAGAAACGGTTATACACCATTCCACCGTCCAGGACAGGTACAGATCCGGCCAAAGCCGTCCCGAATCCGGAAGCCGTCCGCCTCATCCAGTCCAGAGACGGCCCGTCCACAGGCTCTGCCAAAGCGGTATTGGAAGTAAAACCTGTAGAAAAGAACTCCGGAAGAACAATTATGTCAGGATATTCCGCCCATGCCGGACACTGCCCCGTATAACGGCGAATCATCTCCCCTATTCTGGCAAAATTCTCTTCGGGAGCCTCCCACGCCACACCACACTGGCATACAGCAATACTCAGGACATCCTTAACCATCATGCCTTTCTGAAAATACGGTCAACTATCAGAGCAATGGCTCCGTCACCAGTCACGTTGCAGGCTGTGCCGAAACTGTCCATCGCTATGTAAAGCGCAATCATAAGACCCTGCATATCTTCATCAAATCCAAGGATGGAACCTATGATACCTATCGAAGCCATAATGGCTCCTCCAGGTACACCGGGAGCAGCGACCATGGCAATGCCGAGCATGAAGATAAACTCGGTATAAAGGCCTATTCCGGAAGGCATCCCGGTCATGAACGAAATGGCAAAGGCGCAGGCTACAATCTTAAGTGTACTACCCGAAAGATGGATTGTACCGCAAAGCGGGATTACAAAGTCCGCCACCTCTGCCCTTACCCCGTTCTTCTTGGCCTGGGCAAGAGTAACGGGGATAGTAGCTGCCGAAGACTGCGTCCCGAGTGCTGTCATATAGGCAGGCAACATGTTTTTCAAACATTTGAGGGGATTTTTCCCCGCAACCCCTCCGGCTATGCAGAACTGGAGCAGAAGGAGGAGCACATGCAGAATGAATATCACTATAATCACCTTGAGGAAAAGCCCGATAATCATCATCACTGTACCCTCTACGCCCATCTTGAGGAAGATACCGAAAATATACAGGGGCAGCAGAGGTATGATGACCTTACGGATTACGAGCATGATCACTTCCCGGAACTCATTGAGCACCGTCCTGAAGGCATTGCCCTTGACAGATGCAAGTGCCAGACCGAGGACAAATGACAGAATAAGGGCCGACATTACTCCGAAAAGCGGAGGCATGTCTATGACAAAATACGGTTCGAGCCCTTCCGCCGCCGTAAGAGCCTCACTGGAAGCGAAAGATCCCTTCTCGAGGATTAAAGGATAAGCGAAATTACATACCCCATACGAGAAATACCCGGCCAGTACTGTCGAGCCATAAGCCAGGAGAGTTGTCACTCCAAGCATCTTGCCGGCCCCCTTGCCAAGCTCCGCTATACCGGGCGCCACAAGACCGAGAATAAGGAGGGGTATGATAAAATTAAGGAAATTACCGAAAAGTGAATTGAATGTCACGAACACACGTGCAAGTGCCTCCGGGAAGAAATACGAGCAGCCGATACCGAGCAGAATCGCTATCACGATCTTCAGCAGAAGCGACATCTTGATACGTTTCATATAATTTAATAGGTGAGTTAGGAATTTTGGCCGAAGATACTAATATTTTCTTATTTTTGTAGGAGTGTAAACAAAATGTGTACTATGCAATACCGCAAAATCGTAATCATTCCTACCTACAACGAAAAGGAAAACATCGAAAAAATGATACGCAAGGTCCGTTCACTCGAAGGAGACTTCCACATACTTGTGGTCGATGACGGCTCCCCGGACGGTACCGGCGGCATCGTGAAAGGCCTGCAGACCGAATTCCAGGAATCCTTATTCATTCTCGAGCGCTCCGGCAAACAGGGACTCGGCACAGCCTACAAGGCCGGATTCCGATGGTGTCTCGAACACGGCTACGACTATATATTCGAGATGGATGCTGATTTCTCTCACAACCCGGAAGACCTCATCCGCCTCTACAACGCCTGCGTACAGGGAGGTGCCGACCTGTCCATAGGCTCCAGATATGTCAAGGGCATTGCAGTGCGGGACTGGCCCCTGAGCCGCATCATGATCTCCTACGGAGCATCATTCTACGTCAGGACTGTACTCGGAATGAAAGTGTACGACTCCACGGCCGGCTTCGTGTGCTATAGCAGCAAGGTCCTCAGGACCATAGACCTCGACCGCGTACAGATGAAAGGCTACGGATTCCAGATAGAGATGAAGTACAATGCGTGGAAACTCGGCTTCCGCATAAAGGAAGTGCCCATCATTTTCACCGACCGCAAGGAAGGCAAATCCAAAATGAGCAGTTCCATATTCGGAGAGGCATTCCGCGGAGTCATTGCCCTGAGATTCAGAAAGATTACCCCCAATCCCGAAACAAAATGACAGCAATGGCCGGAAGCACTCTCATCCGGGACATCCGGATCGTCAGCGAAGGCAGCATCCGCGAGGGCAGCGTCCTGATTGAAAATGGTCTGATCTCTAAAATAATCCTGCGCTCTGAGCCGGGATATACCGATAAGGTGCGACAGGCCGAAGCCTCCGTCGGTGAGGTCATAGGGGACAATGAGGGAGCCCTCCTCCTTCCCGGCGTCATCGACGACCAGGTGCATTTCCGCGAGCCGGGAGCCACCGCCAAAGGCTGCATAGCCTCCGAAAGCGCGGCAGCAGTACTCGGCGGCACCACCTCCTTCATGGACATGCCCAACAACAACCCTCCGGCCACCACCCTCGAAGCCCTCGAAGAAAAATACTCCACCGCAGCTCGGGACTCCTACGCCAACTACTCCTTTTATATAGGGGCCACCAATGACAATATCGGAGAGCTGCGCCGGGCCGACCCCGGCCGTATCTGCGGCATCAAGGTATTCATGGGCTCGTCCACCGGCAACATGCTCGTGGACTCGCAGGAAGCCCTGGAAGCTATATTTTCCCTGCCGGGCCGGCTCATCGCCACACACTGCGAGGATGAGGCCACCATCCGGGCCAATCTGACCGCCGCCCGCACCCGCTACGGGGACGATGCCATTCCATTCAGCGCCCATCCTCTGATCCGCAGCCGCGAAGCCTGCCTCCTATCCTCGTCCAAAGCCGTGGAAATGGCCAGAAAGCACGGCACACGACTGCACGTGCTCCACGTCAGCACCGCCGATGAGTTAGAGATGATCTCCGAGGCCAGGAAGACCTGTCCCGACATCAGCGCTGAAGTCTGTGTGCACTATCTATGGTTCGACGAGAGGGATTACGACAGATACGGCTCACTGATCAAGTGCAACCCGGCCATCAAGACTCCCGCCGACCGGGAGGCCGTCACCGCAGCTGTCCGCAAGGGACGGGTCCAGGCTGTGGCCACCGACCACGCCCCCCATCTGTATGCCGAGAAAATGCAGGATTACCTACATGCCCCTTCCGGACTGCCCACCATACAGCACTCCCTCGTGATGATGCTCCAGCTCGCCGAGCGCGGCTGCTTCCCCATAGAGCAGGTGGTACGGATGATGTCCCACTCTCCGGCAGACCTCTTCCGCATCGACCGCCGCGGCTACATCCGCGAAGGCTGGTGGGCCGATCTGGTCATCGTACGCCGCCGGCCCTGGACCGTCTCCAAGGCCAACATAGCCTGCCGCTGCGGCTGGTCCCCACTTGAAGGCCAGACCTTTGACTGGGCCGTCACCGACACCTTCACAAGCGGCACGCCTGTCGTCCGGGACGGCCGCCTGACCGGCCTGCGCAACCCCGCACGGCTGGAATTCGCCGCTTCTGTCTGAACGGATATATTTTATAAAGTTATCCTGAGCAGTGTCGTAGTGCCATCCTCACCGAATACGGAACTGCATATTACATTATCCTTGACATAGTGCGGGAACACCACATATTCCATTCCGTCATAGTTGAGAATCCATCCGTCATTGCCGTCATCATACACCTCTTCCTCCGTACGCCGGTTGTGAATCAGCCTCTTGCCTGTCTTAATATCGTAGACATCGTAAAAATATGCATTATCGCTGCGATAAGCATAACATACAAAAACGTATTGGCCGGCCATATACGATCCCATCTCATCCATATATTTTCCCTTTTCTTCATATTGTCCCACTGACACAGACAGATCTGCCGGCATCCTGTACCTGCCCTGCTCCAATTTAAGAAAAGGTCTCCAAACTCCCTCCTCATAGCAGTAGTAGGTATCCTCCGCACGGGGAAGGAACATCACCTCCGAGTTGAAAACGTATATCGGCTCAGCTACTATCAGCCCACGCTGTGAAGTCTGTGCCTGATTGAATATCGGCAGGGCAGATCCGATGACACTCAGATTGCGGTCCAGATAAAGCAGGGATGAGTCCCTTCTGAGGTGTGACATGATCGTCGCCACATAACTGCTGTCATCGAGAGGGACAATATCCGCCAACGAAGACGTCACGTCATTCCTTACCTCATCGATATAGTTGCCTTTCGCATCATAACGTATCACTTTGTTCTGAAAATCATAAATGATAATCTCGTCCCTGAAGCCATCGAACCGGAATGAAGGTACGATATATTCCCCGGGGCCCCTGCCCTTTCGGTCAAAGGAATAAAGCAGCCTCCCGTCCTCGGAAAAAACAGCGAGAATGTTATCCGCCGTCCTGCCATACAGCTTCCCGCCAGATTCCCCGAATATACGTATATCGTACAGACCCTCGCCCTTTAATTCCACCACTCTTATATCTTTTGCAATGACTTCAATGCCGGTATTGTCAGGCTTGGCGGCAATGCCTGATGCAATATCCAAAGTCACCATGCCGTCCCGGCTGCAGGATGCGGACAGAACTACGGCGACAGCCATCAGGAAACAGAACTTAACAGTTTTCATGGTTAATTGAATTTCAAAGCGGTTTGACAATATAAGTGGCAAATGAGAGCTCATCCTCCGATGTCAGCAACTGGAGATTAAGGCCCTCCTCCGAAACAAATGCCGTATACCGGAAAGACGCATCCATATCTTCAGAGATATCTGTCTCTCCTAAAATCCCAAAATCAGGTCCTACTATGATTACAGACAGCTTCTTTGCCCTGTTGCTTAGATTGACACCCGGCATGGGAGTACTTTTCTCGACTATTCTATAATAAACATCTCTGTATCTGTCATATAGAATATTGGAATAAGTAGTGTTCTCCCGGAAATACTCTATCTCCTTTTCAGGTAACACATTTCTGGGCACCGTCTCTATACGGGAATGATACCTGCTTTCCAAAGCATAGCACCTCAACGTTTTTCCCCAAACGTCATAAACATATATGTGGCCGTCAACCGGATAACCGGTCACAATCAGTCCTCTTGCCTGGTTGAATGCCGAATAGGGGGTATTCATGAGCAGATATCCGTAAAAGTTCCTCCTGTAGGTATCCGGATACGGTATAAGTGGCTGAACCTCTCCGCTCACAGGATCCACCGAATACGCCGACACCTCTCGTTTTGAATGGGCAGCCACATAATACAGTGCATCACGGGTCACGTAAGGCTGGCCAGAACTTCCGGGAAGCAACGTAGAACTTCTGTTTACCGGAACCGTATCCTTCACAGTCCCGCCGTCATCCAACAGAAGAATCCTCGTATTGTCCAGGTCGAGCACATATATCGAATCGCGGGAAAGCACATTCATGCTCCATGGCATTGCCGGAGGCTTGACCAGTGTCTCCTTCCGTCCCGAGCGGATATCGAACATCTCTATCTTCCTCGTAATGGCATTGAAGAAGTACAGTGTACCGGACTCAGCATCATACGATACAGACTGAATATCCGGAATAGTCCGCTCATCCAGCTCCCAACAAAAGCCCCCTTGCCGGACCAGGGCAAGGGAGTCCTTGCGTGCGCCTCTTACTGTTTCTATTTCCGTGTTGACCGCTGAGTTGCATGAAACACTTGTAAGAAGCATTAGAAAAAATGAAAAGACACGTGAGTAAATACTCATATCAAAAGCTTATTGGGTCTCTACTTCACCAGGGTAAATTCCCTTGAGACAGTCTTTACCACTTAAAGAAGCACAAAAAAAGTTCTTTCCGTCATTGACGCATCTTCCATTATTAATTTCTTTGCCTTGCGATATACATCCGTGAGGACTCGAAGCATGCAATACTATGCCTCCAATAAGAACAGATGCCAGCAATGCAATACAAAATGCTGCAATTACGATAATCTTCTTTTTCATATCTGTAGAATTTAAGGGTTAGTGTTTTCTAAATGATGACGCAATGACCGCAGTCCGAATTCTTTAGTAGACTGAGACACTAAAGCCGCAGCCTTTCCTTCCTTCATTATTATCACGTTAGGATATATCCTGTTCCCACGAGGCAACATCGACAAATAAATATTCGAACTATCTACAATGGTATTCTCGTTATTAATATTCAATTTACTATGAAGCATTTTATATGACATGACATTACAAAAAACGAACATAATATCATCTCTAAGACTGTAATCCCGATAAAACGCCTCTGCTACCGAAACACACCCGCTACACCCTTGTTCTGGAATAATTATCATGTACTTTACATCATTTACGAGCTGCGTTACGCCATCATTTTCCGATAAAAATACATTAATTTTATTGAGACTTTCTGAATACGATTTAATATCAGAACAAGAATATAGCGACATAAATATGATGAAAAGAAATAACTTTTTCATAAACCTTTACTTTACTTGAAATACTCCTTCTGCATAAATTATCGGACTGTCAATTATCAGCCAGTACCTGCCCGGCAGAACCGGAGCACTAAGCTGATACTCGCTTTCGATTTCTCCGAAGTAAGCTGTACCTGACGCGACGGGATTTGAGTTCGCATCATATACATAGATATAGGTGTCATTTAGACCGGAACCCACTATTGAGATCTGACCGGAAAGATTATCTATCCAAGCATCTACCGATACTATTGATACGGATTTGTCTCTTCCAGTATTTTGTTCTTTCCTAAGCTCTATCTCTGTTCTATCCTTTTCCGGTGCCGAGATGTCTTCCGCATAAAGAAACGGAATACATAGAGTCATGAGAATTGAGACTGCGATAAAATATTTCATAGGCTACATTCGTTTTTGTAAATATAGCACTTGGAATATTTCATTTCCAAATCTTTCATTTCATCATTGCCGACATTTGTCTCTTGACTTTCAGCAACTTACAAAAAATAGTTTCATCAATTCGAGTTACCTGTGACTTTTGTTTCATTTTCAGGAGAAAGCAACGACCTTATGTATAAAGACAGATTGGAATCCCTTTCTTTAAGTCCTACTTTAGAACGGACTCTGCTTGCTATGTTATAGTGGCTGTTACTTCCGAAAATCACACTTATATCTTTACCACTAAGACCGGATGCATAGAGACAGCAGTATCCTATTTCCTGATCCGTCAGACCTTTCATTCGCAGATTCTGAACAAATTCATGGTGGGTGAGAGAATATGAGGCGAGCATGACCGATATCAAGGCGTTCCTGTCGTTTAGAAATTGCTTAAGGCTGCCCGCCGTACTTCTGTCTGAAAAACTCCGCTCCTTTTCCAGAGAGATAAATGTCAATAATGACAACACATTATTTATGGATTGTATAGATTTTTCATCTGCCGTATGGGATGACAGAGATTCGAGTTTTTCCTTTTCGTCCTTCAGAATTGAATAAAGCCTTTTCATCTCAGACATTTTATTGTCCCTATCAATTATCTCTGCTCTACTATGTTCCAGCTTTTTTCTATACAGGTGCAGGACATGCAGCAACAACAGAACTACTATTACACTCAATGATGACAGCAACAATATGGAATACCTTTGCCGGAGGCGCTGAATCTCATTCTCCAGACGTTCCTCGACAAAACGGGTGTCCTGCCTGTAAATCACCTCGTCCTCTTTATCCCGCAGGTCAATATACTTTTCCAAGGCAATCACCGCATGCCTGTAGCGGCCTTCCGCCTTTGATATCAGATATTGCAGGAGATGATATTGTATTGATTCCTGATAATCCGGAAATGCGACCACATAATTATCCAATGCCACTCTTGCCGAATCGGTTTTTCCGGCAAGCAGATACACGCGGGACACAAGTCCCCATTCGATGTCATGAATATCCGTAACAGTGCGAAGGTAGGCATGCAGGCAGTCCATTGCATCCCCTATCCGGGTATCCTGCAGTCTGACAATCCCGGACAGATAATAGCGTCCTCTCTGACTGTCATCCATACCTTTCCACAACGAATCACGGACATAGCTCATAATACTGTCTGCCGCAGAGTCCATTTCCATGATGTCAGCCACATCCACCGCTGTTATCAGTGACTTGCTTTGAAGAACGGTATCTTTTGATCTGGCATAGCTATCTGCTGCTTTCAGCGCATAATCATATGACCGCGCGAACTCATATATTTCGTAATAAATTGATTTCATCGCCGAGTACAGCCTTCCGACCGCCTGATGGTCCGATGCCTTGTCCGCATACCGCCCGCCACGCAGAAAGCACTCCAGTGCCTCGTCCAAGTCTCCGGCATTCCAATGGATACAGCCTGAATAGTACTGCGTCAGCAGCCTCTCATCTGCTGTCCCGTGATGCCTGTAGTACCGCACAGCAGGGGCTATCACACTGTCGGTCTCGAGCAGTATGTCATTCTTTTCCAATGCCTGGGAGTATAGCAATGAATAACGTGCCGTCTGCTCCCGTCCGTGCAACGTCTGCCGGCTCACCGTGTCCAGAATGGCCAGAGCCGAGTCGGGGTACTGCTCCATCACCGACTCCGCCCGTGACAGCAGATCCTCTGTCTCGTTTTTCTCCACACTTCCGGTACATGCCGACAGACATCCTGCCAGCGCGAAAAGGCAGATATAAGGCAACAGTTTTCTCATACCGCAAATTTACAATAAAATCCGCTATTCCCGTCAGCCGATGAGCTCCAGCGCAATGCGGCCCCGCTTGAGGTCGACCTCGATGACGCGGACGCGGACGTGCTGGTGGACTTTGAGGACATCGGATGGACGGGCGACCCGGCGGCGTCCGTCGGGACCGGCGGCACCCATACGGGAGACGTGAATCAGGCCGTTCTGCTTGATGCCGAAGTCCACGAAGGCCCCGAAGTCGGTCACATTGGTCACGATACCGGGCAGCTCCATACCGGCCTGAAGGTCCTCTATCGTGTGGATATCCTCGGCGAACTCCAGCACCTTGTAGGAGGCACGGGGGTCGCGGCCCGGCTTGTCCAGTTCCTGCATGATGTCGGTCAGGGTCGGCATGCCCACCTCATCGGACACGTAGGCCTTCAGGTCTACGGCATCGCGCAGGTCCTTGCGGGCTATAAGCTCGGCCACACCCACACCGGCATCGGCGGCCATCCTCTTCACCAGCGCATACCGTTCGGGATGCACGGCAGTGTTGTCCAGCGGGTCAGCCGCCCCGGGTATGCGCAGGAAGCCGGCGCACTGCTCGAAGGCCTTCTCGCCCAGCCGCTTGACATGCAGCAGATCCCGGCGCGAGGTAAATGCCCCGTGCTCGTCCCGGTACTCCACGATGTTGCGGGCCATGGCCGGACCGACACCGGAGACGTATGCCAGCAGGTGCCGGGAAGCGGTATTGAGGTTGACCCCCACACTGTTGACGCAGTTCTCCACCACCTCGTCCAGACGCTCTTTCAGCAGTCCCTGATCCACATCGTGCTGGTACTGCCCCACTCCTATCGACTTGGGGTCTATCTTCACCAGCTCGGCCAGAGGGTCCATTATGCGCCGTCCGATGGACACGGCTCCGCGCACGGTCACATCGTACTCCGGAAACTCCTCCCGTCCCACCGGCGAGGCCGAATAGACCGATGCCCCGTCCTCGCTCACCGAGTAGACACGGACACCCTCGGGCAAGGCAATCTTCTTGATGAACGCCTCGGTCTCGCGGCCTGCCGTGCCGTTGCCGATAGCTATCACCTCTATCCTGTAAGTCTCCACCATATTGGAGATCTTCTTCATCGCCATGGTGCGCTCATTGCGCGGCGGATGGGGATATATCGTATCATTGTGCAGCAGCGCTCCCTGCGCGTCCAGGCAGACCACCTTGCAGCCGGTGCGGAAGCCGGGGTCGATGGCAAGCACCCGCTTCTGCCCGAGAGGCGGGGCCATCAGAAGCTGTCTCAGATTGTCCCCGAATACCCGTATCGACTCGATATCGGCCCTTTCCTTGGCCGCCTTCAGGGTCTCGTTCTCGATAGAGGGATGCAGCAGACGTTTGAAAGAGTCCTCCACGGCGTAGTCTATCTCCAGGGCAGCGGCATCCGAGGGAGAGGGCTTGCCGCGCAGCACCGAGGAATATATCCGGTCCAGCGTCCGGTCCATGTCCACGTCCACCTTGACGCTCAGCACCCCTTCCCGCGCCCCGCGCAGCACGGCCAGTACCCTATGCGAGGGTGCCCGCGAGATGTCCTCCGAGAAATTGAAATAGTTGCGGTATTTCGAGGCCTCCTCGCTCTCCTGGTCCACACCCGAGGCCACATGGGCCGACAGCCGCCCGTACTTCGAGTAGTTGCGCCGCATCATCTCCCTCACCGGCACCGATTCGGAAATCCACTCGGCCATGATGTCCCGGGCTCCGGAAAGGGCCTCCTCGGACGACGGTACGGCATCATTGAGGTATTTGCCCGCCTCGACTGCAGGATCCTTCACCTTGCAGGCAAATACAGCCGCCGCCAGAGACTCCAGCCCCTTCTCCTTGGCAACGGAGGCACGGGTGCGCCGCTTGGGCCGGTAAGGCAGATAAAGGTCCTCCAAGACCACGGGGTCAAGACACTCCCGGATCCGCTTCTCCAGCTCCGGAGTCAGTTTCTCCTGCGAGGCAATGGTCTCGAGTACCGATGCCTTGCGCTTCTCCAGCTCCTCGAATTTCGCGCTGTAGTGCTTGATTTCAGCCACCTGGGCCTCATCCAGGCCTCCGGTACGCTCCTTGCGGTAACGGGATATGAAGGGCACCGTCGCCCCTTCGGCTATCAGTTCGACACAATGCTCCACCCTCCAGGGCGCAACGGACATAAGTTCCGCGATATGATTGACATATAGACTTTCCATACAGCTAATATTTTTACGAAAATAAGAAAAAATTACAGAATTAAATATGCGTTAGAATGGGTAAAATGCAATGACTGAGCCATGATACCGATAATGCCGCAGCAGTTTGCCCGTTATAACACATATTTACGCATATTTAGTCGCAGGAGACTTCCTGCAGACGCTTGCGGTAGGACGAGAATATCTTGGACTTGGAGACATAGCCCACATAGCGTCCGTCCTCGTCCACCACGGGCAGGTTCCAGGCTCCGGTCTTGTCGAACTTGTCCATGACGCTGTCCATCCTGTCGGTAGAGAGCACAGTGGCCGGAGCGTTCTTCATCAGCGAATAGAGCTTGGTGGTCTCGTACTTGTCCTTGTCGAACATGATCTTGCGGATGTCATCCAGACCGATGTAGCCGCGATAGATACCTGAATCGTCCAGCACTGGATATAGATTGCGGGTGGAGCGGGCTACGGCCTTGACCAGGTCGCCTAAGGTATCATCAAGACGGACGGAGGTAAAATCGGTCTCCACCAGGTCCGAGGTCTGCAGGAGGGTGAGCACAGCCCGGTCGCTGTTGTGGGTAATCAGGTCCCCGCTTTTGGCCAGACGTTTGGAATATATGGAGAAAGGCTCGAAAGCCCTCATAGTGGCAAATGAGATGGTGGAGACAATGATCAGCGGCAGCAGGAGGACGTAGCCTCCGGTAATCTCCGCTATCAGGAAGATGGCCGTCATCGGGGCCTGCATCACACCGGCCATGAGACCGGCCATACCCACAAGGGCGAAATTGGCCTCCGGCACAGCATGGAATCCAATCAGGTTGATGGTTCGGGCCAGAATGAATCCGGCTATACCCCCCACGATCAAAGTAGGTCCGAAAGTACCTCCGACTCCTCCGCCGGCATTAGTGAATGACATTGCGAAAACCTTGAATATCAACACCAATGCAAAATAGATGGGTATAACCCACTTATGTTCGAAAATACCGGAGAAAAGGGAATTGTTGAGTATCGTATCCGGATTGCCCTGAAGCATGTGTCCCAAAGATGAATATCCCTCCCCGAACAAAGGGGGAAACAGGAATATCAGCAGACCCAGCATCGCCGCACAGAACGCCCAGCGTTTGAAAGGATTCGTTATCTTCTTGATACGGTCTTCCAACGACAGTGTCGTACGCAGGAAATACAGGGACACCAGACCGCAGAACACTCCGAGCAGCACGTAATATGGAAGGTTGCCCATGGCAAAAGGATCCACCGTGCTGGTAAACGGGACTTCCCGCCCGAGAAAAAGATAAGAGACAGTGGTTGCCGTCACAGAGGAGAGCAGCAGAGGCAGAATCGATGACATCGAGATATTGAACAGAAGTATCTCGAGACAGAACAGTATTCCTGCCATAGGAGCCTTGAATATACCGGCCACTGCCCCGGCCGCACCGCAGCACAGCAGGATGGTCATGTTTCTGTACGAAAGGCCGAGGGTCCGGGCCACATTGGAACCGATCGCCGCACCTGTATAGACAATGGGAGCCTCGGCACCGACCGAGCCTCCGAATCCTATGGTAACGGAACTGGAAAGCATGGAAGTCCACATATTGTGGCTTCTGATGCGGGAATTGTTACGGGAAATGGCAAAGAGTACCTTGGTAACCCCGTGCCCTATATCGTCCCGCACGACATATCTTACGAAAAGCAGAGAAAGCAGCATTCCTACGCCTGGATATACCAGAAGCAGGAAGTTGTCCATCGAGACATCGAACCATCCTGTCAGCAGATGTCCTATAAGCTCTATAAGAGTCTTGAGTATGACTGCCGCGGCCCCGCTGCCCAGACCGACAATGACTGCCAGAATCATCATCAGCCTCTGCTCCGGCTGATGCTTGAGCCAGATCAGAGGCCTAATCGTCCACCTGGTCATCCTCGCCCTGCATATCATCCGTATTGTCAGGGAATACGTCTCCGTCTATATCAGGAACATCATCATCTACCTCATCATCGAAGAGATCATTCTCCGCTTTCTCATAATCGTCTATATCCACATCTATCTTGACAAGATATACCGCATCCGGTATATCCACTTCCACTGCATAGAAGAATGTCCCGTCAGGCTTATCCACCTTGAACAGATCTCCCATATAGTCAGCGTATCCTCTTGGATATTTTTCCTTGAAAGCTGCCTGGAGTTCAGGAGACATATTGTCATAACTGATAACGGCCCTCTTCTTGGTACGGGGTGTCGGAGTTGATTTTACATTCTGTGCCATGTCATTTTTCTAAAAACGGCTGCAATTATAATGCATTTTTTCTAAAAAAAAGAGATTTTTGGATTTTCTTTCCTTCGATGTTCCGTTCTACGAAAACAGGGCGCCCGGACAGATCCTTTCCGGTATAGAACATCACCGAGGAGGCGGTCATGGGCGTAGGAGTGAAATCCTGCACCTGTTCAAGCTGTATTCCCTTGAGTTCCTTGTTCTTCGAGAGGGACTTCATATCCTGGAGGGTACATCCCGGATGCGAGGATATGAAATAGGGGACAATCCTGTAGGGCAGCCTCTCCCGGGCCGCAATCCTCGAGAACTCCCGCCTGAGGACGGAAAAGAGGGCGAAAGACGGCTTGGACATAAGCCTCAGCACGTGGTCCTCCGTATGCTCCGGGGCTACCTTGAACCATCCGGAGGTGTGTCTTGTCACCACCTCCCTCAGATATTGCTCCGAATACTCGTCGAGAAAGCCGTCCTTGTCCAGGAAAAGGTCGTAGCGGATGCCGCTGCCGATAAATGCCTTCCGGACTCCTGGAACGGCCGTAATGCGGCTGTACAGCTCCAGCAGGGCCTTGTGCGAATGCTCCATGTTGGGGCAGCGCGACGGGAAGAGGCAGGAAGGCCGGCTGCAGCGGGCACAGCGCGAGGCATCCCGTCCGCGAAGACCGTACATATTGGCTGTAGGCGCACCCACATCAGATATTATACCTTTGAAATGCGGCATGGCCGTCATGCGCTCCACCTCCGCCACTATCGACTCGGGGCTGCGGCTGCGGATAAATTTCCCCTGATGGGCGGCGATGGTACAGAAAGAGCAGCCTCCGAAGCACCCCCGGTGGATAGTCAGGGAGTTCTTTATCATCTCCCACGCCGGTATGTCCTTGCCGCGGTAACGGGGATGCGGCTGCCTGGTAAAAGGCAGGGCGTAATAGGAATCCAGTTCCTCTGTAGTCTCCGGAGGAAACGGAGGGTTGACCTGCACATAGCCCCCGGGATAAGGCTCAATGAGGGTGGAGGCATGCAGGCGGTTGGCCTCCCGCTCCTCCACATTGAAGTCCTCGGTAAATGCGTCCTTGTCGCGGCAGACCCGTTCATGGCCGTGCAGGACAATCGTACCCTCACCGGCTGCCGGGCATGGCCCGTCTGAGAAGAAGGCGGTCTGAGGAATGCCTCTCAGGTCATCTCCGGCGGCAATGGCACGGGCGGCGGCCACCACCGGCCTCTCCCCCATCCCGTAAATCAGCAGGTCTGCCCCGCTGTCCACCAGTACCGAGGGGAAAAGACGGTCAGCCCAGTAATCATAATGTGTCAGGCGCCGCAGGGAGGCCTCGATGCCTCCGATAACCACAGGCACATCGGGATACAGACGCTTCAATATCCGCGTATATACGGTCACTGCATAATCCGGTCTGTGTCCGGCCTGGCCTCCCGGCGTGTAGGCATCGTTGCTGCGCAGACGCTTGGCGGCGGTGTAGTGGTTGACCATAGAGTCCATGGCCCCGGAATTCACGCCGAAAAAAAGCCGCGGGACCCCTAATTTTCTGAAGTCCCGCAGATCATCCTGCCAGTTGGGTTGCGGCACTACGGCCACTCTCCATCCCTCCCTCTGCAGGACACGGGCAATCATCGCAGTACCGGAAGCCGGATGGTCGATGAATGCATCGCCTGAAAAAAGTATGATATCGATATAGTCCCACCCGAGTCTCTCCACCTCCTTGACAGAGGTGGGAAACATATAGGCGGACTGTGTCTGCTCCGTCATGGCCTACATCCTTTCGGGCAGACGGATTCCGAGGATATCCATGGCCTTGACCAGCACCGATGCGATAGTGCCTATGAGCATCAGACGGGTGTCACGCAGGGCCGCGTTCTCCTCGCGCAGTATGGACACGTCGTGATAGTACTGGTTGAACTCCTTCGCCAGGTCGTAGGCGTAGTTGGCAATCAGGGCCGGGGACAGGGCCGCGCCGGCCTCAGCCACTTTCTGGGGATACTGGTTGAGGAGCTTGATGATACTGATCTCCTTATCGTTGAAAGCAGCGTCCTCTGCCATTGCCGGAACGTATCCTGCCTCAGCTGCCTTGCGCAGGATGGAGCGGATACGGGCATGGGTGTACTGGATGAAGGGGCCGGTATTGCCGTTGAAGTCTATCGACTCCTTCGGGTCGAAGAGCATGGTCTTCTTGGGATCTACCTTGATTATGAAGTACTTCAGGGCACCCAGACTGAGAGTCCGGAACAGCTCTTCCTGCTCGGAGGCGCTCATGTCGGCCAGCTTGCCCAGCTCCAGGGAAGTCTCCTTGGCGGTATTGTACATTTTCTCCAGCAGATCGTCGGCATCGACGACTGTACCCTCGCGGGACTTCATCTTGCCCTCGGGCAGCTCCACCATACCGTAGGAAAGATGGTAGATGTGGTCCGCCCATGCGAAACCGAGCTTTTTCAGTATGAGCTTGAGTACCTGGAAATGGTAGTTCTGCTCATTTCCCACCACGTAGACATGCTCGTCCAGACTGTATTCGGTAAATCTCTCCACAGCCGTACCGAGGTCCTGCGTGATGTAGACGGATGTGCCGTCCTTCCTCAGGAGCAGCTTGCGGTCCAGTCCGTCGGCGGTCAGGTCGCACCACACCGAGCCGTCCTCCATCCGCTCGAAGACTCCCTTGCGCAATCCCTCCTCCACCAGCGACTTGCCGTGCAGATAGGTCTGGGACTCGTAGTAGATACGGTCAAACCCTACTCCGAGAGCCTTGTAGGTCTCGTCGAAGCCGGCATAGACCCAAGAGTTCATCATCTTCCAGAGTTCCACGGTCTCCGGGTCGCCCTGCTCCCACTTGACCAGCATCTGACGGGCCTCCTGCAGGATTGGAGCCTTCTCCTCGGCCTCCTCCCTGCTCATGCCCTGGGCCTCCAGCTGAGCCACCTCTGCCTTGTACAGGTCGTTGAACTTCACATAGAAGTCCCCCACCAGGTGGTCCCCCTTCTTGCCGGAGGACTCCGGAGTGACTCCGTTGCCGGCTTTCTTCCATGCTATCATGGACTTGCAGATATGGATGCCTCGGTCATTGACGATATTGGTCTTTATCACCTTGTGCCCGTTCTCCTCCAGGAGCCTGGATACCGACCATCCCAAGAGGATGTTGCGGATGTGCCCGAGGTGCAGGGGCTTGTTGGTATTGGGGGAGGAATACTCCACCATCACGGTCTTCCCGGTGGAGGGAAGATGCCCGAAGCTGCCGTCAGCGGCAATGGAGCCGTAGACCTCCTTCCAGAAAGAAGGTGCCAGCCTGATATTGAGAAAGCCCTTGACCACATTGAAGCTCTCTATCTCCGGAGTATTGGCCTTCAGCCACTCTCCTATCTCCTGTCCCGTGGCTTCGGGGGCTTTGCGGGAGGTTTTGAGAAGCGGGAATGTCACGAGGGTCACATCGCCCTCAAACTCTTTTCTGGTCGCCTGGACCTGTATGGGCAAATTAACGCCAGAAGCCCCGTAAAGGGCTTCCAGCGCATATTTTACCTTGTCTTGAATAAACTGTTCCTGATTCATATAAGGTATTGAAGTGGATACTATTTAAGTCCTCTGTTTGCAAGCAGGGGATCGATTCCGGGCTCCTTGCCGCGGAAGTTGACGTAGAGGGTCATGGCGTCGTCCTCACCGCCGCGCTCGAGGACTTCCTCGCGGAACTTGCGGGCCACCTCCTGGTTGAAGATGTCACCGGTCTCCTTGAATGCCTCGTAGGCGTCAGCGTCCAGAACCTCTGCCCAGATGTAGCTGTAGTAACCTACAGTATAGCCGCCGCCGAATACATGGGTAAAGTAGGTCGAACGGTAGCGGGGAGGAATCTGGGACAGCAGACCGCGGTCACCGAGTACCTTGGACTCGAACTTGTCCACATCCAGATCGGCAGGGATCTCATCCATGATGAAATAGTCCATATCGAGCAGGGATGCTGCCAGATATTCGGTAGTGGCGAAGCCCTGGCCGTACTTGCCGGACTTGTCGAGCTTGTCCACCAGTTCCTGAGGAATCACCTCACCTGTCTGATAGTGCTTTGCATATACTTTAAGAACCTCAGGCTCGAATGCCCAGTGCTCGTTGATCTGCGAGGGGAGCTCCACGAAATCGCGGGTCATCGAAGCGTTGCCCTGATACCTTACATCCTGGAGGAGGGACTGGAGGGCATGTCCGAACTCGTGGAAGAATGTCTCGGTCTCATCGGGGCTCAGCAGAGCGGGAGCGTCACCTGTTCCGCGGGTAAAGTTGCCCACGATGGTCACGATAGGGATAACCCTTACACCGTCCTTGTAGTACTGCTCGCGGTAGCCTCCGCACCATGCACCGCCTCTCTTGTAGCCGGGACGGGCGAACATATCCATGAAGATGATGCCGAGGGTGGAGCCGTCAGCGTCCTTGCACTCGAAGGCCTGGGCCTCGGGATGGGGCACCGGCACGTTGTTGAGCTGGGTGAAGGTAATTCCGTAAAGACGGTTGGCCACGTAGAAGATACCCTCACGCACGTTCTCGAACTTGAAGTAAGGCTTCAGCTCATCCTCGGAGAGATTGAACTTCTCGGCCTTGGCCTTCTCGAAGTAGTATCTCCAGTCAGCGGCTGTCAGCTCGTCATTGACTCCCTGAGCCTTGGCGATGGGATACATGTCCGCGAGCTCACGCTTTGCAGATTTCAGGGCCGGTGTCCAGAGCTGGTCGAGGAGGTTGTAGACAGCCTCGGGGGTCTTGGCCATACGGTCCTGAAGAACGAACTCGGCATAGTTGTCATAGCCCATTATCTTGGCCTTCTGGTTGTAAAGGTTCACCATCTCGATGATGATTGCCTTGTTGTCGTTCTCATTGTCGTTGTCACCGCGATGGAGATATCCGTTTATCAGTTCCGTACGCAGTGTACGGTTGTCATCGAACTGAAGGAAAGGCATAACGCTGGCATTGTCCAGACCGAACACCCATTTTCCTTCCATACCTTTCTCGGCTGCACGCTGTGCCGCAGCTTCCTTGGCAGCCTCGGGGAGACCGGAGAGGTCTGCCTCATTGTCCACAACGAGATTGAATGCAGCTGTCTCCTTCAGGACATTCTGTTCGAACTTGAGCTGAAGCTCGGAAATCCTGGAGTTGATTTTCTTGAGCTCTGCCTTCTTGTCTTCAGGAAGAGTCGCTCCTGATTTCTCGTAGTCCTTATATGTCTCTGTAAGAAGCCTCATCTGGTCGGGCTCGAGACCGAGATTGTCCCTGTTGTCATACACAGCCTTGACACGCTGGTAAAGCTGCTCGTTCATGGATATCTCGTTGAAATGCGCACTTACTATAGGGGCCAGTTCTGTCTCGACAGCCATCAGTTCAGGAGTGGAGTTGATGGATGTCTCGCTTCCGAATACTGAATATACACGGCTGAAGAGAGCTCCGGAGTTGTCAAGAGCCACGATGGTATTCTCGAAAGAAGGAGCCTCCGGATTGTTGATAATGGCTTCTATCTCCTTGTTATGCTCCTCAATGGCTGCAAGAACGGCCGGTTTGTAATGTTCTATCTTCACCTCGGAGAAAGGAGGGATGCCGAATGGAGTATCCCATTCCTCCAGAAGAGGATTCCTGGAATTGTTGCATGAAGTAACCATAAGCGCTAATGTTACGATTGCTGTGGTAATAAGAGATCTTTTCATATGGTATTGAATTTGAGGTTTTACGTTATCCGAGATAGCTCTTCAGGAGTTTGCTGCGGTTGCTGTGGCGAAGACGTCTGATGGCTTTTTCCTTGATCTGGCGTACTCTTTCACGTGTAAGTCCGAACTTCTCCCCTATCTCCTCGAGGGTCATTTCCTGTGTGCCTATGCCGAAAAAGTCTTTCACGATATCCCGTTCCCTCTCCGTAAGGGTGGACAAGGCGCGTTCTATCTCCTTGTTGAGAGATTCATTGACCAGCCCCTTGTCGGCATTCGGAGAATCGTTGTTGACCAGTACGTCCAGCAGACTGTTGTCCTCACCGTCCACAAACGGAGCGTCCACCGATACGTGACGGCCGGACACCCTTAGGGTATCGGCAATCTTGTCACGGGGAATGTCAAGTATCTCTGCCAGTTCGTCAGGCGAAGGCATTCTCTCGTGGTCCTGCTCGAATTTCTGGAGGGCCTTGTTGATTTTGTTCAGGGAACCCACCTGATTCAAAGGCAGACGCACTATCCTGGACTGCTCGGCAAGAGCCTGAAGGATGGACTGGCGTATCCACCACACAGCGTAGGAAATGAACTTGAAACCGCGTGTCTCGTCAAATTTCTCGGCTGCCTTGATCAGGCCGAGATTTCCTTCGTTGATCAGGTCCGGAAGGCTCAGACCTTGATTCTGATACTGTTTCGCAACAGAAACGACGAAGCGGAGATTGGCCTTCGTCAGTTTCTCAAGGGCTTTCTGATCGCCCTTGCGGATCCGCTGTGCCAGCTCCACTTCCTCATCCACCCCGATAAGCTCCTCCCTGCCGATCTCCTGGAGATACTTGTCCAGAGAGGCGCTCTCTCGGTTGGTGATAGATTTTGTAATTTTTAATTGTCTCATTATCGCTTTTATAAACCAATTCCGTAGTAATACAGAGTGCCGTTCTGGTCAAATCCCTCTATGAGGAGAGACCTTCTGGCCCTCTTGACCTCGGCCGCGACATCCTGAGGGGAAGAAACCGGATTATTATTGATATAGGTAATAATGAATCCTGCCTTGATACCCGCGTCACGGATCTTGCCCTTGTCCACCGAGGCTATCTTCACACCTGTCTTGAGGCCGAGCTTTTCGAGTTCATCCTTCGGTGCGGGAACCAACTGTGCACCGAAAAGATTGACATTGCCCTGCTGGTTGTATGCATTCATCTCCTGCTCATCCTTGCCGATCAGTGTCGTACTGAGCTTGAGAATCTTGCCGTCACGGGAAATTTCCAGCTCCACCTTGTCTCCGGGACTGTGCTGGTTGATTATCTCCTGCACTGCGGTACCCTTGGACACAGCCGTTCCGTCTATTGACAGAAGGATATCCCCGTTCCTGACTCCTGCAGCTTCAGCCGCACCTCCTTTGACAACCTCTGCTATATATACGCCGTCGGACGTGGAAAGTTTCTTTTCTTCCTTCAAATCTTCAGAATTATTCAGCATCGATATTCCGAGCATGGCTCTCTGCACCGAACCGTACTCCCGGAAATCCGCAGCTATCTTCTTCACCATATTGACAGGTATTGCAAAGGAATATCCGGCATACGACCCTGTCTGGGAGATAATTGCGGTATTGATACCGACGAGTTCCCCCTTGATGTTGACCAATGCGCCTCCACTGTTGCCGGGATTGACTGCGGCATCGGTCTGAATGAATGACTCGATCTTGAACTCGCCCGAGTAGTTTGGCATCGAACGTCCTTTGGCACTCACAATACCGGCGGTAATAGTGGATGTCAGACCGTACGGACTGCCTATGGCAAGCACCCACTCGCCGAGACGCAACTGGTCGGAATCACCCATGGGGATAGTGGGAAGGCCCTTTGCATCGATTTTCAGCAGAGCCACATCAGTAGCCGGGTCAGTGCCCACGATATCGGCCTTGAACGTCTTGTTGTCTCCGACTGTCACCTCTATCTCCGTGGCTCCGGAAACGACATGGTTGTTGGTAACGATAAAGCCGTCCTCGGAAATAATGACTCCTGAGCCGGTTCCTACCTGCTCGCGGGGGATTGAGCTTCCGAAACCGAAGAAATACTCGAAAAGGGATGACGGGCCCTGAGGCTGCTCGCTTCTCTTTACCACCTTGACATACACAACTGCCTTTACCGATGTCTCGGCAGCATAAGTAAAATCGGGATATTCGCCGGATATGCTCACATTGCGCACAACGGCACCGGAGTCCGGGTCATGATAGACATAAGTACTGTTATTCCCGCCGGATGTCATCCTGACGGTGAAAAAACCGGCAAGACCGCCTGCTACGACAGCCGCCAGAAGTATTAACCAGTTCTTCTTTCTCATATTCTGTCAAAATTTCAATTACGCAGTAAAATTACTCAAAATATATGCCAAAAATTTTGTACTTTTGTATTTCAAAAAGCACAAAAAACACATACAGATGAACTTTACAATATCGAGCACCGAACTTCTGCGCGGACTGGTTTCCGGTCTGAGGGTTATCTCCAACAAAACCACTACCCCAATATTGGACAACTTCCTCTTTGTCCTCAGAGGAAACTCTCTGGAAGTCACATCCTCTGACTCAGAGACCACACTAAGGACAGTCATTCCGGTAGACGAGGTGAAAGAGGACGGCGCCGCAGCCGTACCGGCCAGAATCCTGACTGACTCGCTCAAGGAGTTCCCCGATATGCCCATAGAGATCAAAACTCTCGAAGACAACAATACCCTGCAGATAAGCTGGGCGACAGGTGCTCAGAAGATTCCGTTTTTCCCTGCGGACTATTATCCGGAGCTGCCGGCGATGGACGATATGGCAGTAACTGTAAGGATATCCGCCGAGTCCCTGGCTGCAGGACTGGGATATACCCTGTATGCAACTGCCGACGAAGTGCTCCGTCCGGTAATGAACGGCGTACTCTTCGACCTGACTCCGGAATCAACATCTCTGGTAGCTTCCGACTCCCACAAGCTCGTATGCTATACGAGGACGGACATACGCTCAGAACAGAAGTCATCATTCATTCTTCCAAAGAAACCGGCAGCAATCCTCCGTGGCCTGCTTGCAAAATCCGACAGTGAAGTGACAGTGACTTTCGACGGCAGGAACGCCCACTTCCAGATGGATGAGTGCCTGCTCGTAGGACGGCTCGTGGACGGTACCTACCCGGCCTACAGGACAGTCATTCCCAAAAACAACCAGAACAAGATGATCATCAGCCGTTCTTCGCTGCTCAATGCTGCAAAACGTGTTTCCGTATGCTCCAACCAGGCTACCTCGAGCATGAAGTTCTCCCTGTCTTTCAACACTCTGGTCATCTCTGCACAGGATACGGGATTCTCCATCTCGGCACACGAGACACTGCCCTGCCAGTACGACGGCGAGCCGATGGACATAGGATTCAAATCCACATTCCTTATAGAAATACTGTCCAACCTGCCATACGAAGACATCTGCTTCGAGCTGGCTGATCCCGCCCGTGCGGCACTTATCGTGGCTGCAGAAGACCACAATCCGGACGAGGACATCTGCTCGCTTCTGATGCCGATACGTATCCCCAACTAATCTATCCCTACCAAAGACATGAAGCTCAATCTCAAAAACCCCATAATTTTCTTCGATATAGAGAGCACCGGCCTCAACGTGGCATCTGACCGTATCGTGGAGATATCCATGGTAAAGGTCATGCCTGACGGAAGCACGGAAGTCAAGACCCGCCGCATCAACCCCACCATACATATATCCGAAGAAGCATCCCGCATACACCACATCTATGATGAAGATGTAAAGGACTGCCCTACATTCAGCCAGATAGCAAAATCCCTGGCCCGTTGGATGGAAGGGTGCGACATAGCGGGATACAACTCCAACAAGTTCGACATTCCCGTCCTCTACGAGGAGTTCCTGCGCGCCGGCGTGGATTTCGATTTCAGGAAGAGAAAACTGGTCGATGTGCAGAACATCTTCCACAAAATGGAGCAGAGGACCCTGTCCGCCGCCTACAAATTCTACTGCCACAAGGACCTGGAGCATGCACATTCGGCAGAAGCCGATACTGTGGCCACCTACGAAATTCTCCAGGCCCAACTGGACAAATATTCCGACACCCTCCAGAACGACATCAACTTCCTGGCAGACTTCTCATCCAAGACAAAATTCGCTGACTACGCGGGAAGGATCATCTATAACGACAACAACATTCCTGTTTTCAATTTCGGCAAGCACAAGGGCAAACCGGTCGAGGATGTTCTCCGTCAGGAACCCAGCTACTACTCCTGGATGATGAACGGGGATTTTACCCTGGACACCAAAAAGGTCCTGACTGAAATAAAGATCAAATCATCCGGCAAGTGAACATCCTTGTATCCCCGTTCGACGGCGGAAGCTTCTATTTCCGCTCCGACTCTACTCTGATACGTCTGCTTACTGACTTCTACATACCTGACTATGTGGAAAGCATATCAGCAGTACCTGTCATCTGCTTCAGATCGGAAAGATCCGGAAAGGCCGTGCAGGAAAAATTCGCCGCCAGATACCTCGGCCCGTTTTCCTGCGGCCTCGTACTTAAAGCCGGACTCCGCGACGGCATGGTATACGAAGATGACAGGCTCTTTGTCTGCAATGCCCTGGATTATTCCACCGTCATACCTTATGACCTTATACCAGTCGACAGACTCAATGGGCACATATCAGAATCAAGGCCTTTCGAAATTAAAATCAACGGAATAACAAAATCTTCCGTCATTTCCTGCCCGTCTATGGATGAACTGTGCAGAAGATTTTCCTCCATCAGCAGATACTGCTCTGTGAGGACAGGGGACATGATCGCATTCGAACTGGGAAAGGCCATCCCTGCAGGGCACGACGAGCATCTTACCGCACACTTCGGGGCCGGAGGGACAATCAGCATAGTCATCCACTGATCCTTTCCACGACAGCCCTCGCGGCAGCAGCGCCCGTAGAAAAGGCTATCTGGAGATTATATCCTCCCGTATCGGCGTCCAAATCCAGTACTTCTCCCGCAAAATAAAGACCTTCAACCAGTTTCGACTCCATTGTCTTGCGGGAGATATCCCTGAGATCCACACCTCCAGATGTCACGACCGCACGGTGGTAGCCGACATATTCCCGGATCTGCATCCTCCAGTTCTTGAGGCGCACCGGCAGACTGCTCACAGACAGATTGGGATTGGCATCCATAAAGGGCTTTACAGCCTGCACCGGGAGGAATCTTTCCAGAAATCTCTGCAGTTTCACATTGTTGCTGTACTCCCTTTCTATCCTGTTCTTGAGATCCGCTTCAGTCACAGCCGGCTTCAGGTCGATCACCACCTCGACCTTCTTGCCTTCATCCAATGCAATGACGGCACGCCTGCTGACCCTGAATCCCAAGGCGCCTTCGAGACCTCCGCCGGTAAAGGACAGCTCTCCGAACTCGCTCTGGACCTCACCTCCGTCCACAATCAGGGACAGGGAGACATTGCGCAGATTCAGTCCGACAAGGCTATAGTTATAGTTATAAGGTACAAGCGCTGTCAGGGACGGCCTTGTCTGCACGATATTGTGTCCGAACGCTGTCGCGAAACGATAACCGTCTCCCGTAGAACCTGTGGAAGGATACGACAGTCCTCCAGTTGCGATGATCACAGAACCGGCAATAAGCTGCAACATCCTTATCCGGCCTGAAGTGACCATGATTTCCACTACAAAATGTCCGTTTGGAGAATGCAGGACAGAGACTGCCTCCGAATCCAGATGCACGTCCACATTATCTGACTTCCCGATATATGATTCCAGCACATTCCGTACATCCTGACTGCGTCCCGACGCCGGGAATATCCGCATTCCCCTTTCACTCACCGTCTGAAGGCCGATACTATTGAAAAAAGCTACTGTATCAGAATTGGAAAAAGACATGAACGAAGGTCTGAAAAAGCCTGAATCCGGATGAATATGATCCTTGAAATCCTCCCACGGACGGCTGTTTGTCAGATTGCAGCGCCCTTTACCGGTAAGCAGCAGCTTCCTTCCGAGCTGACTGTTTTTCTCCACCAAAGCAACTTTCGCCCCCTCCCCTGACAACTGAGCCGCTGCCATCATTCCTGCCGCACCACCACCTACTATTACAACATCATATTGCTTGAAGTCCATACCTTGTTTAGTTTTAATTTCGCAAAATTAGAATTATTTTCTATATTTGCGTCCACTTTCAGAAAAAGCCTCTTTAGCTCAGCTGGTAGAGCAGCTCATTCGTAATGAGCAGGTCGTGGGTTCGAGTCCCATGAGAGGCTCCAGTTTTATTTTCATTTTTCAGCCATGAATTTAAGATTTCTCACATCGGCCGTGATTGTCCTCATCTCGGCCCAGGTGCTTTTTGCCGCACCCAAGACCCGCACTGTCCAGTCTCCAGACGGCAGGCTGGCTCTGACAGTAGAGGTAAGTGACTCTGTCTCATACAGTGTAGCATTTGACGGACACACCTTCATTCTGCCTTCACCGGTCTCCATGACCCTTTCTGACGGCAGGGTACTGGGACATGACAACCTTTCCTCCGTACGCTTCAGGACTTCATCCGTAAGGGATTCCGTGGACACTCCGCTCTACCGGCAAAGCCGTATTGAGGAGAGCTACAATGCGTTGACCCTGACTTTCCCGAAAGCAGGCTTCTCCCTGGAGTTCAGGGCCTACAATGAAGGCGCAGCCTACCGCTTCGCAACCTCGCTCAAGGACAGCGTCACAGTTGTCGGAGAGGAGGCCGTTTTCCGTTTTGACCAGGACTACCAGGCATGGATACCCTACAGCGCCAACACCAAGAATCCTTTCCAGACCTCCTTCGAGAGTCAGTACACCGTCTCGCCCCTGAGCGGATTCGAGACCGGACGCCTGTCCATCACTCCGATGCTCGTGGAGCTCGGCTCCGGAGCCAAGGTACTCATAACCGAGTCTGACCTGGAGTCGTACCCCGGTATGTTCCTTGACGGAGAAGGCAGCACCCTGCACGGAGTCTTCGCCGGACGGCCCACCACCTACGTGGACGGCTACAGATGCCAGGAAAGGATACTGCGCAACTCCGACACCCTGGCCGTCACTTCCGGCACCAGGACCTATCCGTGGAGAATCATATCCGTGGCAGAAAATGACACCGATCTGCCTGTAAACAATCTCGTATGGCTGCTCGGCTCACCCAGCCGCATAGAGGACATCTCGTGGATACGTCCCGGCCAGGCAGCATGGGAATGGTGGAACGACTGGGGATTCCACAACGTGGACTTCAAGGCCGGCATCAACACCGAGTCCTATAAATACATGATTGATTTCGCGGCCGCAAACGGACTCGAGTACGTGGTCGTGGATGAAGGATGGTCCCCCCGCACAGGAGGCGACATCATGAAGGCCATACCCGAATTCGACGTGGAGGAAGTGGCCCGCTACGGCCGGTCCAAGGGCGTGGGAGTGATACTCTGGGCAGTAGGATATGTCCTGGACGACAAGCTGGAGGAGGCCTGCAGCACATACTCCGCAATGGGAATCAGCGGATTCAAGGTAGACTTCATGGACCGCGATGACCAGGAAGTGGTGGAAATGAACTACCGCATCCTCGAAACGGCTGCAAAATATCATCTGACAATAGACCTGCACGGCATGTACAAGCCCACCGGACTTAACCGCACATGGCCCAACCTGCTCAATTACGAGGGCGTATGGGGTCTCGAGCAGATGAAATGGTCAGAGGAGGACATCCTGACATACGATGTGACCTTCCCCTATATCCGCATGGCCGCCGGACCGGTGGACTACACCCAGGGAGCCCTGCGCAATGCCCCGATGAAAAATTTCGCCCCCATATACAGCCACCCTATGAGCCAGGGAACGAGAGCCCATCAGGTTGCGCTGTACGCCATATTCGACTCTCCGCTTACCATGCTTTGCGACTCTCCCAGCGACTACATGAAAGAACAGGAGACCACAGATTTCATTTCTGCCATACCCACCGTCTACGATGAAACAAGAGTCCTTGCAGGAGAGATAGGCAAATACATCATAACCCAGAGACGTGCCGGCGACCGCTGGTACATCGGAGGCATCACGGGGACTGAGGGCATGACCATGACCCTTACCCCGCAGCTGCCCGAGGGGGACTATACCATTACTGTCTTCCGCGACGGCGTGAACGCCGCTACCGTAGGTGAAGACTACGTAATCGAAACTTCAGGACTGCACTCCGGCCAGAGCCTTGAGATCGAGGCCGCACCCGGCGGAGGATTCGCTGCCATCATTGAGAGAAAATAAATCAAAAACAGACCTGCATGAAATCAAGACTCTACATTCCCCTGACGCTCATTGCCCTGAGCTGCGCCGTACTGGCCGTAGCCCTGTGGATCAGCGCCTCTGACGGAAACAGCGGCAGCGACACATCCTCCGCTGTACTGGAGAATATCGCTTCACGCACCAGCATCCGCGCCTATACCTCCGAGCCGGTCGGTGACGAGACCGTAACGGCCCTGCTCAAGGCCGGCATGGCAGCCCCGACCGCCATGAACACACAGCCGTGGACATTCTACGTGGTGCGCGACAAGGAACTGATGCAATCCCTTGCGGAGGTGCTGCCCTACGCCAAAATGGCAGCCGATGCCGCCGTACTGATCGTACCGTGCGGAGACCGGGACCGGTTCCTGAGCGGGGAAGGTATGACATACTGGGTGCAGGACCTCTCGGCCGCTTCCGAAAATATCCTGCTGGCAGCACACGCCATGGGACTTGGAGCGGTATGGACCGGGGTCTACCCTATCCGCGAGCGCATAGCCGATGTCTCCCGTATCCTTGAAATGGAGGACAGCCATGTCCCGTTCTGCGTCATACCCATAGGTTGGCCTGCCGACAATCCCGAGCCCAAGGACAAATGGGATCCAGAAAAGATTATCTACAGGTAGACGAACAAGCCTTTAGTGTGTAAAAACATACGTCTGAAAAGACCAGGCCCTCCCATTGTGAGTGTCATCTCGTTACTTCGTAACTCGGTGACACTCGACAACGGGTCCCTCCCTCTTGAGCCGAGGGCGGCTAGTCTTTTCAGACGTATGTTTTTACACGCATGTCATGGACCGGCTGATGTACTGTATGATTTCTTTACAATTTTCAAAAAATTAGACACTTTCTGTATGATTTTTTAACAGCTACCGATTTTAAAGATTTTACTAAATTATTGTGCCATAATCGATTAACAATTATGGCACAATTTTGGTTATATAAAGGAACGATATTATACCTACCAATATGAAATCATTCCTCAGATTCATCACCCGCAACCGCCTCTACACGGTGATAGAGGTGGCAGGTATGGCCATAGCCCTTGCCTTTATCGTTTTCATAGGCACATACGTGACTCAGGAGAGCAGTTACGACACTTTCGTCGGTGACGATGTGTACGTCGGCTCGGATTCCGAGTTCTTCGGCCTCAGCGGCACCATCAAAGGCTCGGTGGAAGGCCGTTATCCCGACATTGAGGCCATATGCCGCCTTATAGGCCTCAAATCCCTCAGCGGGATGGAGCAGAGCGTTACCATAGGCGATGAGACCATGCCCCAGAATGCCCTGTGCGTAGACTCCAGCTTCATGTCCCTCATCCCCATACCCATGGCCGTCGGGGACAGGAACAATGTACTCGAGACCATCAGTTCCGTCATTATCTCGCAGTCATTCGCCGACAAGTGGTTTCCTGAAGGCAATGCCATAGGCAACACACTGGATATCACGATAGACAAAGGAACGACCAGCCTGACTGTCACAGGCATCTTCGAGGATATGGAACGGACGGTACTGCCGCAGTGCGACATGATATACAGGCTGGAAATGCTGGAGAGGCACGCACCGTACATCACCCGCAACGGCAACGGCACCACAGCTACCTTATATAAAATCAGGCCGGGAGCCGATATCCACGCCATTTCCAGCGGAATACTCGGCATCCTGAAGGAGAGCGACGCGCTGTATATGTCCGGTATCTGCTCCGAATACAACCTTATACCGTTCAAGGAGATACACTATGGTATAGGCTCCTCCTTCCCCTTTCCCTTCGAGAACATTGTCAACCGGGACATGTTGCGGCTCTTCACCGCTGCCGGAGTGCTGCTGCTGGTATTTGCCCTGCTCAACTATATCTCCCTCACCACCGCCCAGGTCGGATTCAGGGTAAAGGAGATGGCCACCCGCAGGCTGATAGGCTCCTCCCGCGGAGGCATCGTACTGCGCTATATCGGAGAGTCCTTCGCCGTGACTGCCGTATCGTTCATTCTCGGTTTCCTGCTGGCCGAAGCTACCGCGCCCTGGTTCAGCACCCTCATAGGCAAGACCTACAGCCCGCTGTCGTCCCTTACCTGGGGGACTGCCGCAATGTGGGCAGGAGTCATAGTGCTGCTCTCCGTCCTGGCCGGTATCATACCAGCCCTGATGGTTTCCCGCTACAGGCCGCTTGACATAGTCCGGGGAGAGTTCACCAAGGCCAGCAAGATGATACTCGGACGGATATTCCTCGTGGTGCAGAACGTCACCGCCATAGGAGCCGTAGCCATTGCCATAGCCATGTTCCTCCAGCTCCGCCACATGGTGGAGAAGCCCATGGGTTATGTCCGGGACTCACTTGTCAATGTAACTGCAACCAATACCCAGGATTTAGATGATTTTCTCATAGACAGGCTGAAATCCCTGCCGTGCGTGGGGGATGTCGGTCTGATACAGGGATGCCCTGCCGGGAGCACCAGATCCAGCTGGGGAATGGAACTCAATGGCAACCGGTATGCGGTAATCCTGTTTGACGGGGACACCACGGCCATGAGACTGCTCGGGGTAAAGGTTCTCAGCCAGAATTCGGACCCTCTGCCAGACACTTTCTATTTCACCCGCAGGACGGCCACAGCATTAGGCCTGGATATGGATGCGACACTGTTCGAATACGACCTGGGTGCCATCGATGTCTGCGGCATCATAGACGACCTGTGGATGGGCAATGCCAACTCCACCGACAACGACCTGCTGCTATGGGCCGTACAGCCCTCCCGACCGAAGCAGCTCGGCAACATGCGGTCATTAGTTGTGAAAGCCAACGGCGACCCGGACGATGCCGTCCGTGCCATCAGCGAATTCTACGCAGCGGAAATGCCGGAACTGAAAGTGTACATCGATACCTACGAGAACATATACCGCCAGACATATACCGCAGAGAACCGCAGCCTCAAACTTACAGGCATCTTCGCCCTGCTCACCATCGTCCTGACGGTCATGGCCATGGTCGCCATGAGCACCTACTACGCCCGCCAGAGGGCCAGGAGCACGGCCATACGCAAGATCATGGGCTGCCCCCGGAGCGAGATATACACCCATACCCTCGTCAGCTTCCTGTCGGCCTCCCTCATCGCGGCCGTCATTGCCGTACCTCTGATATATACCTTCACAGGACGCTGGCTGCAGACCTACAGCTACCGTATCGGCAACTACTGGTGGATCTACCTGCTGGCCCTGCTGATTGTGGCGGCCATAGCCGTCGTGACCATCACGTATCGGGCCGTACAGCTGATGAACACCAATCCGTCCACAGCCCTCCGCAAGGACTAGAGCGGCACGGGAATGCCACAACGGCAGCATTTTACGTTATTTGCTGCCACTGCTGATGCGACCGTATCTTCGGCATGATTTTTTCAATGCAGTATGACATTGATTATTAAACAGAGTTTAAATGGGTTTAGAACTACTACTTATCATCGTCATCGCCATTGCCGGCATGATAGTGCAGAGCAGACTGCAGAAAGTATTCGCAAAATATTCACGTGTAATGTTCCACGGAGGGCTTACGGGACGGGAGGTGGCAGAGAAGATGCTGCGTGACCACGGTATCCGCGACGTGCGGGTAACCAATGTCAGCGGCCATCTCACCGACCACTACAACCCCGCAAACAAGACCCTGAACCTCTCCGACTCGGTATACAACAGCAACAGCGTTGCGGCTGCGGCAGTGGCAGCGCACGAATGCGGACACGCCGTGCAGCACGCCGAGGGCTACGCCTTCCTGAAGATGCGCTCCGCCCTCGTGCCCATAGTGCAGTTCTCCTCGATGTTCGCACAGATAGTGATCATTTTAGGACTCGTCATGATGAACGTATTCCCCTCCCTGTACTGGATCGGAATCGCCATGTTCTTCATGATATTCCTCTTCAGCGCCATCACCCTGCCGGTAGAATACAACGCATCTGCCCGCGCCCTGGCATGGCTGGAACGCTCCAACACCCTTTCAACCGTTGAGTTGGACCAGGCCCGCACGACCCTCCGCTGGGCCGCCCGCACCTACCTCGTCGCAGCCCTCAGTGCCCTGGCCTCCCTCGTCTACTACCTCGGATTCCGCAGGGAGTAATCTGGAATGTGGTTGGATTATTTGGTTGAATATTTTATATTTGCCTATAATTCATAATATAAATCAGGAGGACAAACAATGAACACCAATGTTTCTCTGAATATGGACAGTCTTCTATCGTTTATCCACTCACTGTCACTCAGAAGAAGGAATCCTGATTGATGACTTTGATTTACTGATAGGCTCTACAGCCATTGCAAACAACCTCATTCTGGTTACTGAAAACGAAAAGCACCTTGCACGCATACCGGAAATTAAGTTGGAGAACTGGGTGAAGAGATAATAAAAAGTGCAGCACTAAAATACATTACGCGCTGCACCGTCGGTTCTGAAAGTGGTGCGGAATCTGTCAATTTGTCGTTTTCAAAAGATTGAAATCCTTTATATCGAATATCTCAGTGGACACCTCTCCGAGCCAGCCGCTGGAGGCGTTGACACCTACCTGCACTTTCACAAAATCGATGTAGGCCAGGCCGGCGGGCTTGCCGTCGAAAGTCACGGCATCGCTGATGCGGAAATGGTTGTCGGCAGGCGAGGCATTGTAGTTGTCATCGTCTGTCAGCCGGTCGATACTGCTGAAATTGTCCGCATAGCCCCAGCCGTAGGCCGGATTGACCCAGTACGTGCCGTTGCCGGACGCATCGTAGTTGCGGGCCTTAAGGCATGTGCCACGCAGGGTATAGCTGTTCTCCTCCACCCAGGTGGGGTAATAGTAATCCTGGCGGTGAAAGGCGCCAAGATATTCCACGGTACCGGTATTGCCCCGGTTGTCCGTCCACGTCACCGGCATGGCAGGAGCCTCGGGCCGGAAATAGGTCACGGCATAGTCCTGATCGGTCTCAGCCTTGCCGTATTCGGAGCCTTTGAGCTCGTACCACGTGTCATTGGGCAGACCGTCCCCGTTCTCGTCCTGCATCACCCAGACAATTCCCGGCTCGGAAGAGCCGTCGAAAGCATTGCCGGTAATGGCGATATTGTAATCCCCGTCATTTTCCACACTGTGGTCGAAGCCCGCCACGATAAAGCCGCCGAAACCGCCGAGGGACACATACTGCGTCTGCGCCATCCGGCCCTCAGCGTACCGGCAGGCCTCCTCCATAGTCGCCGCCTCGTAATACTCATTCACAAACTGGCCCGGAGCCGGAAGGAACTCATAGACTTTATTGACAGAGGCAAAGCTTGCGGACGAGCCTGGACGGCGGTACGTCCCCTCGGGCGGACACACATTGACTGTAAGAGTCTGCGATGCAGTGAGGTATGCATTTTCCATCACCACCCTGACCTCATACTGCCCTTCCTCACTGCCTGTGAAAACATAGTCCGTCTTTCCTCCTGTCTGCACCTGCGAGCCGTCCACATACCAGGTATAGACAGCATCAAAGGCATTACGCACATCCAGTACGCGGATGAGTGCCCTGCGGCCGAGTGAGATATTGTACTCAGTCTGAAGGAAAGTCCAGGAAAAATCCACCTCGTCAGGCGACTTGACACTCACGGTAAACTGCACCGCATCGCTGCCGTCCTCATTGACAGTCTCCAGGCGCAGGAGGTATTCTCCGGTCTCATCTCCGACAAAAGTGTACACCGGCTCTGTCGAGACCTCGCTGCCGTCCACGCTCCATGCATAGGATGTCTCCAGAGAAGATGCCACAGCAGGCCTCAGCTCAAGGGACGTACCCTGCAGTATCACAAAGCCGTCCTCAGCCCCGGGCAGGCTTATCAGCGGAGGCGTAAGATCTTGTACGTCTATCCTGATCTGCGCCTGAGCGGAACCTCCCGCATTGGAGACTGTCAGCACGATATAATACCGGCCTGTCTCTTCCCGCATGAACTCCAGCACAGGTGCGTCGCTTAGCTTCTCTCCGCCTTCGAGAGTCCAGGAGTACTCCGCCCCCTCGGCATTGCTGTAGGACGGGGATATGGTGATCATCCGCCCGGCCTTGACCGTATAGATGCCGCTCTTATTGTCCAGAGCGATGCCCGGAGCCGGAGGAGTAATCTCCTCCCTACACGAGAAGAGCACCGCTCCGGCCAACACAGCCATAATAAGAATGTAAATCCTGCTCATGCCCGTCCTTACTCAAATCTTACGGCCACATCGTCATAGCAGAAATACGCAGGCTGGCTGAATCCGTACCCGTTGTCGCTGTCTCCGGCCATGTTGAACTCTATTTTAAGAACTTTACCGAGAGCTGACAGATCCCACTTCGTCCATTCGGAGATCTGGCCATCGGCGCTTGCCAGGCTGAATTCGAGTGATGGCTCCACTTTGGCCCCCTCCTCATCGTATCCGGTCGCAATAATCTTGACATAGCCGTCGGGATCGAGAGGAGCGGTAAGCCCGTTGCCGTTCGACACGCAATTGGCCAGGTAGGTCGTCCACATGACATACATGTGGTCTACGATGCGGGCCACTCCGTCCATGAAATAGACGGAAGGGAGATTCTCCGTCATATTGAATCCGGAGTCATCCATATAGCCGAAATGCACGCAGAAGTTCTTCGAGCCGCCGTGGCCTCCGAATCCTGTCGCCGGATCCTTGTAATACACTGCCAGCTGATGCTGGTAATCCCCGTTTGTCAGTTCCATGTCCACATAATTTGAGATAGCGTGTCCTCCGCTCCAGTAGCAGGTGGTTCCGAAATTCTCCGGCATGTCATGCGCGAGGAATGTATTGCCCTCGTCATTCCAGTGATAATCCGCAGGACCACTGCCGGACTCCCCGTAAAGCAGCGGCCCGCCATACTGGGGACTGTCGACCAGCGATGTCCAATACTCTTTGCCGCTGCCCTTATAGTCTTCGTCCTCAAAAGTCAGGACGCGCAATTCGTAGTCCACAGCCCTGACAGACATCGTAACTATCGACATCTGGCCGGTAATAGACTGGAGCTGGAAACCGACAGTTCCCTCTGTTTCCGCATAAGCATTGTCTTTCGGAGGGGCTGTAATAGTCAGAGTGTTGTTTTCTTCAGAAATGGAGAGGGACACCTTCCATCCGGTAGGCTTGCTTATGATATGGTTCAACAGGCCGGATATCCTCACATTGTACGTCCGGCTTTTGCCATAGATGATTTCCTCAGTCTGTTCTGCGTAAACTCCTTCTATTTCGAATTCCACGCTTATGGTCTTCGGCACTGAGATCTCGGTTCCGTCCGCAAGGGTAAAAATGACATTGTAGGAGCTGCTTTCGTGATCCACCCCGACGATGATGCAAGAGCCGCCTGTTGAAGAAAGGCCTCCCCCTCCCTCTGCCACCACTCCAGTGGATTCCCAGGACTTGCCTCCATCCACAGATATCTCCCACTCTTTGGAGTCAGGATTGATCCTTACCTGAGGTGCGACAGCATCTGTTCCAGGTTTACCGTCCTCTCCGTCAATGCCCTGTGCTTTTATCCTCTGTCCGTCGACTATGAGCCAGTTTCCGGCCAACGTCCAGTACCAGAGACCGTCAGTCTCATCCTGAGCCACTGATATCACCGGAGCATCAGCACCATCCGTACCATCGGATATCCTGGCAGAAGTCCCGTCTGAGAAATAAATTACATACCCGTCCTCGCCTGTCTCCACCTTGTCTATGGTCACTTCCGCCTCCAATGCCTCTATTATCCGCTGCAGGGCGTCTATGTCCGAATTAATGCCGTTCACCACCTCCTCAAGGGACGCGATCTTGTCGTCAATGTCATCAAGCCGGTCACGCAGTTCCGTGTCATCATACATGCTGCAGGCCCCTAAGGCGGCAGCAACAAGCGCAGTCAGCGCTGTTCTAAAAAGTCTTTTCATTTTTCCAATGGTATTAATGGTTTATGTGTAAATACAATGTGCGCAGGTATGTCTCCTGTGGTCACGGACCATTTGCGCCTGCCGTCAGGAGAGAAGCAGTGAAGGGTGCCGGGACTGACATAATCCTTGGCGTCTGTCACAAAAAACTCCTTTGTCACCGGATGCACTGCCAGGCCGTAGGGCACCTGGATATTCCCGTCTGTCCCGTCTGTGATGAAGTTGCGGGTGACGACCTGTCCGGTGAGTGTATTGAGTATCGCGTATGAGACTGTCCAGTCATTGGTCAGATAGCTGAACTCGGTGCTGTAGATGTACAGGGAGTCTCCGCAGAGGGTCATGTTGCTGTTAGGCAGCAGGTGGAGCGTATCCGTGCATACATCCGTCCTCGTGTCTATGATGAATGTCTTCGAGGGGACATCGTAATAGTCTCCGCGCGAGGAGACATAGAGGTTGCCGTAGCGGTCCGGCTCCAGACGGTGCAGGTTGATGCCCACAGGTATCTTGTACAGTTCCCTGAAACTGACCAGGTCTATGACGGACACCGTGCTGTCGTAGTCCGGCACCCGGTATCCTCCGGAATTGGCCACATACAGTTTGTTACCCACCACGGCCATCTCCTCGGGCTGGTAACCCACGATACAGGAATCCACTATCTCCAATGTGGCCGTATCTATCTTTACCACCATACCGATACGGGCATCCGGGTCTATCTTCACCGGCCCGGCGTATGCACTGACGTATGCGTAGCGGTCCTTGAAGGCCAGGTAACGGCAGTTGGGCACGGCTATCTTGGTTATATGCCTGACACTCTGCACATCCATGACTTCCACGTAATTGGAGCAGTTGATTACCGCCCACAGCTTGCCGCCGTAGATCTTGATGTCGTTGCCCACATCCCCGAGATCCTTGACCTCATTGGGGTTGCGCTCCCCGTAGATGTTGCGGGTGTAGACCCCGGTCGTGTAGTCGTAGTAGTCGAGCGATGCCTTGTTGCTGCCCATATTACCCTCGTTGAGCAGGTAGAAGCCGCAGATGTCGCCTGAGACCGTATCCCAGGGATTGACCTCCACCGGCTCAGAGGGCAGCACAGGTAACTCGCCGCGGCATCCCTGCACAGCGGCAAGCGGAAGTATTGAAATAAGCAGAAAAATGTTTCTTATCCTCATATTGTAAGACTTAATGTTATCCTGAAGTTTGTGCCTGGCATGGGGTACCACTTGACCACCTCGTACTGCTGGTTGAAGATGTTGTTGACCTCCGCAGTCACTCCCAACTCTGTCTTTCCTATGCGGAACATCTTGGAGAGCGAGAGGTCGCTCGTGTACCACGGCAGGATGTAGTTCACCGGCACATTGCCGCCCAGCATGTATCTCTCCCCGGTATAGACAAAGCTGTAATGGAAGTCCCATGTCCCGTAATTCACACTCAGCACAGCGGAGCCGCTGTGGAGCGGCACGTACGGTATCTGATCCCCATAAGTGCTGATCACCCCATCATAGCCTTCATCCTTCTTTGTTCCGGTAAAATCCTGAGCCTTCTGGTACGTATAGTTCAGCATGACTGATACCCCGACCGGCCCGAAACTGAAGGAAGGAGCGACAACCACATCCATCCCCCTCACCTCAACATACCCGAGATTGACCATCGTCCATACGAGCTGGTTGGATGTCGGAGTTGCTATTATCTTGTCCTTGACAGTATTGTAATAGAAATCCACACTCGCCCGCATTCCTGCAAACCAAGTATTCCGGAATATCCTGTCATAGGCAATACCGACATTGTACTGCGTCGTGTATTCCGGTCTCAGATTGCGGTTTCCGAGCTGTACATAATACAGGTCGTTGAAAGTGGGCATACGGAAGATTTTCTTATAGAAGGCTCTGAAACTCAGCCCGATCTCCTTCCATGGGGTATAGGAGATTATCACCGTAGGAGTCCATTCGTTCTTGTCCCCTGCCGTCTCCATGCCGCGCTTGCTGACATCATGGACGTAGGTATAGAGCACGCTTGCCTGAGCTCTGAGGCCGAAGTCAAAATTGACAGAAGTGGCTGCGGCGGAAAGGACTGTCAGCCTGCGCGGCCGGATAAAATTGGCATCGAACATCTCCGTACCGTCCGCATCCAGGCCGTTCCATTGCAGGTCGCAGGCCAGGCTGGCGCTCCATACACGGTTGATGGAGAAGAGATGCGAGGTGGTCAGATACAGTTCCTGCTGCCAGTAATGATTGTCCATCGGCTGCACCGTGCTGTGAGGAGGCATGACATAATTCATGTAGTCATTGGCATACTTTGCCTGCAACCTGAAACTGTAGAAATCAGATGCCCGATGTGTAACTGCCGACTGCACAAATATGTTGCGGTCCTTCTGACGGTCCTCGTTGAGCAGCGAGATTCCGTAGTCTTTCTTGACCGCCGCCCCGGGATAGCCCCGCTCCGACCAGTAGAAATAGCCTTTGACCATAAAGTCCGTGCGGGGCATATTGCCGAAAAGCCCGGCCTCCGCCCTTACGTACATCACATCCCCGTTCCTGCGCACCTCTGTAGTGTCATAGCCTCCTTCCCGGCTGTAGCGGAACTTGTAACGCCCTGACGTATTGAGAAATTCCACATTGGCGGAGGTACTGAGCCACCGCCCCACCCTGCTCTCCCACAGGGCAGAGAGGTCGATAAGGTCGAATGAGCCGCTGCGTACCTTGAAATTGAGATTGTTTCGCTTGCCCTCCCCGAACCTGGGACGGCGGGAGACCATATACAGGGCGGCTGCCGACGCATAGTCCTTGGCAGACTGGAAAATATCGCTTTTCTGCCCGTTGTACACCGAGAGGACCTCCATGTTGTCCATCGAGAACTTGCCCAGATCCACCGTCCCGTTCTGGGCATTGGATATCTGGATGCCATCGTAGAACACCCCGACATGCTGGCTTCCCAGACTGCGCACATTGACAGTCTTCAATCCTCCGATGCCACCGTAGTCCTTGACCTGCACACCGGAGAAATACCGTAGCGCATCTGCTATCGAATTGGAACTCAGACGCTGAAGCTGCCGCCCCGACAGCCTTTGCGCCGGAACAATCTCCCTTATCCGTTCAGCCGTGACGACCACCTCACTGAGCGTATCTCCAGACATGCGGCCAACCGTATCCTGAGCCGACATCACACATGGAAGAAACAGCAGCAAAAATACAATAGGTAATGCAGTACCCCCTTTATCGTTTATCATTGCCAAATAATTTTCCATCTCCCGGGATATCCATGCGCCAGAATCGGCAGAATGCAGGACAAAAGCCCGACAACATTCCGACTGTTCTGATACATGGAGACTGTCTGTGTCCTGAAGAAGAAAAAATCATTCAGCTATGCTGCACCCGTACTCCCGCAGGGCAGACAGTCACAACTGAAAGCAGGTCTTCTGACTTATTCCTCATCGCGGCAGCCTTCCCACCTTTTCAGGCAGTGGCTAAAAAGATGACCGCGTGACTTCCGTCCGGAAAAGGACGTGGAAATTACAGCAGCGGGAACTGTCCGGGATTCTCACCCGGTTCCCT
>ENA-OOXJ01000238-OOXJ01000238.1-human-gut-metagenome-genome-assembly--contig:-NODE-238-length-50543-cov-11.830633_pt1 | contig 50543 bp, 45 predicted proteins | sample MGYA00241587_ERZ501343 | MGnify/ENA primary metagenome ERZ501343 (study PRJEB25962, sample SAMEA2042918) | human gut metagenome | biome: human gut; feature: human-associated habitat; material: faeces... | reverse complement strand
ACGACTCATAAATCTACCCTTAATCGTGTATTGGATGATAGTTGCGGATTTTAGGGTAAATGCGAAACATTAATCTAAAATACGCGTGGAATAAGATCTTCGGCAATTTATTGTCGACGGCTGGGGATATTGAGGGTGTCTGTGGCCGTAGAATTACTGCCAGTATTGCTGATATGCTGTGGTGCGTTTTCAGATATGGGGCGCACCCTAAAGATTACTTTATGTTTGAGTTCTATAGGAAGAGTGGATGGGAAAGGAACTCATATCTTACTATAATGAAATATTTCAGGCTCGTAGATATGTTGAATAAAGCATTGCCTCTGCGTCACGAACTGGCAAATAAGGCCCTTCAACATAAGATATATCGTGATTTTATACGAAGAGACTGGATGTTGTTTGATAAGGATACTTCGCCAAAGGACATTTATGAATTCCTGGAAAAACATCTGGACGGGGGCATCATAAAACCTGTAAACGGAGAACAGGGACATGGTATAGGTAAGGTACGCAAGAATGAAAAAGAAAAAATTGACAAGTTTATAGAAGAGGCGAGAACCAGCGATTTCATTATCGAGGAACTATTAGTCAATACCACAGAGTTGGCAGTTTTGAATCCTACATCACTGAATACTATCAGGGTATACACAATGGTTGATAGGACCGGGAATGTGCATATCCTGGAGATGATGTTACGTGTAGGGAATGGTGATGTCGGGGTTGATAACTGGGGATCGGGTGGGGTCGGATATCATATCGATAAAGAATCAGGAGTAATAGACCAGTACGGCTTGGATAAAAAGAGTGGAAAATACCTGCGTCATCCAGCATCAGGCATAATGATGCTTGGATTCAGGATTCCGCGTTTCCAAGAACTTCTTGAATTTGTGAATAAGCTAGCAAACGTAGAGCCTCGCGCCCGTTTCGTCGGATGGGATATAGCTATCTTACCTAATCGCCTTGAACTTGTGGAGATGAATTGTCCCGGTGGACATGATTTCTTACAGGCTTTTGGAAATGGATATTATCGTGTAATTAAATCAAATTGGTAAATGGCACCATTAATAGATTTAAGCAACAAGAATATACTGATTACGGGTGCTGCGTCCGGAATAGGAAATGCCGCAGCGGTTGTGTGTTGCAAATTGGGCGCACATGTCATTTTGGTGGACCGTTCTGATATTGGTTTGAATAACAGGGAAATTTCAGATTGTGAATCTCATATCATTGATCTCACAGAACTAGACAAAATAGAAGAACTTGCAGAAAAAACAGTTAAACGCAATGGTCGGATTGATGGACTTGTGCATTGCGCCGGAATAAGCAGCCGAAAACCATTAAACGTATTGAAAAAAGATGGATTTTCAAAAATAATGGATGTCAATTTTTATTCCTTTACAGAACTAGTAAAGCAATTCTCTAAAAAAGGAAGAATGAATGATGCATCAAGTATTGTAGTAATGTCATCCGTATCAAGCATTAAAGGATATAAGGCGAAAACAGAGTACTGTGTGTCCAAGGCAGCAGTAGATGCGTTTGTAAGATGCGCGGCTCTCGAATTGGCATATAGGAAAATAAGAGTGAACTCCATTATGCCAGCAGAGGTATTGACGCCATTGGCAACCAAGGCCCATGCACTGAATGTGGCTCTTGGAGTACAAGAGGAGAAAGCTCCGTTAGGGCCTACAGATCCATATGAGGTTGCAAACTTGATAGCCTTTTTACTAAGTGATGCAACAAAAACAATTACAGGCACTTCTATTTTGATTGACGGAGGTGCTACTCTTTAAGAACATTATAAGTCAATTTAATATTTAATAATTTGAAATTATGACAGAAAAAGAAAAAATCGCATTGTTGGAAGACATGCTCGAATTGGAATCAGGAACATTGAACTTGGATACGGAACTTTCTTCTATAGAAGAATATGACTCCATGGCAAAATTGTCGCTTATAGTCCTTATGGATGATGAATTCAACAAGAAACTGACTGGGGAACAGATTCGGATGTTTAAGACAGTAGGAGATATCCTTGCATTCATGAATTAGCGGAATTAAAAAAGTACGTGTCAGACTTAGTAAAAGTTATTCCTGAAGCCAGGTAGGTCGGATAGGATATAGTTTTTATTCCGAAAGGTTTTGATTTAATTGAATTGTCCTGGAGGAAATATATAGTTCAAATATTTCTATGATTATTTGAATGCCAATTGGTAAGATGAACAGATATAAACAACTGTTTTATAATTGCCGGAAAGTGGCTCTTTTTAAAAAGACAAACGCTTTTAAAGAGCTCTTAAAGTATATTTTTATAAGGACTATATATGGATATATAAGTGAGGATTATTTTATGGTCAGAGGTGGATTTGAAAGAAAGATATCAGAGATAAAAGATACCATTACTTATAAAAGATGGTTAGACATCAGAGAATTCGCGAATGACCATATAAAAGAACATATCCTATTAAATAAATAAAGTTGAAACATATAAGTATTTTTCAGATTTTATACATCATAAATGGATTTATCCAAGGAAATCCAACTTGGCAAATTTTAAAGAATTTATATCATCAGTTGACAGAATAATATGCAAACCATTGGAAGATCAGCAAGGACATGGAGTTGGGCTATTTCTACCTTCTGGAAATCCCGAAGCGGATTTTAAGTATTGTGTTGATAAGAATTTGCTTTTAGATGAATGCATCAAACAGGATTCGTGTATATCATTCGGAAATAAAAGTGTCAACACTATTAGAGTGTATACCATAATTGACCCCTGCGGGAAAGCGCATGTTGTGCAGACAATTCTGAGGGTAGGAGTAGGAAACTCTGTCGTGGATAATTATTGCAGCGGTGGCTGTATTTATCCTGTAGATATTCAAAGTGGAAGAGTTGACAATACGGGTTGGGGACATGATGCTGATTATTCCGGCATAATGATTCATCCAGGCACAGACATAAAGATGCTGGGTTATCAAATTCCATATTGGGATGATGTTAAGCGATATTCATGCAGTCTGGCGGAGCATCTCCCGGAAGTCAGGTGTGTAGGTTGGGACATTGTCGTGGCAGATAATCCATGTCATGTGGATTTCATAGAAGGTAATCATGATGCTCATAGCGGCATGCTGGCCATGGATAATAAAATCACATATACGCAATTGAAGAGTCTGATTTACGATAAATAGTGCTTCGTTAAAATGAGATTAAGACCGATGGTTGTATTTTACGGCAGTAATGAACAAAAAGACTAATTAATCTCGTATATGATTCTGAGGATGAGGAAAAAGAAGCATTTATGATAGATCCGGAGCAGTATTTACGGCAGCGTTTTATGTGCTGCGATCTGTTGCGTTAGTCAATATTCTATTTAAAAATCATAGAAATTTTATGGGAAAAAGAATCTACCTCTGCCTCGCCCACATGAGCGGAGCGGAGCAGGGCTTCATACAGGAGGCCTTCGATACCAACTGGGTGGTGCCTCTGGGACCGAATGTGAACGGGTTTGAGGACGACCTGAAGAGATTCGTCGGACAGGACAGGGAGGTGGTGGCCCTGTCGTCGGGTACGGCGGCGGTGCATCTGGCGCTGATAGCGTGCGGTGTCGGGCCTGGTGACGAGGTGCTGGTGCAGAGCTTCACGTTCTGCGCGTCGTCGCATCCGGTGACGTATCTCGGGGCAAGACCGGTGTTCGTGGACAGCGAGCGTAAGTCGTGGAACATGGACCCGGAGCTGCTGGAGGAGGCGATCAGGGACCGCATAGCCAAGACGGGCCGCAGGCCGAAGGCTATCGTTCCGGTGGCACTGTACGGCATGCCCTATCAGGCGGACCGCATAATGGAGATAGCGGACCGTTATGATATTACGGTAGTCGAGGACGCCGCGGAGGGCTTCGGCAGCCGTTTCGACGGCAGGGTGCTGGGCACGTTCGGACGCTACGGAGTGCTGTCGTTCAACGGGAACAAGATGATCACGACTTCCGGAGGCGGAGCGCTTATCTGCCCTGACACGACCGCAAAGAACGAGATCATGTTCTACGCGACCCAGGCGCGGGAGTCCTATCCATACTACCAGCACGAGCGCATCGGCTACAATTACCGCATGTCAAATATCTGCGCGGGCATAGGCCGAGGCCAGATGACTGTGGCGGACGAGCATATCGCCCATCACAGACACGTGTGTGCTCTGTACCGGGAGCTGCTGGAGGACGTGGACGGCATCACACTACACGAGAACCCCTCCGAAAGGTACGACAGCAACTACTGGCTGAGTACAGTTGTGCTTGACCCGGCTCTTCATGTCAAGGGAGAGGAGGATGCCTACGGAACGGCTGTGCAGGGAGCGGTCGGCGGGGCTGCCGGTGTAACCCACGCAGCCGGTACAACGCATACGGACTGCGAGCCGAACCGCAACGTCGAGGCCATGAGGACGGCATTGGACTCCGCCGGCATCGAGTCTCGTCCACTATGGAAGCCGATGCACCTCCAGCCTGTGTATAAAGGCTCACCTTCTTTTACGAACGGTGTCAGCGAGTCCCTTTTCCGGACGGGCCTCTGTCTTCCGAGCGGTCCCTACGTGAGCGATGAGGACGTTCGCTACATCGTGGACAGCATCAAGGCCGCCCTGTTGTAGCACCGCCGGTTCACTGAGTCATATCCCGCTGCAGCCTGTCGAGAGACGGTGCGGCGGGATTTTTGTTAAGTAGCCCGGCGGCAACTACCGCTAATTAGCAATATATTTTTTGTACGGTTGGCATAATGTATTATTTTTGTAAGTAAATAGGTATGACCAGATCCGTACGATTATGAAGAACGAAAAGATTGACAAATTGATATCATATTTTGCTAAGCATTACATAAACCGTTTTTGGGTACTGCTTATAGACACTATAACCTCTGTCGTATCTACGCTCTGTGTCCTGGGTGTGTTCGACTACTTCTCATCCATGACGGTATCCGCAGGGTTTTATCTGGCCGGAGCGGGCATATCGGCTGTCGTATCCCTGATATCCTTCTCGCTTACCAAAAGCTACGCAGGAATAGTACGCCACACTACCATGAGGGAGATGTGGCGTATATCGTTTGCATCCATCATCAAGGGAGTGCTGGGAATTGGAGTGCTTTACATCTTGATCTCTTACGCCGAACTGACCTTCATCCGCGCCAACTGGGTCGCAATGTTCGTTGTTCTGGACGTAATCCTTACCCTCTTCTTTCTGATAATGGTGCGTATCGTGCTGACAAATATCTACAGCGCCCTGTCCCTTACGTCCGTACCGGACTACTATGTCAAGAACACCCTTATCTTCGGGACAGACGATGACTCGGTCAATACCCTCAATTTCCTGGAGAAGACCCTGTATTCCTCCTACCGCTGTGCAGGATTCATCACTCACGATACCCACGACAAGAGCAAGCTGCTATGCGGCTATAAGATCTACCATATAGACAACAAGCGGGACTTTGCCCGTCTGGTCACATCCCGCATGATTTCGGCCATAGTATTCCCCAGCAATGTGGCTGCCCGCAACGAGCAGGACAATATGGTCAAATTCTGTTCGGAGCGCCGCATCCAGATTCTGGTCCGTCCCTCGCTGGCTACTTTCGACGAGAGCATCTTCCGCAACAAGATAAGGGAAATCAAGATAGAGGACCTTCTGGGCCGCGATGAGATCAAAATAAGCATTCTAGAGATCCGCGAGTTCCTGACCGACAAGGTGGTGGTGGTCACAGGAGGTGCCGGCTCGATAGGTGGGGAACTCTGCCGCCAGCTGATCAACATGCCTATCCGCAAGCTGATACTTGTGGATTTTGCGGAGACTCCGATGCACAATATGCAGTTGGAACTCCGTTCGCAGGCACCCAGGGTGGAGAAAAAGTTCGTCATAGCGGACGTACGCAACAAGGACCGCATTGACGCCCTCTTCGACAAGTACCGTCCTAACGTGGTATTCCATGCCGCAGCATACAAGCACGTGCCCCTGATGGAGTCCAATCCCGTGGAGGCCGTGCAGGCCAATGTCTTCGGCACCAAGAATGTAGTGGATGCCTCCATCCGGTACAATGTAGAGAAGTTCGTGATGATCTCCACCGACAAGGCCGTCAATCCGACAAATGTCATGGGAGCATCCAAGCGCATAGCCGAAATCTACGTCCAGACAGTAGGCAAGGAAATAGCCTCAGGGAAAATGGCGGGCAAGACCAAATTCGTCACAACACGCTTCGGAAATGTGCTGGGCTCCAACGGATCAGTCATTCCCCTCTTCAAGGAACAGATAGCCAAAGGAGGTCCTGTAACTGTTACAGACCCCCGCATCATCCGTTATTTCATGACTATCTCGGAGGCATGTTCGCTCGTTCTTGAGGCTGCCACAATGGGAGAGGGCAACGATATTTTCGTCTTTGACATGGGTGATCCGGTAAAGATAGACGATCTGGCCAAGAGGATGATTTCACTTGCCGGCCTGCAGCTCGGAAAGGACATAGAGATAAAATACGTAGGACTGCGTCCGGGAGAGAAACTCTACGAAGAACTGCTCAAGGACGAAGAGAATACATTGCCTACAGTGCATAAGAAGATTTTCCGGGCCAAGGTCCGCGAATATGATATGGCAGAAGTGGACAGGGAACTGGAGAATCTGCGTATGGCTGCCCTTGGAATGAAAAAGGACGATACTGTACTGGCTATGAAGAGTATAGTTCCCGAGTACAAGAGTGCGAATTCCCGTTATGAGAGACTGGACTCCTGACAGTAGGGAAACTCAGATAAGAAAAACCTGCGGAAGACAGCTATCAAGCCTGTTCTTCCGCAGGTTTTTTTATTCGCAAAGAAGACCCGTCCGCAACAGCTACAGAGCCAGCGAACCGAATGTCTTCATGAACTGGACTCTTTCGTACATGGCTGGATCAGGGATTGTGGAGTAGTTCAGGCGGCCGCGGATCTGGGATACGCTCCCGACATTGTTTTTCTCGAGGAAAGCGCGGATATAGTCGTTGAACTCCTTTATCACCGCAGGGCCCTTCTTATACACCACAGAGCAGATCTGGACGGCGGATGCTCCGGCAAGAATCTCCTTGACGGCGCTTTCGGGAGCATGTATGCCGGTTGTCGCGGCAATATCTATTCTGACCGCTGACGACAGTATTGCCGTCCACCGCAGAATCTCCGCATATTCACCCTCATGCGAAAGAGCTGCTGCGGGAACAAGCCTGAAATTCTCGATATCTATATCGGGGGTGAAGAAGCGGTTGAATATCACAACTCCTTTTGCCCCGGAAGCGGCTACCCTGTCCACGAAATTGACGATACTGGTAAAATGAGGACCAATCTTGACCGCTACGGGTATTTTAAGCTCGGATACGATAGTCTTTACCACTTTCAGGTAGTTTTCCTCGATGGACACCGGTGATGTCTTAGGATCCACCGAAAGGTCGTAAAGATTGACTTCAAGAGCATCGGCCCCTGCACTCTCTATCTGACGGGCATATTCCACCCACTCTCCGTCACTGTAGCAGTTGATGCTGGCTATGACAGGTATGGACACTGCCTTCTTGAGCGATCTCACTTTCTCGGCATACTGGGCTATGGAATTGGAACGTATATAGGCATGCAGATAATCGTCCATTTCCGGGTAGGAATGTCCGGCCGAAGCCATGAACTCCACCTCCCCGCGAATCTGTTCCTCGAAGAGGGATTTCATGACGACAGCTCCAGCGCCGCTGCGCTCCATTTCCACTACTTTGTCCACATCTGCAGTAAGTGAACAGCTGCTGACTATAATCGGACTCTTTAGGTCCAGGCCGAGGTACTTTACTTCTGTTGTAGCCATAATTTATCCTATTTTATTCAGTTTCTGTAATACGGACTTGTAATCTGTCCTTTCGCGGATAATCCTGCCTACCTCTGCGACAGGTATGCGTTCCTGCGCCATAGTGTCCCTGTCGCGGATAGTAACGCAGTTGTCCTCCTTGGTCTGATGGTCAACGGTGATGCAGTAAGGGGTTCCTATGGCATCCTGACGCCTGTAACGCTTGCCTATGCTGTCCTTCTCGTCGTACTGGCAGTTGAAGTCAAACTTGAGATTGTCTATGATATCCCTTGCGAGTTCAGGCAGACCGTCTTTCTTGACCAAAGGCAGTACTGCAAGTTTTACAGGGGCAAGTACGGGAGGTATGCGCAGCACTACCCTCTCCTCTCCGTTCTCTAACTTTTCTTCGCAGTAGGATGCTGAAAGCACTGCCAGGAACATCCTGTCGAGACCGATGGATGTCTCCACCACATACGGCGTATAGCTTTCGCCCGTCTCCGGATCGAAATACTGGATTTTACGGCCTGAGAACTTCTGATGGTTGCCCAAATCGAAGTCCGTCCGGGAATGGATACCTTCCAGCTCCTTGAAGCCGAAGGGGAACTCGAACTCGATATCAGTAGCGGCATTGGCATAGTGGGCCAACTTCTCATGGTCGTGGAAGCGGTACTTCTCATCCCCCAGCCCGAGAGCCTTGTGCCACTGCAGGCGGGCCTCCTTCCATTTGGCAAACCACTCCAGCTCGGAGCCCGGACGCACGAAAAACTGCATTTCCATCTGCTCGAACTCTCTCATGCGGAAGATAAACTGACGGGCCACGATCTCGTTGCGGAAGGCCTTGCCTGTCTGGGCGATACCGAAAGGTATCTTCATGCGGCCAGTCTTCTGGACATTGAGGAAATTGACAAAAATACCCTGGGCTGTCTCGGGACGGAGATAGATAATGCCGTCCTCTCCGGAGATATTGCCGAGCTGTGTGGAGAACATCAGGTTGAACTGACGTACCTCGGTCCAGTTCTTTGTACCGGATATGGGGCATACTATTCCGCAGTCTATGATAATATCGCGCAGACCCTGAAGGTCGTTGGCATTGAGGGCTGCTGTCATCCGGGAGCGGACCTCGTCCATCTTCTGCTGGTTTCGCAGCACATTGGGGTTGGTAGCACGGAACTGGGCCTCGTCGAAACTCTCTCCGAATTTGCGGCGGCCCTTCTCCACATCCTTCGCTATCTTTTCTTCGAGCTTGGCGATATAATCCTCGATAAGCACGTCGGCACGGTAACGCTTCTTGGAATCCTTATTGTCGATGAGCGGGTCGTTGAAAGCGCCCACATGACCGGATGCCTGCCATATCTTCGGATGCATGAAGATGGCCGAGTCGATGCCGACTATATTCTCGTTGAGGCGCACCATGGCGTCCCACCAGTATTTCCGGATATTGTTCTTGAGTTCCACACCCATCTGCCCGTAATCATATACGGCGCTCAGTCCGTCGTATATCTCACTTGAGGGAAAAACGAAACCATATTCCTTGGCGTGGGAGGTAAGTTGCTTGAATACTTCTTCCTGTGTCATGTGTTTTTGGAATTAATCACGCAAAAATAAGAATTATTTCATACTTTTGCCTGAAGAAATTCTACAATAACACAAATATGAGACTAAAAAGAATTGTAATGGCCGTCATTGCCGGCCTTATCGCCTTGTGTTCCAACGCTCAGGGCGTGATTTCAGTCGACTCTAAAGCCTCTGTCCTGCCCGACGGCAACGTCGAGCTGCTCTTTACCGTAAATCTGGAGCCCGGCTGGTACATGTACAGCACAGTTCCCATAAGCGGAGGTCCCATGCCCACCGCCTTCACCGCAGACGAAAGCGTTTCATTCACTGTCAACGGCTCCCTTGAAGACGTGGAAGAGGCACATGTCAAGTTCGACGAGGGCTTCGGCATCGACGTCAAATATTTCGAGGGTACAGCGCACTTCCGTCAGGTAATCACTCCCGCCTCGCAGGAGACGTTCACCGTCACAGGCTATCTCGAATACCAGACCTGCAACGGAGCGGAGTGCACCCTCAACGAGAGTGAGGTGTCCGTAAAGGTAGACCCCTCTGCCGCACCCGGAGAGGCGGCTGCTGCCCCCGCAGGAAAAGACAGGCCGACAGGCGGCCAGGGCTTCTGGAGCTTCCTGCTCATAGCCTTCCTCGCCGGACTGGCGGGAGTCATCACCCCCTGCGTCTTCCCCATGATACCCATGACCGTGGGCTTCCTCATCGGAGGAGGCAGCACCAAGCGTGCGGGCATCATGAAGGGAGTCATCTTCGGCCTCTCGATCATAGTCATCTACACCCTCCTGGGACTCATCGTGGCCCTCTTCCAGAGCACTGCCGCCACCGATGCCATCGGCACCCACTGGATTCCCAACCTGATTTTCGCCCTGCTCTTCCTGATCTTCGCCGTCTCCTTCCTCGGGGCCTTCGAGATCACCCTCCCCTCAGGACTGGCCAACAAGGCTGACCGCGAGGCCGACAAGGGCGGATACATCGCCGCCTTCTTCGTGGCACTCGCCATGACTATCGTCTCATTCTCCTGCACAGGACCCTTCGTCGGCTCCATCCTTGCGGCAGCGGTCCTCGACGGCGTGGCCCTCAGGCCCATCGTCGGCATGGCCGTATTCGGACTGGGATTCTCCCTGCCCTTCGTGGTGCTCTCCTTCTTCCCCGGAGTCATGAAGAAGCTTCCCAAGTCCGGCGGCTGGCTCAACATGGTCAAGGTCGTCTTCGCCTACATCATGCTGGCCTTCGCAATGAAGTTCCTCTACAACATCGACGCCTACTTCGGATGGGGCATCATAACCCGTCTGGGCTTCATCGCCGTATGGGTAGTCCTCGCCCTGCTGCTCGGCCTCTACTTCCTCGGAGTGTTCCGCACCAGCCACGACTCGCCCTCTGAAGGCATCGGCTGGGGCAGGCACATCGCCGCGATAGTCTGCATCACGTTCGCCTTCTATCTTATCCCCGGTCTCTTCGGCGCACCGCTGCAGAGCATCTCCGGTCTGATTCCTCCGATGGACGGATCCACGCTGACACTCTCACAGGGCAATGCCCAGGCTGCCTCCGGCAATGAGACGACAGCCTCCGGTTATGCCACCCTCGAGAGCTATACGAACCTCGACGAGGCCCTTGCCGCAGGCAAAGCTGAAGGCAAGCCGGTGTTCATCGCCTTCAAGTCCCATACATGCAGCGTGTGCAAGCAGATGGAGGCCACAGTGCTCTCTTCTGCCGCAGTGATGGAGAAACTTTCCGCAGACTTCGTGATAGCCAACCTGTATGTGGACGACAAGACCGAGGATGCAGAATTCCGCACCCTCGGACGCCGCTACCGCGACTTCGAGATGAAGCAGTTCGCCTCGGCGTCCCAGCCGCTTTATGCAGTGGTGGATTCTGAAGGCAAAACACTCTCAGGCCCCATCGGAAGCTGCTCCGAAGAAGAGTTTATGGCGTTTCTGAATTTTTAAGAGGCCCTAATAGAGAATCTGTTTCAGCAGACGCTTTGCATAATCCCTCTCCTCTATCTGAGGATGAGGGATTTTTAATACAGGTGTATCGATTTTACGGTCTCCGTAGAGGACTATATCGATATCGATAGTCCTGGGCCTGTATATGCGACGGCCTTCCGAATCGTATTCCGGCTCGTGCGCAATACGCCCCAACTTCTGCTCGACCCATTTGCAGACCTCAAGCAGAGGCATTGGAGGGACTGTGGTCTCGAAAGAGATGGCCTGGTTGAGGAACGGCTCGGAATCAGGTGCCATTCCCCACGGTTCTGTCTCGATTACCTCGGACTCACGGACGTCGGAAAAGAGCCACGGCGCCAGTTGCGTGACTAAAAGCGATACTGCGGTACTGAGATTGTGCCGGCGGTTCCCCATGTTGCTGCCGAGTATGAGATATACTCTGACGGGATGAGATTCAGGTGTCATAGCAGTCCGAGTTCAAGTAATGCCTCATCACTCATCCGCGACTTGTCCCAGGGCGGATCGAATGTAATCTCAATGGACACGTCAGTGACTCCTGGCGTATCGGCGACAGCCGTATGCACATCCTCGACGAGAGTATCTGACATAGGGCAGTTGGGGGCAGTGAGTGTCATCTTGATATACACCTTCTGATCATCATCGACCGTTATGTCGTAGATAAGACCGAGGTCATAGATATTTACCTGAATCTCAGGGTCGTAGACCTGCCTGAGGGCACGGACAACATCGCGTGTAAGTGTAGTCTTGTCCATAACTGTTACTGTTCTTTGTATCTGAGGGCATCCTCGCGTATCTGTTCCATCATCGATACCAGGCCGTTCGCTCTGGTGGGAGAAAGATTCTCGCGAAGCCCTATTTCGTCAATAAATGAATTGTCGGCAGACAGGATTTCTTCGGGTGTCCTGCCATTGTAAACCCTGATAAGGAGAGAAATGATGCCCTTAGTTATGATAGCATCACTGTCAGCCGTAAACCAAAGCCTGCCGTCACTGTACCGGCTGTCGAGCCACACCCTTGACTGGCACCCCTTGATCAGGCGGTCCTCCTGTTTCCTGGACTCATCGATAACCGGAAGTGACTTTCCAAGTTCGATGAGATACTCGTATTTGTCCATCCAGTCTCCGAAGGCTGCGAATTCGTCTACGATCTCCTGCTGGACTTCCTTGATTGAAGCTGTTGTATTGTCTGTCATCTGTATCCTGTTTGTTTGAATTGTCTTCTTATCGCAACATGACGAGCACTCTGCGGAGAGCCGTCATAAAAGCCTCGCACTCCTCCATGCTATTGTAAGCCGCAAGGGACACCCGTACCGCACCGGTCTGCCCGAATCTGTTGAGCAAGGGCTCGGAACACATCAGACCAGAACGCACAGCTATTCCCATCTTGTCCAGGAGAGTCGCTATATCGCTATGATGTACCCCTTCCACCGTAAATGAAATCAGAGGTGCCTTTTCCCCGCCATATCCATATATCCTCAGGCCCTCTATGGATTTCATCTCATGCATCATATATTCTGTCATCTCTTTTTCATTTTCCGCTACTTGAGGTATGCGGATTGAATCAACGAAATCGATGGCAGGCTTTAAAGTCGCTGCAGATATGAAATTAGGAGTACCTGCCTCGAATTTCAGTGGAACCGGAGCATAAGTGGTCTTTTCAAATGTAACGGTATCCACCATCTCCCCGCCTCCCATCCACGGCGGAAGATTCTCCAACAGTTCCCTGCGGCCATACAGCACTCCCGTTCCGGTCATGGCATAAAGCTTATGTCCCGAGAATGAGTAGAAATCGCAAGGCACAGCCTGAACATCGATTCCGGCATGGACTATACCCTGTGCTCCGTCAAGATGGACAAGGGCGCCGTATCTGTGGGCAAGGCCTACAAGTTCCTCCACGGGATTTACTATACCGAGGACATTCGAAATATGAGCGGCAGAGACCATCTTCACCCTCCCTTCCGCGAGAATCCGACCGGCAGCATCAAGATCCCACTGTCCGTCCTCCATCACAGGAAAGTACCTGAGACGCGCCCCGACCCTTTCGCAAAGCATCTGCCAAGGGACAATATTGGAATGGTGCTCACCTCCGGAAATAAGAATCTCATCGCCTGGACCTATGACAGACTGACCGCAGACATTTGCCAGAAGATTGATAGAGGCAGTGGTGCCGGAAGTCAGAACTATCTCATCCTTGGACACTGCATTGATCAGTCCGCGCACGGCCTCACGACCGGCCTCATAGTTGGCCGTCGCCTCTGCAGCTGTTCCGTAGATGGCCCGGTGCACATTTGCATTTGCGCCGGCAAGCCAGCGTGTGACAGCATCTATCACACTGCGTGGCTTCTGCGACGTAGCTGCACTGTCAAAATATATCAGTGGCCTCCCCCCTGCCGACGTACACTGCAGGTACGGGAAAAGACTCCTTATCCGTTCTATCTCCTGTTTCATTTTATAAAAATTTCACAAAAGTAAGTAAATTTGCAGAAATTTATCAGAAAAAAGCACCATGTACGATTACATAAAAGGAACAGTCGAAGATCTTTCGCCAGCCGAAACCGTGATAGAATGCTGCGGCATCGGCTACAGACTGCAGATATCCCTCAACACGTACGACAGGCTGCAGGGACAGAATGAAGTCAAAATATACGTCTACCATCATCTGCGCGAGGACGAGGAGACACTGTACGGATTCTGCGACAAGGAAGAGCGGCGCATCTTCACACTGCTCATCGGCGTATCCGGAATAGGCCCCAACACTGCAAGGATGATGCTATCGTCCCTGACGGCAGACGAAGTATCCACTGCCATAGCCTCCGGCGACGTAAACCGTATCAAAGGAGTCAAGGGCATAGGTCTCAAGACAGCCCAGAAAATCATAATCGAACTGAAAGACAAGATATCCAAGGGCGGCGCCGAACTGGATCTCTCCTCCGGTGGCTCCACAGCCAACAGCGCCGAGGCATGTTCGGCTCTGATCATGCTGGGTTTTACCAAAAATGCTGTGGAAAAGACCGTTTCCGCCATTGTAAAAAAAGAGCCCGCACTGTCATTGGAGGACATCATCAAAAAAGCCTTAAAAATGTTGTAGACTCAGTTACTTTTTATACATTTGCATCAGTTTAACTTTTAATTATAACCGGTTATGAACATACCTAGCAATTTGAAGTACACCAAAGATCACGAGTGGGTAAAAGTTGACGGCGATGTAGCTACCGTCGGTATCACTGATTACGCTCAGGATCAGCTCGGAGACATCGTCTTCGTAGACATTCAGACACAGGGCGAGACACTTGCCAAAGAAGAGGTTTTCGGAGCCATCGAGGCTGTCAAGACAGTTGCAGATGCCTTTATGCCCCTTTCCGGCGAGATCATCGAGGTCAATGCAGCCCTTGAGGATGCTCCCCAGACTGTCAACACCGACCCTTACGGAGAAGGCTGGATGATCAAGATCAAAATGTCTAACCCCGCAGAGCTCGATGAGCTGATGGATGCTGACGCATACGCAGCAACTATCTAAGACATTTTGTGTACAGATATTCCCTAAGGCCGGCAGCAATGTCCGGCCTTTTTTCGTATATTTGTCGGACACCATTCTAAATCACTACACCTATGTTACAAGAAGCCGCACGCATCTACGACCTCCTTACCCAACTTGAGGAGAAATTTCCTGAAAAAACCGACATGCTCTGCCACCGCGAGGGCAAGGACTGGATACGGTACAGCGTCAAAGACTACGTCCGCTACTCACACCTGATAGCCTATGCTCTGACCTCATTGGGATACGGCAAAGGAGATAAGGTAGTGACAATCTGTAACAACCGTCCGGAATGGAACTTCACGGATATGGGCCTGAGTATGTCAGGAATGGTACATGTGCCTGTATATCCGACACTTAGCGCTGACGAGTACCTGTATATCCTCAACCATAGCGATGCAAAAATAGTCATACTCGGTACAGCCGGCCAATACAGGAAGATAGAGCCGATAGTACGTAAAATGGATTCTCCAGCGAGGATAATCCTTATGGATGACGATGATAACATCCAGTGTTTCAGAGATTTATATCAAATAGGAGAACGTTCTGAACTGGTAATGAAGCCCGTCATAGAAAAAATCAAGTCTGAAACCGGAACAGATGAACTGGCATCCATCATTTATACCTCAGGTACGACCGGTACTCCAAAAGGAGTTATGCTCTCCCATCATAACCTGATGTTCAATGCCTACAGCCATGCTGTCAAACAGACTGTCACATCGGATCAGAGAATGTTGAGTTTCCTCCCCCTCTGCCATGTCTACGAGCGCAGCATGAACTATGAATACCAATATATCGGCATCAGCATCTACTATGCGGAAAGCCTTGGTACCATAGCCCGGGACCTTGCAGACTGCCATGCCGACGGATTCTGCGCCGTTCCAAGAGTCCTCGAGATGATGTATTCAAAACTTGAAGCAGCGGGCAAGCATCTGAAAGGCGTAAAGAAAACTATCTACAGAATGGCCTGGGATTTTGCAAACAACTACGACAACTATCGCCACGGATGGCTGTACAAACAGAAACGCGCACTATACGACCGCCTGGTATACAGCAAATGGAGGGAAAATCTTGGAGGTCATGAAATGCTCATCGTGTCAGGCGGATCATCAATCCAGGCACGCATCATACGGCTTTTCAATGCAGCCAGACTCCATATATATGAAGGTTACGGCATGACAGAGACATCACCTGTCATAGCAGTGAACAACCCCGTCGAAGGTATCAATATCATAGGCACAGTCGGCAAGCCGCTCGAAAGGACAGAACTGAAATTCTCGGAAGACGGTGAAATACTCACCAAAGGTCCGCACGTAATGCTTGGCTACTATAAGAATCCCGAGGCCACACGTGAGATAATTGACGAGGACGGATTCCTGCATACAGGAGACATCGGCAGACTGGTAGACGGCAAATACCTTCAGATCACGGACCGCAAAAAGGAAATCTTCAAACTTTCACTCGGTAAATATGTCGCTCCCCAGGTCATTGAGAACATGCTAAAGGAATCTGAATGGATCCAGAACTGCTTCGTTTTCGGAGAAAACCAGAAATTTGCATCCGCCATCATCGTACCGGACTTCGAGCATCTGCGACATTGGGCCAAAGAGAATGGCATTGCAACCGATGATCCCACCCTGCTCGCGGCAGACCCCAAAGTACACACCCTTATTCACGGCATAGTGGAACAGGTCAACTCAAGGCTCGCTCCGCACGAAAACATCAAGCGCGAAAGGATAGTCAATGACGAATGGACTCCCGGCAACGGACTGCTGTCGCAGACCCTCAAACTCAAACGTGCCAAACTGCTTGCCCGCTATAGCGGCATTATAAATGAAATCTACAAATAACATCGTTGCACTGCGACAGCTTTGGAAACAATGCTTCGACGCCGACAGTTCATTTCTTGACCTTTATTTTGGAAAAGGCTCAGGCCTGTTCGAAACATATACCATAGAAGACGGCCCTGATATTATCTCCGCCCTCTCAGTACTGCCTGTCGAATATCAAGGACACCGGGGAGGATACATTTACGGTGTCTGCACCTCTCCCCTACACCGGGGACATGGACACGCAATAAATCTTCTCAGGCAAGCGGAAGAAGACTGTACTAAGAATAAAGGGATGGAATTTTTCATTCTCAGACCTGCATCCCAAAGTCTTTTCAGATACTACAGGAGACAAGGATATTCTAAGACAATCTACCGCCAGCTAAGGATCCTTGATCTTCCTCAATTTTTTCATAATACCCCCTACAAGAATCTGACAGGAGAGACACTGTTTCAGATGAGGCGGAAATATCATCAAGATTCCGGATTTTTCGAATGGTCTCCAGCAGTATGCGACTATATTATCGACTATATCGGATACTGCCATGGCAAAGCCATGCTCCTGCAAGGAACTTACATAATAGGTTACCCCGATCCCGAAAACACTGATTATTTCATCTGCGAAGAGGCCGGCCTTACTCATGACAACACAGGAACAATACTCTCTGCCATCCGTACTGCATATCCAACCATGACAAAAATCATCATACCTTGTTTTCAACAACAGGATGGCGAAGAGTTCATGCTGTGTAAAACTTCCGGGTGTTTTAAAAAAGGAAACCCGGTTTTCAGTTTTACCATGGAATAGTAAGTTCCACGTGGAACACATCCACGATTACCGTCCGAAATAAACGAGAAGAACTGAAATATCTGAAGGCGAAACACCAGGAATGCGCGATGCTTCCGCAAGCGTAGCTGGACGCTGTCTGGACAATTTGATCCTTGCTTCTATCGACAATGATTCCAGTCTGTCATAATCAAAATCACGGGGAATCTTCAGATTTTCGAGACGTGAGATTTTCTGCGCAGCTTGTGCCTCTCTCTCGATATAACCTTTGTACTTGATTTCAGTCTCAACAGACATGAGTACTTGCGGGAGGATCGAAGTCTTTGAATCCGAATTCAAATTAGAAAGGAATGGAGGCAAAGACTGGGGAAGTGCAAGTAAAGATGGCTTGAATTCAAATGATGACTGTCTGGATATTGAGGCACGTGTTCCACGTGGAACCATTGGGTACAGATCCCGAATTCGAATTTGGGGACGGAGCAAGACTTCAGTAAGGAGCTTTGGTGAAGATAGAGTGGCGGAATCGTGTGCAGACAAAATAGGGTTGATTGCTGACAGCGGGGGACGTGTAGTTAATAAAACCTGAGTCAGCTTGCGCTTTAGCATACTCTTTCTACCAAGACACTGGAAACGGAATTTTGACGCAAGACCTATTTGGTATGAAAGTTCAGTCAGCCGTTCGTCTGCATTGTCCTGCCTGAGGAGAATGCGATACTCGGCACGTGAAGTGAACATACGGTATGGCTCGTCTACCCCCTTTGTTACCAAATCGTCGATAAGGACGCCAATATAGGAGGTGTCCCTCTTTAGAACAAACTCATCCTTACACCTGAGTCGCAGGACAGAGTTGATACCGGCAATTATGCCCTGTGCAGCTGCCTCCTCATACCCGGTTGTACCGTTTACCTGACCAGCAAGATATAGATTGGGAACGATTTTAGAACGAAGGGTGTGATCAAGTAATGTCGGGTCGAAATAATCATACTCTATTGCATACGCAGGTCTGAGAAGATGGACATTCTGAAAACCCTCGACATGTGTCAAAGCTTCCAACTGAACCTCGAAAGGCAGGGAGGATGAAAATCCCTGTAAATAGTATTCTGTAGAACTCTTGCCTTCAGGTTCTAGGAATATCTGATGAGAATCCTTGTCTGCAAATGTTCTTAACTTGTCCTCGATACTTGGACAATAACGGGGCCCGATACCGGATATTTTACCTGAGAAAAGGGGCGACCTGTCGAAACCTGAACGTAGAATATTATGGACAACTGAATTTGTATGGGCAATATAGCAAAGTGACTGCTTCGCCCCTGGAAGCTGGACAGAGGAAAGATATGGAAGATATGAAAATTTTTCGGGCTCACTATCTCCGCATTGTGGAAGCAGCTTATCAAGATCAACAGTTCGTACATCAACTCTCGGAGGTGTACCGGTCTTCATCCTTGCAGTGGTTATGCCCATGGATGCAAGCTGGGAAGTAATACCGTATGAAGAAGGTTCCGCTACTCTCCCACCCTCTGAAGAACGGTCGCCGACAAAAATCCGTCCGTTGAGAAAAGTGCCTGCAGTGAGTATATAATATTGTGCTGAGAATTCACCTCCCAATGAAGTACTGAGGGAAAGGATAGACCCGTCGGGAGAAAAGGTGAAAGAGGAAACAGTATCCTGCCAGAGATAAAGTCCGGGCGTATTTTCAAGTATCCATCTCCAGCCTGCGGAATAGGATGAACGGTCACACTGGGCCCGAGGACTCCACATTGCCGGACCTTTGGACATGTTTAGCATTCTGAACTGGAGCGTTGAGGCATCCGTTACGATTGCCGACATACCGCCTAAAGCATCTATCTCTCTGATTATCTGACCTTTAGCAATTCCGCCAATGGACGGATTACATGACATTTGGGCTATCTTGTTCAGATCCATTGTGATAAGAAGGACTGAAGCTCCCATTACCGCCGAAGCACGCGCCGCTTCGCATCCTGCGTGTCCGGCTCCTATTACGATGATATCAAAATGCTGCTGCACTGTTCGTTACTGTTTTGGCTGTTAATATTTCTGATCATCTTCTATACAATAATGCGGAAGAAGCGCGAGTGCATTGTTCTCCGCAGCCCTCATTTGACCGGACTGCTGCTCAGTGAGGTCATCGTACCCGACAAGATGGAGTATTCCATGCACCATGACCCTGTAGAGCTCTTGGGAAAAGGAAGTTCCGTAGGTAAGACTGTTGGCCTTTACTGTATCGAGGCTTATGACAATATCTGCGCTCAGGCGAGCTTCTGAGGTATCTGCAACAGGCAGCTCACTGTCATAGTCCGAAGTATCGAAGGTAATGATATCGGTATAGTAATCATGCCCGAGGTAGCGTCTGTTGACATCCAAAACATAGGAATCATCAGCGAAGATATAATTTATATCCCCTATTTTGCGATTTTTATGTTCTACAATTTCTTTAATCCAATTTTTAATTGCATTTTTGTGTCGCAAATTGAAGGTTGCATCTATGACTTCAAATCTTATCATGCGGTCTGATTTTTGCTGAAAAATTTTTGTAAAATTAATAAAATTACATCTATGTCAAAAGTTAGTGTTATCGGAGTTGGCAATGTGGGTGCAACCTGCGCCAACGTACTTGCAAGCTGGAACATCTGCAAAGAAGTAGTGCTTCTTGATGTAAGAGAAGGCTTTGCCGAGGGTAAGGCCATCGACATCCAGCAGTCAGCCAAAATAATGGGTATCAACACAAAGATCACCGGCGTGACCAATAACTACGAGGCCACAGCTGGTTCAGATGTCGTTGTGATCACCTCCGGAATGCCCCGCAAACCGGGTATGTCAAGAGAGGACCTCATCGGCACAAACGCCAAAATCGTAAGCGAGGTAGTTGCAAACGTTGTAAAGAACTCGCCCGATGCTTTCATCGTTATGGTCTCGAACCCTATGGACACCATGACATACCTTACATACAAGACCAGCGGTGTAAAGAAAAACCACCTCATCGGAATGGGCGGAGCACTTGACAGCAGCCGCTTCACCTATTATCTCAGCCAGGCCCTCAACGTGCCCATGTGCGAGATCGACGGTATGGTTATCGGCGCTCACGGCGATGCAACTATGGTTCCTCTGATGAGCAGCGTACTCTACAAGGGTGGCAAGATCGAGAAACTCCTTACTGAAGAGCAGCGCGAGAAGGTTATCGCAGACACAATGGTCGGCGGTGCTACCATCACAAAACTGATGGGCACATCAGCCTACTATGCACCTGGCGCATGCGCAGCAAGCATCGTAAGGGCCATCCTGCACGACGAGAAGAGAATCATTCCCTGCAGCGTTCCCCAGAACGGTGAATACGGAGAAAACGACATCTGCCTCGGTGTACCTGTCATAATTGGCAAAGACGGTGTTGAAGGCATTGTAAAAGTGGAACTTACAGCCGATGAGGAAAAACGTTTCCACGAAGGTGCCGAGAAACAGAGAAACACCAACAAGGTACTCCACGAGCTCGGACTTATCTAAAGTTTTTAACAGATTTTTCAACAATTTTTGTGTTAATTCAGAAATTATTCCTACTTTTACACTCGGAAAATTAGAAAAAACACAAATAAGATGGAAGTTAAAAAATCTCCTAAAGCGAATCTCGAGAACAAAAAGTTGTTCTACAGAGAGTTAGGTCTTATCATAGCTCTCGGAGTAATACTTTGCGCTTTCGAGTGGAGCACCAGTGAAAAAGCTGAAACCGTGATCCAGCAGGAAGAAGCTCCGGTAGTCGAAGTCGAACAGGTACCTGTAACTACTGAAGCTCCTCCCCCGCCCCCTGAAGCACCCAAGGTTCCCGTACTTTCCGACATGATTGAGGTCGTTGATGACGATATCGTTGTGGACACAGACCTCTTCATCAGCCTTGAGGACGACGTAGACATGGGAGTGGAAATTATGGACTACGTTGCAGAAGTAGCTGAAGAGACCATCGAGGAGGCACCTATTCCCTACACCCTCGTTGAGGAGAAACCCTCGTTCATGGGTGGTGATGCCAACGAATTCACAAAGTGGGTTTACTCAAAGATCGTTTACCCCGAAGTAGCACGTGAAAACGGTATCTCAGGACGTGTGACTCTCCAGTTTACGATAGAATCCGACGGCTCGCTGACGAACATCAAGGTCCTCAGAGGTATCGACCAGTCACTCGACCAGGAAGCAGTAAGGGTAGTTTCCATGTCACCCAAATGGACTCCTGGAAAACAGAGAGACAAAGCTGTCCGAGTTACCTACACCTTCCCTATCATGTTCCAGCTTAGAAACTAAATTGGTGCAACAAAAGTTAGATGAGGCTGTCCCTGAAAAGAGTCAGCCTCATTTTTTTGAGAATATATGAACAAAGAAGAAGCAGTATTTGAAAGAATTGCAGTAGTATCGGTCATCCCACAGGGAACTGATGAAAGAAGAGTAAAGGAGAATCTGGACGAGCTTGAATTCCTGGCACTTACAGCAGGAGCAAAAAGCGAGAAAAGATTTACACAGAAACTTGAAAGGGCAAACTCCAGAACTTATGTAGGAGCCGGAAAACTCGAAGAGATAAAAACTTACATAACGGAACACGAGATAAATCTCGTGATTTTCGATGACGAGCTCACCCCATCGCAGCTTAGAAACCTTGAAAGGGAGCTCGGCTGCCGCATTCTCGACAGAACAAACCTGATTCTGGATATTTTTGCGCAGAGGGCCAAAACAGCCTACGCGAAGACACAGGTAGAGCTTGCCCAGTACCAGTATCTCCTGCCCCGCCTAACGAGAATGTGGACACACCTCGAAAGACAGCGAGGCGGTATTGGCATGAGAGGACCGGGAGAGAGCCAGATTGAAACGGATAGAAGGATCATTCTCAACAAGATAAGCCTACTAAAAGAGCAGCTGAAAAAAATTGACAAGCAGATGTCCTCACAAAGGGGCAACAGAGGCTCACTTGTAAGGGTTTCACTGGTCGGTTACACAAATGCTGGAAAAAGCACGCTGATGAACTTGCTGTCCAAGAGCGACGTATTTGCGGAGAACAAACTTTTTGCTACACTTGACACTACAGTCAGAAAGGTAGTAATAGAAAACGTTCCGTTCCTGCTGTCAGATACTGTGGGATTCATACGCAAACTCCCCACACAGCTCATAGAATCGTTCAAAAGCACCCTCGACGAAGTGCGGGAAGCAGATATTCTTCTGCACGTAGTCGATATCTCACACCCTGATTTTGAAGAACAGATAAGAGCCGTAAACGAGACTCTTATGGACATCGGTGCGAAAGACAAGCCGATTTTCATGGTTTTCAACAAGATAGATGCCTACAAATACAAGGAGCAGAGCGAATACGACTTTGAAGAAGAAAAGGCTGAAAACATTTCCCTTGAAAGGCTTGAAAAGATGTGGATTGCCAAGGAAAATTCAGCCTGCATCTTTATATCGGCGAAAAGGAAAATCAATATCGAGAACCTGAGAAAGGACCTTTACTCGATGGTTAAATCCATTCATGAAGGGAGATACCCCTTCAACAACCTGCTCTACTGATAAAACTTGTGACGGCCTCAGCTACATGCACAGGCTCTTCAACAAAAGAATTATGCCCTGTATGCGGTACTATAAGATGAGTGCAGGAGGGCAGATCAGCTATTATCTGATCGATTCTTGACTTTGGATTGTAAACATCCGAATCACCATGAATGAACATGACCGGAACAGACGGTGACTGAAGTGACTGGACATTATCTTCACGTGTCATAAGGCCACGCACTACAGCTGCGACACCGGACGGATCGTGCGCCTCACAGTTTTCAACTGTCTCAAGGATCTTCTCGTCACACCGTCGAAGATTGTCCTTGCAATACATATTGGGAATAGCGATCTGGGCAAGCTGGACAAGTTTTCCATTGAGAATAAACGAAATCTCGCGCTCCCGGTCAGTTGCCTTTGCAGGGTCATCAGCATAGGGAGTGGAATTGATGTTTACAAGCGTGAGGATTTTGTCAGGGTAATCACGTAAAAAACGCTGGCCGACATAGCCGCCCATGGAATGCCCGACTATATGAATTCGGGAAAGCCCGAGCTTATCCATCAGGCCTCTGACGACAGATGCACAGAACTGCATACTGTTTACCTCTTGTGCAGAGCCACTTAGACCCATTCCAGGAAGGTCAATGGAAACAATATGGGAAGAACCAGGCAACAATGTCCTGAATTCTTCCCATACATATAAAGTCTCGAGATAGCCGTGGAGTAAAACTATAGCATTGTGACCTGAGCCAGTTTCTGAAACATGGACAGGAATACCGCTGCAGGTGACAAAGTACTCCATAACAGCACTAATCCTTAAGCTTTGCGCAGAGGAACTCGCGGTTAAGACGGGCTATGTGGCTGACAGTAATGCCCTTAGGACATTCACTCTGACATGCCTGGGTATTTGTGCAGGCACCGAAACCAAGCTCATCCATTTTTGCAACCATAGCTTTTGCACGGCGTGCGGCTTCAGGACGTCCCTGAGGCAGGAGTGCGAGAGAGCTTACACGTGCTGCCACAAAGAGCATTGCAGAACCGTTCTTGCAAGTAGCGACGCAGGCACCGCAACCGACGCAGGCTGCTGCATCCATACTCTCGTCAGCTTTCTTCTTGGGAATGGGTATTGCATTGGCATCCTGGGCAGATCCGGCATTGATGGATATGAATCCACCGGCCTGGAGAATCTTGTCAAATGCGCCGCGGTTAACTACAAGGTCCTTGATAATAGGGAAGCCTGCACTTCTCCAAGGCTCGATAGTGATGGTATCACCATCCTTGAACTTGCGCATATGAAGCTGGCAGGTAGTAATTTCGCTGTCAGGTCCATGAGGATGGCCGTTGATATAAAGGGAGCACATACCGCATATTCCCTCGCGGCAGTCGTGATCGAAAGCGATCGGACCTGAATTCTTGCAACCCTTGTTGACTGCAACAGGGTCATTGCCCTCACGTATCAACTGATCGTTGAGGATATCGAGCATTTCGAGGAAAGAAGTATCCGGAGAAATATTGGACACCTTATAGGTTTCGAAATGTCCTTTTGTCTTGGCGTTCTGCTGACGCCATACTTTCAAAGTAAAATTCATAATTTATTCCCCTCCTTAGTCTTTATAGTTACGTGTTGAAGGCTTAACAAATTCAAATACGAGATCTTCCTTATGGAAAATGGGATCCTTACCCTCTCCGGCATATTCCCATGCGCTGACATACTGATAGTTCTTGTCGTCGCGGAGAGTTTCTCCCTCCGGAGTCTGCATTTCCACGCGGAAGTGACCTCCGCAGGACTCATTCCTGTTGAGTGCATCACGAGCCATAAGCTCACCGATTTCGAAGAAGTCATCTACACGAAGAGCCTTCTCGAGCTCCTGATTGAACTCCTCATTGGTACCGGGAACATAAACATCCTTGACATACTGGGCATGAAGTTCGTGTATCTCCTTGATAGCCTCTTCAAGACCTTTCTTGTCGCGGGCCATACCGACTTTCTCCCACATTATGTGGCCGAGCTTCTTGTGATAATAATCGACAGGCTGTGTGCCTTTGTTGTTAAGGAAGTAGTTGATACGTTCCTTTACAGATTTCTCAGCCTCGTCGAACTCGGGAGTATTGGTGTTGACCTTAGGCTCCTGGATCTTATGCGAAAGGTAATCACCGATGGTATAGGGCAGGATGAAATATCCGTCGGCAAGACCCTGCATGAGTGCAGAAGCTCCCAGACGGTTACCGCCGTGATCCGAGAAGTTTGCTTCACCGATAGCGTAAAGACCGGGTATCGTAGTCTGGAGGTTGTAATCAACCCAGATTCCGCCCATTGTATAGTGGATAGCGGGATATATCATCATCGGCTCCTCGTAGGGATTGACACCGGTAATCTTCTCATACATCTGGAAAAGGTTACCGTAACGTGCTGTAATGACATCTTTTCCGAGTCTCTGGATAGCAGATGAGAAATCGAGGAAGACTGCAAGGCCGGTTTCGTTTACACCATATCCGGCATCGCATCTTTCTTTTGCAGCCCTTGAAGCCACATCACGGGGAACAAGGTTTCCGAAAGCAGGATATCTGCGCTCGAGATAGTAGTCACGATCCTCTTCGGGAATCTGTGAGCCCTTTATCTGCTTTGTCCTGAGACGTTTTACGTCTTCCATCTTCTTGGGAACCCAGATACGGCCGTCATTTCGGAGGGACTCGCTCATAAGAGTCAGCTTGGACTGCTGGTCACCGTGAACCGGGATACAAGTCGGGTGGATCTGGGCAAAACAAGGATTTGCGAAGTAAGCACCCTTCTTGTAGCAGTGCCATGCTGCAGATCCGTTGGAATTCATGGCGTTGGTGGAAAGGAAGTAAGTGTTGCCGTAACCTCCTGAAGCCAGCACGACTGCATGTGCTCCGAACCGCTCGATCTCGCCGGTCACGAGGTTACGGGTGATAATACCGCGTGCCTCGCCGTTGATGACCACGAGCTCAAGCATTTCGTGACGGGGATAGGATTTCACAGTACCTTTGGCAATCTGGCGGTTGAGGGAAGCATAAGCACCGAGAAGGAGCTGCTGTCCGGTTTGACCGCGGGCATAGAATGTACGGCTTACCTGAGCACCGCCGAAGGAGCGGTTGTCAAGCAGTCCGCCGTAATCACGGGCAAAAGGAACACCCTGAGCTACGCACTGGTCAATGATCAGGTTGCTGACTTCGGCAAGCCTGTACACATTGGCTTCCCTGCTACGGTAGTCACCTCCCTTGATGGTGTCATAGAAAAGACGGTAGACAGAGTCATTGTCGTTCTGATAATTCTTTGCAGCATTGATACCTCCCTGTGCGGCAATAGAGTGTGCACGGCGAGGGGAGTCACTGATGCAGAAAATCTTGACATTATAACCGAGTTCACCGAGAGTAGCGGCAGCCGAAGCTCCGCCGAGGCCGGTACCAATAACGATGATGTCGAGCTTTCTCTTATTGGCAGGGCTGACTACACGGATTGCGGCTTTATGCTTAGTCCATTTTTCAGCCAAAGGACCTTCGGGTACTTTGGAAATTAACTTATCCTCCATAATGTATCTATAGAATTAAAATTTGGTGCAATTTTACTCACTTTTTAGCACTTATGCAAAACTTTCTTTTCTCCGCTCATACGCCACGCCTTGATGTCCAGAGGCACTCTCCTCGGATTCTTGACCATGTAATGCAGGATAAAATATATCTTCACTGCAACGTACTGACACTTTGAAAAATATTTTTTATAGAAAATACGTGTCGACTTCTGGACTGCGATTTCCCGTCCGAGGGTTGTCCACTGCTTTGAACTGCTGGCACCGCCATAGTGATAAATGACTGAGGAAAGGGAGGTGACAGGTACGCCGTGAAGCGAGAGGGTATAGAAAAAATCCAGATCCTCGGCATACATGAAATAGTCCTCAGACCATTTGCCGACAGTTTTGAAAAGTTCTGAAGATATTATAACCGATGCGCCCTTGTACCACATAATACATTTTCTCCGTCGGAAATACCAATATAGCATATTCCGCACAGTAGGCACCGGCATAGGCCTGTTCTCCATGCTTCCGTCCCTGTTAAGAAGAGGGTTGACATATACGGATTGAGGTGAAAGGAGAGCTTTTCGATAATCATCATTTATATCTTCACGCACCTCGGTATCAGGATTCAGAAAATGGATCATAACTCCTGCGGAACGGTCAGCGGCAATATTGTTGGCTCTGGCGAAACCAAGATTGTCCCGCAGTCTTAAAAATACGAAGCGGGGATCGTCGAAAAAAGGTGCGCATAAAGAAAGTGAATCATCGGTAGAGGCATTGTCGGCAACTATCACCTCATAATCCACATCAACACACCTACGTATGCTATCAAGACAGTTATACAGGAAATTTCCAGTATTGTAATTGACTATGACTATTGATACTTCCCTTCTCATTTTCGTCTGCGGATTATTCTGATAATCTCATTGCGTATGTCACGGTACTCATCGCTCCTGTAGACAAATTCATATATCAGCACAGTGATGGCACCGCCTGCAGCTATCTGCAGAAAGAGAAGGAGAACATAATGGATACCCAGACTGTTCATTAGATTCACGGCAAGTGCCATGAAAACGGATATCAGGAATATCGGAAGAATATCCCGGAGCTGGCGTCCGACACTATACCGTATTACCCTTGAAACACAATAGGCATGAACGAGATATAGGAGGGCAGAGACAGCTACCATGCTCCAAAGCAGAGCGTCGATGTCGAAAAATATACCGAAAACCACAGGTACAAGCCCGAGAACTGTCTTGAGAATCTCGAGTAACAGAGTGATATCCGAACGTCCGTCGGCATTTATGACATTAGCACTGCATATCATGAGCGGCAGGAAAACTCCTGAAAAACATAAGATTTTCAAATAATGGACAGAAGGAAGCCACTTTTCACCGAAGAGTGTCAGAGTAAAAGGACCGGCTATAGCCCACAATCCGAAAACTGCCGTGAATGAAATCAGAACAGTTGTTTTCAAAACCTTACGGTATACCTTCACCTGACGTTCACCCTCGTCCTGAATCGATGCAAGGACAGGATAACTGACTTTCTGCATCACCATACTGACATTGGAAGTAACCATTCCCTTGACCTTGTCAGCCCTTGAATACTGGCCGAGGACCGAAGATGTGTACATTCTTCCTATTATTAAAGAATACATCTCGCTCCAAAGGGTACTTACAATGGACGTAACGAGCAGTCTGCCGCCAAAAGAAAACATTTCCCTGAAACTTTTAGACGAGAACTGAAGTCCCGGATGCCAGCTTGAGAAAACCCATAGAAGAGCTGAATTCACTGCAAGCTTCAGAATCTGGAGAATGACAAGACTCCATACTCCATAACCCAAAAGAGCCGTAGCTATCGCCGCAACTCCTGCGGTAATGGAAGAGATAAAGGAAATGATTGCCTGTGTCCTGAAATCTATCCTGCGTACCAGTATGATCCGCTGCACTATACCTAAAGCATTGATAATCAATGACAGTCCAAGAATCCTTATGACAGGGGTCAAAATTTCCTGACTGAAGAAAACCGATATGGCAGGTGCACTGAAATACAGTACAAAATAAAGAATTACGCTGACTCCAAGATTGAAATGGAATACAGTATCGAAATCTGCCTTGACTGCATCCTTCTTTCTTGTTAAAGCCCCGGTGAAACCACTGTCCACCAACGATGTTGAAAGGGTCATGAAGATTGTGGTCATGGCGATTATGCCGAAATCCTCCGGTGAGAGGATCCGCGCCAGGAATATATTGGCAAGAGCGGTTATCCCGGAACTGAGGACATTGTCCGTAAACCCCCAGCCTATTCCCTTTGCTGTTTTTGACTTGAGATTTTCAGACATTTGAAACGGATTTATAAATATTGATCATTCCGTCCACATTGTCCTCCCAGTCATAAAGCGCCTTGACCCTTTCTCTGCCGGAAGCGCCCATTGTTTCCCTTAGGGACGGATCGTCCACGAACTTCTGGATTGCTTTTGCAGCAGCTTCCGGATTACGCTTTGGAACTATGAATCCGGTCACGCCATCTTCCACGACTTCAGTAAAGCCATCCGCATCAGATACTACTACGGGACATTCACAAGCCATAGCCTCGACCGCAACCACTCCAAAACTTTCACTGTCAGAAAGAGAGACTGAAACGGAAAAGGAATTGTACCAGACAGGAAGGTCACTATTCGGTATCTTTCCGACAAATTCGACCTTGGATCCTATACCCAATTCATCAGCCAGCCGGACATACTCTTCACGGCAAGGCCCTTCACCGATAATGACAAGACGGCTGTCCAATCCCGGATTACGGTGTATGAAAAGATGATAAGCCCTTATAAGCACATCAATACCATATTTAGGAGCCAACGTCTTTACATTGCCTACCACAAAACAGTCCGGATCCCGCTTAACGGCATTTGCTTTACGGAACAGACCGGTATCTACACCGAAGGGCGTTATCGACATGGGTTTATCGGTATACCTTGATGCATGCGTTGCCATCACGTGACTGGTGGAGAGTATTTTGTCAGCCTTGCGGAAAATATACTTTACAGACTCCCGGTTAATCACCGACATCTCGGGAAACTCATATACATCACTGCCCCACACTGATATAATGAAAGGATGGAATCCGCTCAATGCCGCTATCAGACCGAAACTGGTAGCATAATGTGCATGCAGAATATCGGGAGCTTCCGCCCTGATGACAGACTTCAGGTCACGTACAGCTCTGGAGTGAGCCGCTATCATTGCTGCGACTGAACGTATTCCTGAAAGTTTCCTGTAGGTGAACAGATCAAACACATACAATCTTATGTCATGATCTCCGAAAAAACTGTCAGGTGAAGGAAATATCGAATACAGAACTATATCGACTCCTTTTGACCTGAGAGACACAGCCCATCTGCGTGTATGGATGCTCCGCGCATCTGCAACCATCAAGACCTTCATAACTGGCGGAACAATGTATCGGGAGCATAACGGTCCACTCCAAGATGCGTAAAGGCAAGGTCCGTAGCCTCCCTTCCACGGGGCGTGCGGTGGATGAACCCTTCCTTTATAAGATAAGGTTCATATACCTCCTCAACCGTACCAGGGTCCTCCCCTATTGCTGTAGCGATGGTTCCGAGACCCACCGGACCGCCCTTGAACTTGTAAATAATGGTATTCAGTATCTTGTTGTCAATGGAATCGAGACCGCGCTTGTCGATATTCAAAGCATCGAGGGCATAGGAAGCTATTTCAGGATTGATGTATCCTGAACCTTTTACCTGAGCGAAATCCCTTACCCTGCGCAAGAGGGAGTTTGCAATACGTGGAGTCCCGCGGCTGCGCAGAGCTATCTCCATTGCCGCCTTATCGTCTATACCTATATTCAGTATCCTTGCACTGCGCCTGATAATATTGCGCAATACCTGGGCATCATAATACTCAAGATGAGCGGTTATGCCGAAACGAGCTCTCAGAGGGGATGTTATAAGACCGCTTCTCGTAGTGGCACCGATAAGTGTAAAATGATTCAGTCCTATCTGTACTGAACGTGCACCAGGCCCCTTGTCGATCATAATGTCAATTGTGAAATCCTCCATAGCAGAATAAAGGTATTCCTCAACCACATGTGAAAGCCTGTGTATTTCATCTATGAACAGCACGTCACCCTCTTCGAGACTTGTCAGCAGACCGGCAAGATCTCCAGGTTTGTCGAGAATAGGACCTGATGTAATCTTCATATTGACCCCAAGCTCATTAGCGACAATATGGGCCAGAGTGGTCTTTCCGAGTCCCGGAGGACCGTGCAGGAGAATATGATCGAGGGCCTCTCCTCTAAGCAGGGCGGCCTTGACGAAAATCTTCAGATTTTCGATAATTTTGTCCTGTCCAGAGAAATCCCCGAAGTCCTGCGGCCTGATTTTTCCTTCAAAATCAGTATCTTTGGCCACACTTTGAGCCCTTGCATCAAAATTCCCTGTATTCATACTCTTCAAACAAGAATACAAATATAAAGATACTTTTTTAAATAACTCTTGTTTGTTATTTATGCTTGTCGATATGTTGATAAAATGTGTAATGAAAATACGTACTTAAAAAAAATGGCCGGAAGATCAGCATATTTATCAAAACTTAATAATTTTGTTGCGCAAAAATTTTGTGATTATAAGTTGTTGAAAAATGATTGAAAAGTTTTCAAAAGTTTCTTTGTAATAATTTTGAAATATTGAAAACTCATTTGATATACGCGGTTTTTGAAAAAAGAAAAAAACTTTTAAAAAGATATAAACAGGGTTATCAATAGGAAATGAACCGGAAAAATATAGATGGTCTGCTGAAAGGCAAGAGCATTGAACTTTTGAAAAAAAGTATTGATGATCAAAATATCAGGAGTATAAGCGTAGACGGTTTATACTCTTCTGCAAAAGCTTTTGCCATATCTGACACTGTTGATAAAGGTGTTCATATGGTAGTTCTCGACAGTAAGGATGAGGCGGAAGGGTGCGTGAATGACCTTTATAATATCAAGGGCGACGAGAATGTCTATTTCTTTCCCACTTCCGATGTAAGGACAGTTAAAGGGACAATGAAGGATATGTCTGCCAAGGTGCAGCGTACTGCGGCCATAAGTGCTTTGAGGGATTACAGTCACGGAGCATACAAAGGTGATTTTCTCATTATAGTGGGTTACAAGGATGCTGTGGACGAGAATATACCGGATGATATGGAGATGTCCCGTGGAATCATCAAGGTTTCTGCTGGCAGTGAATATCCTTTCGAGAAACTGCAGGACGACCTGTATGGGCTTGGATTTACAAGAGTGGATTTTGTATCGAGGCCGGGCGAATATGCTGTAAGGGGAGGTATCATCGACCTTTTTTCCTACAATAATGACAGGCCGTACAGACTTGATTTTTTCGGGGACGAGATAGATACTATCCGGGTATTCGACGTGAATACCCAGCATACGCAGGGAGATGCTTTGGATACTTTGAATATTTATTCGAATATTACATCCACTGTTGAAGGAGGCGGAACAGGTGAAGACGGGGCAGGTTGTCCGGTGTATGCGGCTCTTCCGGACGATGCCGTGATCTGGATTTCAGGTATTGAGAATTTTGAGGAAAGGGGAGTGGAAGGGGCTGGACATAAGAAAATATACTTGTCTTCCTTGCACAGACAGGCCAGTGACGTAGGTATTAGTTTCAATACCTCTCCGCAGCCTGCTTTCAACAAGAATTTCGAGTTGCTGGCATCTGATATCAAGTCCAGGCAAAAGGATGGCTACAAGGTTTGTATCATGAGTGAGAACCGCAGCCAGATAGAGCGTCTGAGGAATATTTTCTCGTCATTCGATCTTGTTCCGGATTATTTCGAATATACCATTCAGGAGGGCTTTATTGACCATGACGGGAAGATATGCCTGTATACTGACCACCAGATATTCGACAGATACCGCCGTATAAGGCTGAAGAGGACTGTGGAGAGGAGCGAGAGGCTGACTATGAATGATATCAATTCATTCAAGGAAGGTGACTACATTGTCCATATCGATCACGGGATAGGTCGGTTCGGAGGTCTGGTGAAGAACAGGATAAACGGAAAGGTTCAGGAAGCCATAAAGCTTATATACAAGGATAACGATGTTCTGTTCGTGTCGGTGCACGGACTTCACAGGATATCCAAGTACCGTTCGGGAGATTCTACCAAACCTCCCAAAATCAACAAGCTCGGAACAGGAAACTGGGAGAGGCTGAAGAACAGTGCAAAATCCAAGGTCAAGGATATAGCAGAGGACCTTATACGTCTTTATTCCCAGAGAAGGGTTGCCAAGGGGTTTGCCTTCAGTCCTGATTCATTCCTGCAGCAGGAGTTCGAATCCTCTTTCCAGTACGAGGAGACACCTGACCAGATCAAGGCTGTCGAAGCTGTGAAAAAAGATATGGAAAGCGGTTATCCTATGGACAGGCTGGTGTGCGGGGATGTCGGATTCGGCAAGACTGAGGTTGCAATGAGGGCTGCATTCAAGGCAGTGGCAGACAGCAAGCAGGTAGCTGTGCTGGTACCTACAACCATCCTTGCCCTGCAGCATTACAATACATTCAAGGACCGTCTCCGCAATTTTCCATGCAATATCGAATACCTGAGCCGCCTGAGAACGGCAAAAGAAGTGAGTGATATTCTGGAAAGGCTGAAAAACGGTAAAATAGATATTATAATAGGTACTCACCGTCTTCTTGGAAAGAGTGTTGTCTTCAAGGATCTTGGATTGCTTATCATAGACGAGGAGCAGAAATTCGGAGTGGCTGCAAAGGAAACCCTGCGGCATCTTAAACTGTCGGTCGACACACTGACCCTTACGGCAACTCCTATACCGAGGACCCTTCAGTTTTCCCTTCTTGGCGCGAGGGATCTTTCGATTATCAATACACCCCCTCCGAACAGGCTGCCTATACAGACAGAGATAATAGATTTCAATGAGGATACGATAAGGGATATCATCAATGAGGAGACGGCTCGGGGAGGTCAGGTGTTTTTCGTACATAACCGGGTGCAGGACATATATGATGTGGAAGATATCATACAAAGGATAGTACCTGGTGTCAAGACATGTGTAGCTCATGGTCAGATGGATCCCAAAGTCTTGGAAAACATCATCATAGAATATATGGCCGGAGACTATGATGTACTTATTGCCACGACAATCATAGAGAACGGCATTGATATTCCCAACACCAATACGATCATTATCAACCAGGCTCAGAATTACGGCCTGAGTGACCTGCACCAGCTTCGCGGAAGGGTAGGACGGTCCAACCGCAAGGCTTACTGTTATCTGATAGTGCCTCCCATGACTTCCCTTTCCGATGACGCGAAACGCAGGCTGGATGCAATAGAGGCTTTTTCAGACCTCGGCAGCGGCTTCAATATAGCGATGCGGGATCTGGATATAAGGGGAATGGGCAATATGCTTGGAGCAGAGCAGAGCGGGTATATAGCCGAAATGGGCTTCGAGACATACCAGCGTATCCTTGCGGAAGCATTCGAGGAAATCAAGGGAACAGTGCCCGACATGCCCGGACGTAAGGAGGAGAATGAAGTCTATGTTACGGACTGTGTGGTTGATACGGATATGGAAATACTTATACCAGATTCCTATATCAACATCACGGCGGAAAAGATACGTCTGTACAAGGAACTGGATTCCATTTCCGACGAATCCTCGCTTCAGCGGTTCATAGCCGATATCGAAGACCGTTTCGGTCCCATTCCGGAGGAATTCAAGCAGCTTATCTTCGTTGTACGTCTCAGGATGGCGGCCCGCGAGCGCGGATTTGAAAAGATAGTGCTGAAGAACGGCACCATGGTAATGTATTTTATTTCCAATTCCATGTCACCGTTCTACCGCAGCAGCCGCTTTTCCGGTATAATCAAGACTATACAGCATAAGGATGCATCACGGTACATGCTTAAGGAAAACAATGACAAGCTTTACATTACCGTTAAAAATGTCAAAACAATAGAAGGAGCATATAACTTGATATCGAAATTGTAACTATATTTGCCTCCCTTTTCCAAAAGTATTGTCAATGAAGAATATACTAATAGATATAGGTAACTCTTCCTATTGCAAGGCAACTGTGTCCGACGGCAGTGGCTTCGGTCCGGTATACAGGATCCCCAGAGGGGGCCTGCGTCAGGTGGTAGAGAGTGTTGTCTCACGGGAAGGACCTGCAGATGTGATATGTATGTCTTCAGTGGCTACTAAGGATCCCGAACTGAATGAATGGCTTGCAGGCCGGTGTTCCAGATTTGTAGAGGTGGGCGCATCCGTATCCTTGCCATTGGAAATAGAATATGAAACTCCTGATACGCTCGGTTCGGACCGGATAGCGGCGGCAGTGGGAGCCAACGTACTTTTTCCCGGGGAAAACTGTATCGTGTTTGATTTCGGGACGGCCATTACAGTGGACTTCATAAGTTCGGCCGGCATATTTTCCGGAGGAAATATCTCCCCTGGCCTGAGCATGCGTTTCAACGCTGTACATCAGTATACCGGGAGGCTTCCATTGGTGTCTCCGTCAGTTCCTGTCCGTCTGGACGGGAAAAGTACAGAAGAAGCTATCAACAACGGAGTGGTGTTGGGCATAATGTTTGAAGTGGAGAGGTACATTAACCTCAATCCGGGCGGCAAAGTTATTTTTACTGGAGGCGATGCACTTTTTTTTGCAAAGAAGTTAAAAACCCCGATATTTGTAGTTTGTAACCTTGTTTTGACCGGGTTGTCAAAAATTGCGCAGTTAAATGTATAAAGTAGAGAAGACGCTCCTGTGCCGTACAGTATTTGCGGTTGTGTTGTTGGCTGTCTTTTCAGCGGTTCAGCTGAGAGGGCAGAATATCGATGCGCTCAGTTCATATTCCCCTTATTCTCTGTTCGGTGTAGGAAAGATGTTCAATGAGGGCTCGGCGTATAACTATTCCATGGGAGGAATAGGAATAGGTATGAGGGACAACAGGGTTATCAATTTCGTGAATCCGGCTTCGATTACGGCAAGGGATACCCTGGCTTTCATGTTTGATTTCGGTATCAACGAGAAGAACCAGTACTTCAACGACAGCCATACCAAATCTGCATACAATATTTTCAACATGCAGAACATCGCCTTTACATTTCCCATATACAAGTCTTCAGCCTTTATAGTGGGCATAGCGCCGTTCAGCGACGTGGGATACAAGTTCCAGTCGACGGAGACGGGGACGGACATGGTTGCGGATATGGGCGACATCAAGTACCAGCAATACGGTACCGGCAGTATCTACCAGCTGTTTTTCGGAGGTGCCGTAATGTTTTTCGACCGGATATCCATCGGTGCCCAGGCCATATACTATTTCGGTTACATGAACAAGCACAATGATATACTGTTCAACTCGTCCTCGTCCTACAGCACGGTTCTTACAGGATATGATTTCAAGGTGCATGGATTTTCCGGAAAGTTCGGCCTGCAGTACATCCAGCCGTTCGAAAAGAACAATTCCCAGCTGGTAATAGGTGGCACATACCGTCTTGGAACCGATATGAGGGGCGACATAGCGAGATATGCCTATGCATCATCCGATACTATCATGTACAACAACGTATCGGGCAGTTCCCCGTTGAGGATAGCTGACGAATACGGAGTGGGCCTTTCCTACAGAGTCAACTCCAAGTGGGCTGTCGGCGCTGACTTTATCCAGCAGAACTGGCACAAGGCTTCGTTCCCCGACCAGAATATGTTCTCCAACTTTTCAGCCTCGGCGGCAAGATATTATAAGGCAGGTTTCGAAATTACTCCCAACATGTACGACATAAGATACTACATGAAGAGGGTAACTTACAGGGCCGGAGCCTATTACGAACAGTCTTACGTCAAGGTGAACGGACATCAGGTAAATGCGTTCGGTATCACTTTCGGAGCCTCTTTCCCCATTTTCAGATGGCACAACGCAGTAAGTGTGGCTGTGGATATCGGGCAGAGAGGGACACTCAGACACAACCTCGTGAGGGAAAGATATGTGAATTTCATTGTCAATATTAATCTTCACGATGTTTGGTTTGTCAAATACAGATACGACTAAAAATTAACAATAAAATAAATTATTAATTCTAAACATATGAAACGTATTCTTTTAGCAGCAGTTGCAATTTTAATGTCCACACTTGTATTCGGACAGGGAAGATATGGCGCGGACAGCGCGGAATGTATCAAGTATCTTTCCTTCTATCAGCAGTATGTAAAGCAGGGCAATCTTGACGATGCCGCTCCCAACTGGCGTAAGGCCATCAAGTTCTGTCCTCCTACTGCAAGCCAGAACATGCTCCTCGACGGTATGAAGATCATGAGGAAGGAAATCAACCAGTTCCGTAGCAACCCCATCCGTAAGAAAGAACTTGTGGACACTCTGATGATGCTTCATCAGATGAGGATTGACACATATCCCAACTATGCCGCTACAGCAGCTACCAATAAGGCTGTCGACATGATGAACTATTCCGAGACCGGCAGCGAGATGGACGTTTACAACGCCCTCGGCGAGGCTCTGGATATAGCCAAGGCCAAGTCTTCCACTACGGTGGCTGTAAGATATGTTGATTATGCCATTCAGCTCTACAAGGCAGGCCGTCTGATGGATACCGATGTGTTCTCGTCTTTCGAGAAGAGTATTGATGTACTCGAGCAGATCAAGGCCGCAAAGCCTTCCAAGATGGTGGATGACGCCATTTCCGATGTAGAGAGCCTCTTTGCCGGCAGCGGTGTTGCAAGTTGCGAGAACCTCGTCGCCGTATTCCAGCCCCGTTACGATGCGGCTCCCGAGGATGAGGCCACCCTTTCAAATATCGTTACCCTTTTCTCCTCTACCGGATGTACTGAGGAGGACCTCTTCCTCAATGCTGTAGAGGGTCTGTACAAAGTGGATCCTTCTTCCAATTCCGCCCATCTGCTCTTCCAGCTCTACTCTACTCTTCCTGAAGGTGGAGACCAGGCCATCAAGTACATGAATGAGGCCATCGCTTTCGAGGATTCAGACGCAGAGAAGGATGCCGAGTACTACTTCGAGCTTGCCACATACCTCTTCTCCAAGCTGGACCGCAAGGCAGAGGCCGTAGCGGCAGCAAAGAAGGCCGCTGCATCTGCCACATGGGAAGCAAGGGCATACTACCTTATCGGAACCATCTGGAGTGTAACCAAGTGCGACGGCAACCCCATCGAGACCCGTGCACCTTTCTGGGTAGCTTCAGACTACATGGTAAAGGCCAAGAATGCTGATCCTACCATGGCCGGAGAGGTAGACAAGCAGCTTTCCAACTACCGTCAGTACTATCCCCTGCAGTCCGATGCTTTCATGTATGACATCGTGGACGGTGACAGGTATCAGGTCAACTGCAACGGTATGAGCGAGTCTACAACAGTAAGGACTCAGAAATAGGCATGTATTCCAAAAGACCGTGTTATACAGTCATGATAATGGTAGCAGTCCTGTGGGCTGCTACCATTACTGTATCATGCAGCCACAAGCTCAAAAGCATAGACTCCGACGAGATATCGGAGGCTCCGACTCAGGTCGTTCTGGATATGGACGCATCACAGACTGAGAACGGGGTCATGCAAATGAGGCTGGTAGCGATGAGGATGGAGAGATACGAAGATCCGGGAGGCGATACGGAGGAGATATTTCCGGAGGGGTTCAATGTGATGGCATATAATGAAAATGGTCTTTTGGAGACACAGATAGTATCGGACGAGGCCAGACATACGGTCACTGACGGAAAGGAGCAGTGGTCGGCCTATGGCAACGTAGTGATAAACAATTTTCTGAAAGGCGAGCGGATAACCACTGACACCCTTTATTGGGACAGGGAGAAAGGCACCATATACACAGACTGTCTGGTCAGGCTGTATTCTCCCCAGGGATTCATGCAAGGTTATGGCATGGAATCCGATGAAAGGGCAAGGAATGCCCGGCTGCTCAGACCCTTTGACAGTTACGGCATTCTCTCCGACGATTCGGCCGGAACGGGATATGTGGATACAGTTAATTTTATTGGCCCCATATACAAGAGATAAAAATAAAATTACTATCTTCGCACCCTATTTTCAGAACGTTATAATAGAAACAATAAAATGGCAGTATTAGAGAAAATACGAGTCAAGCTCGGAATCCTTATCACTGTGCTCATCGCAGTGGCTCTGTTATCATTCATCATCGACCCGGCAACCCTGGACACGACCCTCAGCTATTTCTCGTCGAAATACGATGTGGGTAAGATAGACGGAAGAAAGGTACGTTACAACACATTCCAGGAGAAGGTTGACTATTACACGAACATATATACCCTCACTTCGGGAAACCAGTCGGTATCCGAGGAAGCTATGCAGGCCATCAACGAGACTGCATGGCAGAACCTCATTTCCGAGTGGTACATCATTCCCGAGATGCAGAAAGCCGGAATAAGGGTAGGGGAGGATGAGCTCGTAGACCTCAGCCAGGGCAAGGAGATATCCCCCATTCTTGCGCAGGATCCTGTATTCCTCGATGCATCCGGAAACTTCAGCCGTGAGAAGCTTATGGACTTCATTCATGCGATTCCCGGTGACGCATCAGGCAATCTGGCCCAGTACTGGAGTTTCCTCCAGCAGAGCATGACATCACAGCAGTATTTCGAGAAATATACATCCCTTATCACCGGCAGTGACATCCTTACTCCGGTAGAACTCCGCAGGCAGATCGAGGAAAACAACACATCTTCCGATGTCGAGTTTGTCCTCGTACCTTTCGGATTCGAGACAGACTCTACCATCAGAGTGACCAGCAAGGAGATACAGGATTACTACAATGCGCATAAGGAGAACTACCGCCAGAGGGCTTCCCGCGACGTGGAGTTCGTAGCATACGAAGTCGTACCTTCAGAGGCTGATATCCAGGCTGCAAAGGATGAGATTGACGGCCTTTTCGATGAGTTCTCAACTACGGACAATCTGAAGAACTTCCTCTCTCTCAATTCAGATACCCCTCTTCAGGATTACTACTTCAAGCAGGGTGAACTCGAGAGCCAGTTCCCCGAAGTGGACGAGTTTGCATTCAGCCGCAGACCCGGCGTTATGCCCGTCTTCCAGAAAGAGAACACCTTCTATGCAGTACGTGTCAACGACGTCAAGAACATGTCCGACTCCGCGTACGTACGTCATATCCTTCTGTCCTTCGATGCCGGTGAGCTTGCGGACAGCCTCATCAACGTGCTCAACCACGGCGGTGACTTCTCCGCTCTGGCCGCACAGTACTCCCTCGACCAGAATCCCAACGTACCCAATCCCGGAGACATAGGCTGGATGACCCAGACCGCTATGATTCCCGGAATGCAGGACGTCCTGACCATGAGACCCGGCACCATCGCCAAGATGGAGACTGATTACGGTCTGCACATCGTGTCTGTGACCGACAGGACTGCTCCAGTAAAGAAGGTGCAGCTCGCAATACTGTCCAAAGAGGCCCTTGCAAGCAAGGAAACCTTCCAGGACTACTACGCCCAGGCCAACGATCTGGCTTCCCGCAGTGAGGGAAAGGTCGAGAATTTCGACAAGATAGTCCAGGAGGAGGACCTTCCTGTAGTTCCGGCCAACAACGTGCTTGAAAGTGCCCGTCAGCTTTCCCGTTACGACGATGTCCGTGAGGTTGTACGCTGGATATACGATGACAAGACCAAGGTGGGCGATGTATCCCCCATCATTACTGTCAACAACGATATATTCTTCGTGGTAGCTCTCAAAGCCATACGCGAGGACGGATACGCCCCTGTAAACAGCGTCTCATCATCCATCAGCTACTATCTGACCAGCCTGAAGAGGGCTGAGAAGGTAAAAGGTGAGGTAGCCTCCAAGATACAGGGACTGTCCGACATGAATTCGATTGCCGAGGCCCTCGGCCAGACAGTAAGCACCAAGGACGGCATTACATTCGGCTCGATGCTCACCAATACTACCGAGCCTGCCTTCATCGGAGCCGTAGCAGGTGCCCAGCCCGGAGTCATCAGCGGTCCTGTGGCAGGCAACATAGGAGTTTATGTATTCAATGTCCTCAACCGCGAGACAGGAGCCTTCTACACCGAGGATGACGCCAAGATCCGTGCGGCCCAGATAGAGGCCTATCAGGTCAACAATCTCGCCTCCATCTTCAACGAGCGCGGCGAGATCGTCGACAACCGTGCCCGCTTCTTCTAGTAGAAAGCAATACGTTTCACATAAGTCAGCCGGCTCTTTTTTAGGGGCCGGCTGCTTTTTTTGTGCGGAAAAATGTAACTTTGTGAAAATTCAAAAAAAGCAGAAATTATGAAACGGATTTCAATCATTGTCATTATGGTGCTCCTGGCATGTCTCTCTGCCCGCGCTCAATATGCGGACAACGGCAGCGGTCTGCGCTACAAGGGCGGATGGCTGTATACCGCGGACGGCGTGAAAGTGGACAGGACTACTGCTGCGGCCTACATGAGTCAGGAGGACTATCAGCAGTATTATCTAAAGGGAAGCCGTCTGTTTACGGCCGGTATAGTGGTAAGCTCTGTCGGAGGCGGCATCATCGTCGGCAGCCTTATGTTCGACCTTATCTATCCCAATGTACACAGAAGTCCGGATCCTACAGCGGGTGTGCATGTTCCGGTGGTGACCTGGCTCGGTTCCATCGTAGGCGGTACCCTGCTGGCAGTGAGCGTGCCCCTTTACTGTGTGGGTGCTCATAAACTGAAAAAAGCGGCGGATCTGTCGTTTGTCTCACCTTCCGGAGGTGTGGGCCTGGCATTCCGCTTCTGACGGCATTTCATCCCATATAATAGGGTATGTGGCGGGAGATATGTGCAGTGGCAGTAGCCCTGATGTGCGTCTGCGCATCAGACCTATCGGGGCAGGACAGCAGCGGGCGGTCCTGCCCTTATGTCGTTTTCTGGAATCTGGAAAACTATTTCGACCCCTTCGACGATTCCCTGACCCTCGATGACGAGTTCACTCCCCGCGGAGAGAAGCACTGGACGTGGAAGAAATTCCTGGTGAAACGCAACCTTATCGCCAAGACCCTCCTGTCGATGTACGACAGGTACGGGGAGTGGCCGCTTGCGGTGGGTTTTGCAGAGGTGGAGAACCGGATGGTGCTGCGCCAGCTGGTAGCGCAGACCCCTTTGGCAAAGCTCGGTTATGGGGTAGTGCATCGCGATTCTCCGGATATCAGGGGAATTGACGTTGGATTCATCTATCGCCAGGAATGTTTTACCGTCAGCAAGGTTGAGGTCATACCAGTGATGACCGGAAGGGAGAGGCCCACAAGGGATATCCTTCATATCAGGGGGATACTGCATCTTCCAGGCCGGCTTGCGGACAGCCTGCATTTTATGGTCTGCCATTGGCCTTCCAAATTCGGGGGTGAGGAGTACTCACGGCCCTTCCGTCAGGCGGCTGCAGATACCCTGAGCCGGGTGATAGGGGCCTTGGCGGATTCTGCTACGGGAGAACTGCCGTCCGTCGTTGTCACAGGGGATTTCAACGATACTCCTGACTCTGAGCCGGTGATGTCGGTGCGAAGCAGGACCGGTCTGCTCAATCCCTCATCGGACCTGCATCTGAAAGGGGAGGGGACTTTGAAGTACAACGGCCGCTGGGAGCTGATCGATCTTTTTATGGTGAGTCCAGCCTTAGACGGTGCGCGTATGGAGATATACCGGCATCCGCTGCTGTTGGAGGAGGATGAGAAGTTTTTGGGACAGAAGCCGTTCCGCACCTACTACGGCCCTCAGTGGCACGGCGGGGCAAGCGACCATCTGCCCATCGTCCTGCTGCTGCCCTGATGCGCTCAGACTTTCAGGCAACCTATAGGCACGACCAGTATGCCGTCCTGAGGACGTTTGTATGCGTAGTCTCCGGTGCCGGTGAGAATCATTGAGAACGAGGGTGCGGGCATCTTGTCAGTGTCTATCTTCGAGGCCAGGGCCGTAAGAGTGGCTGCACCTTCCTCTATAAGGTCATGGCCGCCCAGTTTGATTTCTATAAGACCGTATCTGCCGTTTCGCAGATGGATGACGGCATCGCATTCGAGATTGTTCTTATCCCTGTAGTGATAGACGTTTCCCCCGAGTGCTTCGGCGTAGACACGGAGATCCCGGATGCATAAGGTCTCGAAGAACAGTCCGAATGTCCTCAAGTCGTTAAGAAGGTCCTCCGGGCCTAAGCCGAGAGAAGCCGCAGCAATCGAGGGGTCGGAAAAATAGTGTGTATCCGATGTTCTGACGGCTGTCCTGCTGCGGAGATTGGGATTCCATGCCGAAGAATCCTCGATTACGAAAATTTTCTTGAGAGCCTTTATGTAAGAGTATATTGTATTTTCATTTACCGAATCCCCCTCATGAGTTTTCAGATCAGCCAGAATAGTGCCTGCACTCGCCTGGCTGCCCTGATTTCTGGCGTATGACCGCATTAGTCTTTTCGCTATCTCGCTGTCGCGCTCTATATCGTCCACTCTCGATATATCGGACCGCGTGACTGCCTCGAAATACTCCTGTGCCTGGATAAGAGCGGATTTACGGCTCTTTTTGAGAACAGCCTTGGGCCAGCCTCCGCGGCAGATTATAAATGCCAGTTCTTCGATGTCGAGGCTGGAAGCTCCGTCTATGGATGAATCTGATTTGAACAGATTGGCCAGACTTACATCTCCGGATGATTCTGAGGACTCCCAAAGAGTCATCGTACGGAGTCTAAGCCAGGAAATCCTGCCTGTACCCGTATGGGAAATCTCATTTGTCCTTATAGGTACAGCCGAGCCTGTCAATATGAACTGGCCGTCCTCGTCGCGTTTGTCCACCTCATTTCTCACTGCGTCCCAGATTCTGGGAGCAACCTGCCACTCATCTATGAGCCTTGGTGCGGTTCCTTGCAGCAGCCTGCTTATATTGGTCTGTGCCATAGTAAGATTCTGGTCTTTAGTGTCTGGGTCGGCCATATAGATTATGCTTCCGGCATGTTGCGCGGCGAGCGTGGTCTTACCGCAGTATTTCGGACCTTCTATCAGAACTGCTCCCATTGCATCCAAGAGGTCGTCCAGAATCGCATCGGCAATGCGTGGCTTGTAAGTTTTCATTTCAAAAATTTTAGAAAACAAAAATAAAGTTAATATTTTAAAATTCAAAATATTGACTCATTTTAATATGGCATTTGGCTGAATTTTGATATGGCATTTGGCCGTATTTTGGTGTGGTGTTTGGCCGTATGAAGGTGATTTTTTCCGTACAGACGGAGAAATTGAGTACCTTTGGCGGACTAAAAAAGCACATACACTATGAAGCAGTATCTGGAACTCCTGCAGCATATCATGGACCATGGAACGGTCAAGTCTGACCGGACCGGGACAGGAACGAAATCGGTTTTCGGCTATCAGATGAGATTCGACCTCTCGGATGGATTCCCCCTTCTGACGACCAAGAAACTGCATCTGCGCTCGATTATCTATGAGCTGCTATGGTTCATCAAGGGTGATACCAATATCAAGTACCTGCACGACCATAAGGTCTCCATTTGGGACGAATGGGCCGATGAAAACGGAGACCTCGGTCCGGTCTACGGCCATCAGTGGCGTTCCTGGCCGGCTCCGGACGGGCATACCATCGACCAGCTCTCGCAGGTGCTGGACTCGCTGAAGCGCAACCCGGACTCGCGGCGGCACATCGTCTCGGCCTGGAATCCGGCGGAGGTGGACCGGATGGCCCTGCCGCCCTGCCACACCCTTTTCCAGTTCTATGTGGCCGACGGGCGGCTCTCCTGCCAGCTCTACCAGCGCAGTGCCGATGTCTTTCTCGGAGTGCCTTTCAACATCGCCTCATACGCCCTGCTGACCATGATGGTGGCCCGGGAATGCGGGTACACTCCAGGTGACTTCGTACACACTTTCGGAGACGTACATATCTATCTCAACCACTTCGACCAGGTGCGTGAGCAGCTGTCCCGGACCCCGCGTCCCCTGCCACGGATGATTCTCAATCCCGATGTGCGCTCTGTCTTCGACTTCGATTACGGGGACTTCACCCTCGAAGGGTACGATCCCTGGCCTGCTATAAAGGCTCCCGTAGCCGTATAACGGATAAATGACAGAGGCTGCACCGTAAAAAACTTGATTACGGCACAGCCTCTTTTGTATCAGGTGGGGCAGTCTTGCATCAATTGAAGCGGTATGCTGCCTTGCGCATGTCGTCGGGGGTCTTGAAAGGCTTGTTGGGTTTGAGGTATTTCTCCAGGAACTTGTAGACAGTGAAGCGGATGTCGGTAGCTTCCTTGGTGTCTATGCGGTCAAAGGAGTGTCCGCCTGCAGCTGCCTCGTATATCTTGTACTCGAATTTCTTGCCGTCGGCCTTGAGGCTCTTTATCAGGTGCTCGACCTCGAGTACGTCCACGTCATCGTCGTTGGTGTTGGAGTAGATGAGCAGGGGTGATTTGAGCTTGTGGGTGTTCCATACTGGAGAACGGCGCTTGTACTCCTGCACGTTCTGCGATACTGTGGAGCCGATGTGATATGAGGCCGAGAACAGGTCGCGGTAGCTGTCGGTGGCTATACCCATCCTTGCGATGAGATCCGATACAGGTACTCCGGCATATCCCACCTTGTAGGCATCGGGATACTCGAACAGGTTCATCAGAGTTATCATACCGCCGTGGCTCCAGCCCATGATTCCCACGCGGTTGGGATCGACTATGTCGTAGTTCTCGATCATGTAGTCGCGTCCTGCCTTCACGTCCGAGTTCTCGCGTCCGCCATAATCAATGGCCTTGTAGGTGCCTGAGCCGTAGCCCGTGCTGCCGCGGTACTCAGTGGCTATGACGATGTACTCCTGTGCCATCAGCTCGCGGATGATGTGTGCATAGTAGGTGGACATGTCGGCGTGTACTCCGCTGTGGGGGAAGACGATAAGAGGATACTTCTTGTCCGGGTCCACGGTCTTGGGAATGAATACGTAGTTCCAGAACTTGAAGGGGTTGTTGTAGCCCCTCGATGTGGGACTGCCCTGCTTGGCCTTGGGCTCGCCGGTGAGGTAGACCTTGTCGATGTAGGCCACGTCCCCGACTTTCTCGTACCAGAGGACATCGTCGATGTTCTTGATAATCTGGTCGAATGTGTGCTGAAGGCTGCTGTTGTAGGCTTTCAGCTTCTGGATTTCCTCCATCAGCTCCTCGTTGGTCTGGGCCGTGGATACTGTGCATGCACCCAGGAGCATGGCTGCAGCGGCGGCGATAATTTTAAATTGTTTCATAGGATGTGAAAAAATGTTTATTGAATGGTTTTGAAAAACAGTTCGAATCGGGTAATTCCGTCCTCTCCGGTGCCGAGGCTGAAGCGTATGCCGGAGCGGGTAAGGACATCATGGATGACGATCAGGCCGATGCCCTTGCCGTCGGGCTTGGTGGAGAAGAAAGGAGTGAAAAGATGGCTTGCCGTCTCCTCGGGGATAGGGTCTCCGTTGTCGGCCACGCACCAGTATCCGGGCCGGGCTGTAACCGTTATCCGGTTGTCGGGTGAATCGGAAGAGAAGGCTTCCACCGCGTTTTTCACTATATTTGTCAGAACCTGCTCCATGAGTACCTGGTCGATGGAGACTTCCCCTGATTCTGTAGCTATATCGGAGATAAAGGCTATCTGCCTGTTGCCTTTAAGACTCTCCAGGAACGGGAAGACTCTTTTCAGGAATACACAGGCATCAGCCGGTCTGCATACAGGGTCCGGGATGCGAGCCATCGAGGCATAATCCGTGATGAAGCGGCTCATCCGGTCTATCCGTGACAGCAGTATGGAAAGCATTGCGGCAGTGTCTCCGTCCCCGGTCTCGGACGAGGTCTGCTCCATGGCGTAGAGGGCGGAGGTGAGTCCGGCCATCGTATTGTTGACTTCGTGTGAGATGACCCTGATGACTTTCCTGTAGCCACGTTTCTCCGCCTCATACAGCTCTTCCGTCATGGGCTCCACCATATAGAATGGGTGTGGAAAACCCCGGTCCATAAATGAAGAAAGTGTACAGCGGTAGATATGCAGGGGATCGGTCTGCATGATGCGGCCTTCATCAGGCTGCAGGGAGACAAGCAGCCTGAGCAGGGGCAGCGGATTTTCTTTCAGACTCTGTCCCTGGTATGGCCTTATGGTCTGTATGCCGAGCATCCGTTCCAGAGCGGGATTGGCCGATGATATGCGGTGGTCTATGTCCATAATCAGCACTCCTGCAGGAGAGGCATTGATAAGCTGGTCGAGGAAGTGGTTCTGCTCCTGGATGCGCAGTTCCTCATTGTGCAGGCGGTCGCTCATACGGTTGAACAGCTCGATGATGCGGTCCGCGTCTCTTTGTCCGACCGGCCGCAGCCTGGTGGAGAAGTCCTGCTCCTTGATCAGGTCGATACCTCCGGAGAGAATGTTCAGAGGCTTTATGGTTTTCCGGTACAATACGGTCAGCAGGATCACAACGGCAATGATTATCAGTTGGGCCGCTCCGTACATCCACGGTTGCGGGCTTTCCTCTCCGGCGAAAAGGGCAAAGGCAACTGCCGTTGCTGTCACGAGGAACAGCAATATGGCTATGAGTCGGAAATAACCTTTTGAACCCATGGATCTGAACACTTATATACTGATTCTGTATTTTTCTATTCTCCTGTAAAGCGAGGCGCGTGTGATGCCTAATGAAGCTGCGGCACGGGTGACATTCCCGTTGCAGTCGGACAGGGCCCTGCTGATACGGGCACGCTCCATCTCTTCGAGCGTTGGCTCTCCTGTCACGGGTGCATCATGTTCTTTCGGTTTCCGGCCGATGCATTTTTCCGTGTCTTCCTTGCTTATTATCCGGTCGCTACCCATTATGAGAGCACGCTCCACCACATTCTTCAGCTCTCTGATGTTGCCGGGCCACGGCAGCTTCCGCAGATATTCCACCGCATCATGGGAGAATTCCGCCTTGCTTCCGGACTGGTCTGCAAAATACCTTATCAGCAGCGGAATATCCTCCCTCCTTTCCCTCAGGGGAGGCAGGTGGATGGGAATGAGGTTGAGCCTGTAGTACAGGTCTTCGCGGAAGAGGCCGTCATGTACCATGGAGGGCAGGTCCCTGTTGGTGGCCGAAACGACTCTGACGTCCGTTTTCCTGGGAATGCTCTCGCCCAATGGCTCAAAAGTGCGGTCCTGCAGTACGCGCAGGAGCTTGACCTGGCAGACAGGTTCCAGCTCGCCTATCTCATCGAGGAAGATGGTTCCCTTGTCGGCCAGCTCGAAACGGCCTTTGCGGTCTGTCCAGGCATCGGTGAATGCTCCCTTTTTATGCCCGAACATCTCACTGTCGAAAAGACTTGAACTGAGTCCGCCCAAGTTGACCTTCACGAAAGGACCGGAACTTCTGGGGGAGTTGAGATGGATGGCCTCTGCTATGAGTTCCTTGCCGGTGCCGCTTTCACCGGTAATCAGCACTGAGGCACCTGTAGGAGCCACTCTGGCAACCGCATCGAGCACCTCACGTATCTGGGGGCTTTTACCTATAATCTTGTCGAAGCCGCGTCCGGTGTTTCCATTGGTTCCTGTGTTTTCCTGTGCGGAATTCAGATGCAGGGCAGTCCTGATACGTTCCATGAGGGTCAGGTTGTCCCAGGGCTTGGTGATGAAATCGAAGGCTCCGAGACGCATGCCCTCTACCGCGAGGCTGATGCTGCCCCATGCCGTCATAAGGATTACCGGAGACGACGGAGCGAGGATTTTCATCTTGCGCAACAGTTCCAGACCCTCTTCCCCGCTGGTGGACAGGGAGAAGTTCATATCCATCAGAATCAGCTCCGGCTCCTGCAGCCTTACCTCCTCGAGGGCTTCCTTGGGACCGGGTACGGCCTTGGCAGTCATCCCCGAGCGTTTCAACAGAAAGGTAAGGGAGGCTCTTATTGCATCGTCATCGTCGATTATCAGTATCATAACCTGACAAAAATAGCATAATTTCCCGAAAAATTTCCTTAATTTTGAACTTCATTTTCAGTTGATGAGGCCTATGATATCGCTTATTGTCGCCAAAGCCCAGAACAATGCCATCGGGAAAGGCAACCGGATGCCGTGGCACATCTCGGGAGACCTGCGTTACTTCAAGAAAGTGACGACCGGTCATCCGGTCATCATGGGCTACAACACGTGGATGTCCCTCGGGGCCCGTCCCCTTCCCGGGCGTACCAACATGGTCATCAGCCGTAACCATACTCTCCAGCCAGGCAGCGGCGCGCTGTGCTTCCCGTCGCTGGACACTGCCTTTGCCGCAGCCGACCATGTCATGCCGGAAGGAGAGGAGATATTCATCATAGGTGGAGGACAGCTTTACCGTGCAGCCTTACCGTTCGCAGACCGCCTCTATATCACGGAGGTGGAGACGGTGATAGAGGACGCGGAGGTGTTTTTCCCGGAGATCGATCCGGTCCGGTGGAAGCTGGAGAGCCGTTCGGAGCGGATGTATGACGAAAAGTCCGGATATTACTATTCATTCCTAATATTTACCAGAAAATGAGAGACAATTTCAAATCCTCCTTCGGAGTCCTCGTAGCCATGGCCGGGTCGGCCATAGGCCTCGGCAATCTGTGGCGCTTCCCTTATCTCATGGGAACCAACGGCGGTGCAGCTTTCATCATCATCTATCTCGTACTGGTGTTTCTGCTGTGCCTCCCCATCATGATGTCCGAGTTCGTGGTGGGACGCCGCAGCCAGGTCAATGCCGTCAAGGCTTTTAAAGTACTGTCGCCCAAGGGGCACTGGGGCATTGTCGGCGTGCTGGGTGTACTTGCATCGGTGGCACTGATATCCTTCTACTGCGTGGTGGGCGGCTGGACCATAGACTATCTGGTGCATGCCGTGTCCTTTACTCTGCCTGAGCAGGGTGCGTCCGAAGGCTTTTTCGCTGCGGCCGTGTCTGCTCCCGGAAGGACATTGCTCTACACTTATATTTTCCTGGTTCTGACAGCCCTCGTCCTGCTTGCCGGCATAAAGGACGGTATCGAGCGCTATACCAAGATCATGATGCCGCTGCTCTTCCTGACCATCATCATCATCGCCGTCCGTTCCGTGACCCTGCCCGGTGCCGGAGCCGGCCTGGAATTCCTCTTCAAGCCGGACTTCTCCAAGGTCACCGGCAGCACCTTCCTCAACGCCCTCGGGCAGGCCTTCTTCTCCCTGAGCATCGGCTGCGCGACGATCCTGACTTACGGCTCGTATGTAAAGAAGAATGAGAAGATAGTCAAGCTCTCGTCCCTGACCGCCATCTCCGATACCTTCTTCGCCATCCTCGCCGGACTGGCCATCATGCCTGCCGTCTTCGCGTTCGGCATCTCTCCGAGCGAGGGGCCCGGCCTGCTCTTCGTCGTACTGCCCGACATATTCGACCAGATAGCAGCCGGAGGCGTCATCGCCATACTCTTTTTCTTCGTACTGTTCATAGCGGCCATCACCTCGTCCATCTCACTGCTCGAGGTATCCGTGACCTACCTGATAGAGGCATGCAGGATGAAGCGCCGTGCCGCGGTACTGCTTTCCAGTGCAGTCTGCGTAGTGCTCTGCACCCTCTGCGCCCTCTCCGGCGGCGTGCTCTCGGACGTGCATATCCTCGGCAAGAACTTCTTCGACTTCTTCGACATGATTTCGGCCAACTTCCTTATGCCTCTCTGCGGTCTGTTCGTAGTGCTTTTCGTCGGCTGGAAGCTGAAGCGGGATGCCTTCGTGGACGAGCTCTCCAATGGCGGTACACTGCCCAACAAGCGGCTGTACAACGCCATCTTCTTCATGGTGAAGTATGTGGCCCCGATAGTCATAGCCGTCATCATGATTTTCGGCTGGCTGTAGAAAAATTTGTTTTGTAAATAGAAAAATTGCCTTATCTTTGCGGCACTTTTTCATAGTTATGGAGGGGCATTAGCTCATTTGGCTAGAGCGCGACACTGGCAGTGTCGAGGTAACC
>ENA-OOXJ01000236-OOXJ01000236.1-human-gut-metagenome-genome-assembly--contig:-NODE-236-length-51078-cov-2.551085_pt1 | contig 51078 bp, 82 predicted proteins | sample MGYA00241587_ERZ501343 | MGnify/ENA primary metagenome ERZ501343 (study PRJEB25962, sample SAMEA2042918) | human gut metagenome | biome: human gut; feature: human-associated habitat; material: faeces... | reverse complement strand
TTATATAAAGACCATTTATTGACATTATCGCTAATACACAACTAACCAATATTATGTGTACTTACTCCAATCTCATTAGCTACTTTAGTTGTTGTTACAGGAGTCGATATCATTTCTTTACTAATTTATTATAAATATATTCATAACCAAATATAACATTTACATCGTTGTGTTCTACTAAAGTATAGAAATCATCTTCAGATATAAAGTCAAAAGGTATTGTTATTGTCTCATTAAAATAAGGAATTGCAACTTCTGCAAACTTCTTATTATATTCATTTTCAGCATTTTTAAAAGCTTCTTTATCTTTAGCAGAAGCATTTTCTTTTTCAGCTTTCTCTTTCAGTTTATCGTAATTAGAAGGTTTCTCAAGACTTTCAATAGTCTTCTTTCTAAAATCTTCAATTTCATTTACAATCTTAGATAACTCTATTTTAAGTTTAACTAACGATACTTTAGCATCTTTACTTAAACCTTCTACTTTAATATTACCTATATACTGATTAAGCTGTTGTTCTACTTCAAATCTACTAGCTTTCAATTCTTTCTTTTCTTCTTTATTTTCCATATTTTTCATAATAATTAATTTTAATTCTCAGTTTCTTGTTCTGTATTATCTTCAATTTTACTCGGTAATACCCAACCGCCAAGTATAACATCACCTTGTTTATTTACTAATGATATTCGTATTTCTTTACCAGCAAAAGGACTTAAGTCTATTTGATTAGTATTAGTAAATATCAAATCATCTGATTCATTACTCATACTGATAACTCTTAAAGTACCATTGAATCTAGCCTGTTCAATAAAGTCATCCGTCTTTGGTTGTATATCATATAATTGAGGAAATACTTGATAAGCGAATGGATTCATATATCCATTATATAAACATGTTTTCATTTATTTTTTCTTTTAATATAAATATCTTATAATCATCACAAATCATTGGTTTACCTTTAGTTCGATATCTGTAAAGTTTTCCTTTCATACAACTTCTTTTTATGTTTAAAAATTTACTAGCTTGAGTTACACCTTTGGCTTCGAATACTAATTCATTATTTAGGTATATACCAAAAATGATATTGTAATTTAATTTTTCAAATTCCCAAGAATCACCTTCGAATCTAAATACTAAGTTATTTATCGTTTTGTAAGAACCTTTATGATTACAGCATGCGCTAATATTTGCAGAAGATGCATTGTAAAACTTAGATGCCGCATACACAGAATCAAATTCATTTACTAAATTGCCGGCAGTATCGTATACAATTACTTTTTTAGAAACTCCATTTCTTAATCTAGTCTTGCTTGCTCTACTCTTAGCTGTGCCATATTCATTATTATATTTATATGTACACCATTCTAAATTAGATGCTAAATTATTAGATGGATTTTCATCTTTATGGTTTATCACATTGTATCCGTTAGGATTATCCACAAATGCTCTAGCAACGAGATAATGAATTGTTTTACTTATGCATTTTTTACTTACACCATCCCACATGTTTATGTGATAGTATCCTTTTTTATCTTTATTGCCTAACATTATCGTATCCTTTTTATTTCGATATCCTCCAATATACTTAACTCTGCCGTGATTGCTGATTAAATATTTCTCAGGTAATTCTTCGATTGGTTTCCAAATTTCTTCCATTTGCTAACGTAATTAAAAAATTATGCTAACGATTTTTATATTTTGGGGAAGCCCCGTTAGCTTAGACTTTTCATGAGTTAATTACTCTCACTATCCCCAAAATAATATCAAGTATATAGAACTTGTTTTTTTAAATTATTTTCAACATACGATATATGTATCCATCTACAACCTTTTTCAGATATTGCCTGTGTCCACTTTAAATCACTGTTTAATAATTTGTTAAATAATTCTTTATTTTTTTCAACAGAACCAACTGTTATATCGGCGGCACAGCCTAATTTATGATGTGAAGTAGATACTCCGCCAACGGCTTTGTTCAATTCTTCACATCTGTATCCACTATTAATAACGATAGCGCTTCCCCAAAGTTCTCTTAAAGGGTCTAAAACAGCCTCTATTAGCTTTGTAAGATTATCTATAACTTCTTGACTAGGAGTATTGTCAATACCTTTAGCTTTAGCTGTATCAGACTTAGTCATTTCTTCAATACTAAAATATTTCATACTCTTTTCTTAATTAACATATCACCGATAATATTAGCAAATATGTTCATACTTAACTATTTATCATCGTCATCGATTTCATTAACTTTGGATAGAACTTGGAGTAGCATAACATATATCTACTCCAATAGTTCTCTATCACTCATATTACTTAACGCTGGATTCATATTTACTTAATCTATCCTCTAATTCTTTTACTCTTTTCTTTAATGTAGTAACCTCATCATCTACTTCTTTTATTGCAGATATAGTAAATGGTATAAGTTTAGTATAGTCAATACCAAGATAACCTTTACCATACATATCGTGTGTAACAGCTTCTGGTATTATCAATTCTAACTCTTGAGCTATTATACCATAATCGTGTGTATTCTTATTTGCTTTAAGCTATAACGCTTCTTCAGTCCAATCGTATTCAAAAGTGTTTATCTTACGCAAGGTATTAATAGCTTTAAGTTCTTTTAGATTTGTTTTAAGTCTTATATCTGAAGAACTATATGCGGTTATTTCACCAGTAGCTACTATATTATTAGCAACATATAATTGTTTACTATTGTATATTCTAACATATGTTGAATCAGTCATATAAGTTCCACCACCGTATGTTTCATTATACCAACCAGTACTTCCAGTAGTTCTAACCCAAGATTGACATATAAAACTATTTGTAGAAATTGAATATGAAGTATTCGAATAACCTACTGTTATACCTCCAGATAATGTTGAACGACCAGTAACAGATAATGTTGAGCCTAACGTAGTTGCACCAGAAGCTGTTAATGTACCACTTACACCTAAAGAACTACTAAAACTACCTGTCGTAGATACCACTCCTCCATTATGAGTTGTCTTTCCTATGAAAATAGTTTGACCAGTAAATGTAAGAACTCCACTAGTAGATTCTATAATTCTACTAGTGTAATCTGCTGTAGAATTATTAAAATGAAAATCAATAAACGGGGTTGTGTGGTATAGTTCTATACTATGTGGACCATACTAAGAGCTTCCAGTTTTAAATACACTTGCAGTAACAGACCCTGTTACATTAAGCGTGCTGCTCATTGTTACAGCACCTGTTACACCCATTGTCCCTGCAACATGTAGCTTGTAACTTGGAGAAGCTGTGCCAATACCTACATTATAAGTAGAACTTATATTTAGTGCAGAACCACCTGTTGAGCCTATATAAAGAACTCCAATACTACTTCCATTACTTGTTGTATTATATATTCTTCCAATATTTCCACTAAAATTTGCACTTATTCTATAACTAGAATCAGAATTAAAAAGTTGTAACCCATGAATATTAGCTGTTCCACTAGCTGTAATATCTGTTACTCCTGTCAATGCTCCGCTAACATTCGCGGTACCATCAAAACTTTGTCCCCAAATAGTTCTAGCTGTTTGGAGTTTGGTTGCAGAAGCGACATTATCAGTAGTGAATGCGATCATATTCCAATCTTTCCACTTAGTACCGTCCATCTAAATACTACTCCTTACATATAAATGATTATTGTTATACGCACCATATATTTGTCTTCGATAATATCCTTCTTTTATTGTAAGTAATGAAAAACCGCGCTGTGGTCTTTTTGTAGGAAAATTAGTAAATGTGTGCGAACTACTCCAATTACACATATCGCTATTTGGATTATAGCAATTATAATTTGTATTTAATTTATCAGCATTTAACGATTGCGGTGTTAAATCCTTTTGCCTAAATAAACTTGTTAGTTGATACCCATCCAACAAATCCGCATCAAGCCCGCTTCCGCTACCATCTACTGTCTTTAACTTGGCAAGTATATCCGCAGCTGTGTATGCCGAAGAAAGCAAAAATGTGCTACCTTTAGTCAGTGTAAGTGTATGGCCGTTTATGCTTGCTGCGGTTATAGCATTTCCACTACCAGTAACAGATACGGCATTTACTCCATCTGTTATACCATATCCAGCAAGCGTCGTCGGTTTACCAGAAGTAATATTAGCCCAAGAATGATTATGGCTGCTTGCTGCAGCGCCTATTGTAGATGGTGTTATGTTTATAGTTTTAGCTGTTGTAGCATTATATGTAAACAGATTAGTTCCTTCTGTAGTACCACTGTTTAATTTAATAATTAAATACTACTTGTTAGTTACTTCAGATATTTTAGGCCATCTCGTTACATATTGTTTAGGATCATTTTTCAATAAAGTTACCCAATTTGCATTTAGATCTAATACGTTATCTAAATTTAATTCTGGGGATATGTCTGACATTGGAACATTATACCATTTACTTCCATTCCAAACTAACATGTCATTTTCTGAAATAGATGTAATATTCACATCTTTTAATTCAGATAAATAAGATACTCCAGAAGAACTTTCACCATCATTAAATCCGTATGCAGATACTTCACCTGTTGCATAAAAATTAACAATCTGATTAGTTGTTTTATTCTTTATAACGACAGCATTGTTTGTAGAATCATATTCTATATACGCATTACCTAACTATATTCTTGTGTTTACTACGATTGTAGGTAAAGTTAAAGTACCTGACATTGTGTCTCCAGTAACATTTACATATACAGAATCGTGATTGTGTGTAGATAACGAGAATGTGCTACCTTTAGTAAGTGTGATAACATGACCATTTATAGAAGCAGTAGTTACAGCATTGCCTGAACCAGTTAATGTTACACTATTAACTCCATCAGTAATACCATATCCTTCTAATGTATTAGGTTTATTAGTTATTTCAGAGAATTGAGGCCATCTAGTAATATAATCTTTAGGAGTTGTATTTAATATAGTATACCAATTCTGATTTAAATCGGTGATATCAGAAATACTTGTTGTAAATGAATCTGGTTTATTTAATACGTTACCCCAAGTAATATCTGAAATTTTGGCATAGTTATTATTTATAAGAAATTGATTTAATTCTGATTCATTTAAACCAACTTCATCTTTATTTATATTAACCCATTTTAAACCATCCCATTGTAGTAATTGACCAGCTGTGATTTCAGTTAAAGTTACATCTTTAAGTTCATGTAAATACTAAGCCCCTGTAGGTGCTTCACCAGAACCATAACCATATGCTGATATTTCACCAATACCGTATAAATCAGCTTTAGCTTTAATTTTATCACCATCCCATTCAAACATATCTTCTAACTTAACTACTCTATTTGTTAAATTTGATAGATTGTTTGCAATATCTTTTACGTAATCTGGGTCATTGTTTAAAGCTTCAGCTATTTCATATATAGTATCCAATACGTCTGGTGCTGAACCAACTAATAAATTTAATTGCTCTGTAACCCAACTTTGAGTAGCATAACCAGTTAAATCTGGTTTTATATTACTGCCATCTGTTACTTCCCATTTTCTTGTAGTAGAATTATACTATAGTATACCTTTATTTATGGGATTAGATGCTGTTGTAGAATCTACATCTTTTAATTCGTATAAATATTGTGCTCCTGTAGGCTATTCTCCTTCACCATAGCCATATGCCGATATTTCTTTAGTAGAGTAGACATTTCTATCTGTCCATAAATTACCATCTTCATCTAATTGCCATAAGGATGTTCCCTCATAAGATATCTGTATTACACCATCTATTAATGATAATTTAATAGGATTAACACCCTAGAACGTAACATTATCAGATGGATTATTTGCTGTTATTTCATTAGTAATAGAACCATCTGATATTGTTACTTTAGAAAATGCATTTTGATTAACCTAAGCACCTTCTTCTATGCTATCTAATTTTTTCTTTTGTTCTTCCGTAAGACCGCTCCCACCACCTTGATAAATTATTGTAGTACTTGAGCTAGAACCAGCCTATTCTGTCTATTGTTGCTGACTCTATGTACCATATATTTGGTTAGTGGAATATTTATTATGTTTATTTCTATCTATTACCATATTTATTAAATTGAATAAGCTGTTATTTCACCAGTACCAATTAAATTACCATTAACTGTAACACCTGTAGTACTTACTGTTAAATTAGTATTAGAATTATTTAAAGATGTATTACCATTTACTGTCAAACCACTTAATGTTAAAGCACCTGTTATATGTGATGGATTAATCTGATTAGTAGAACTTTTAGCTAACTCTTCCCACATAGCTCCTACATCTAAACCACCTGTACCAGATCCTCCTCCTTCTACTACTTTGTTAACCCATTTGTTAGAAGTGTTACTCCAGCATAAAGCTTGACCATTTTGTTTATTACTAATAGATACATCCGATAAAGATTCTAAAGATATCTCTTGACCACCACCAGTAATACCTAACTTTGAAGGTTTTATATTAGTCCATCTATCACCGTCCCATTGTAATAGATCATCCTTGGTTATATTTTTAATATTGGTATCTATTAATTTACTTAATTTATTGACTAAACCGATACTAGTTTTTAATTCGTTTACAGCTGTCTATAAACTAGTTATATTCTACGAATTACTATTTACTGTACTATTTATAGTATAAACAGTTGATAATGTAGCATAACTAGAAAATTTAGAATTCAATGAATTTATAGCTAATGTATTTAATTCAACCTATTTCTAAATTTCTTTTACTAATACTTCTAGTTCTTCTAAAGTCATAATGCACACAAATTATTTAATAGTAAATTCAATTTATTTTCCTATTCTACAGTAAGATCATAACCAGCATTCAATAATGAATATATATATGTTGCACATACAAAATCGAATACTTCATCACTGTCATATTCTATAGTATACTTCATTACATTATTATGTATCTTACCTATATTGTATAATTCACTGTTTAACATAACGAACAACAATTTTCACAACATTTACATTTATTATTTATTAGTACAGAATTATCTGCAAACTTAGAACTGTATTTGAAATCTATATCCAACATTCTAGCAATATCGATATAGTAAAATATTCTTTCATCCATATTGTGTTCTAGAGCATAATCAAATAATTCCTTCTTAAGTAATAATAACATGATTCTTTCTTTGTTATGTTTACTCAAACATGTACTACAAGGATTAGTTAACAATTCAACTTGTTTATAATACAGTTCTTTATCATCATAATAAAAACCAAGTATATTATTTATTAATACTGTAAATGCGCTTTTATCTAAACCTTTTAGTTCTTCTTCTATGTTAATGGTAATAACATTGTCATCAGGAGATACACTTACTGAATAAGTATGTTCTTCTTCTTTATCAGAATATCTATTCTTTACATTATCCAAAGTATCTACATATACTTTTGATACTGATTCGGCATTATCTAATGTTATCTTAACTACATCTGTAACTTCAATATTTAATATTTCCATACAATTTTAAAATTAAAAAAGGGCTAAAAAGGCTAAATAGCCTTAATAGCCCTAAAAATTATTACTATGAAAAATTATAATTAAGCTGCTTCACCAGCGATAAAGTTCTTGATACCGGCTGCAACGATAGTGGAATCGTGTAAACCAGGACAATATACTTCTATAGTAATAGGAGTATTCTTAACGTACTGATTGTCATTGCTCAAATACTTATTCTCGCTATGAAGAATAGCATAATCATATTCAGCATCAACTACAACTTTACGTTCCTGCTCGATGATAGGATAAGCGCCAGAGAATACATGACCCTTATAACCCATGTTACGAACTTCAGCATCACGAACCTGTTTCCAATAACCCTTACCAGGATTACCTTTTGTCTTAGTAATAACAGCACCAGGAACGGATTCAGGATAATTAGAAAGTAATGCACCAGGAATGGTAGTATATAGAGTTGCCTCCATAGAAACAACGCTATATTCGTTGATTGAATATACACCTTCGTTATCGTCTTTAGCCATAGCGGTAAGAGTTAACTTAGCAGAAGATGTAGAAACTTCAACTCTACGATTCTTATGAGCATTGATTTTTGCCTTGAATGCATTTGCCAAATTTTCAGCAGTTGTATCAGCTGCATATACTTCGTAAGTATGAGTAAACTGGCTAGGATCCTCATAGATATCTTTATATACGATACGAATTACATATCTGTTACCAGCTACGATAGTTGCGCTAGTAAAATCGATGTCAATCTTTTCCTGAACAGGAGCAGCATATTCACCAATAACAGCAGAAGGATTACCAGCTCTCTGAATCTCATTAGAAAATTCAATATTAGCTTTCTGTTCAACACTACCGTTAGGCAATGTAACATTAATCTTGTTACCAGCAACACCGATATATAAAGACGTTGCATCAGCGGCAGCTGCTGCAGTCGTGATTAATTTTCTATCCTGATCGAACAAAGCTACATCACCAGGATTTAAAGCGTTAACATCAGAAAAACTAGAAGGACAAGTCTTTCCAACAAGTACGGAATGTACGGAAGTTATCATATTAATATTAAAAATTTAAGTTAGACATAAAAGCGCTTAGTCTATTCGCTTACCTTCTACTTTACACTGAGGTATTTCCACGTTAGTAAGCGCTTAATTTAATTATTCCATCGAAGGAATTATCTCCTATGTATAGGAGTTATATCTTGGATCCCCTTGATTTTGTAAATATAATTGTACAGCCAATTTAACTATTTCTAAGTGTGTATGCTCTGGCATATCTATATATTCTTCAAAGGGATTTTTATGTATGTTAATATACTATGGTTTTCTCAAATATTGAATATTATATTCAGATACTTTATATTTACCATCTGTATATAACTTTATTAAGTTATTTGACATTAATTTTATTGGTTTGGCTTTAGTATATCTCAAATGATATTCAGATAAAGAATTTTCTTTTATTCTATCTACTGTTTCTATTTTACCTTCAATAGTATCCGAATAATGAACAATGTAATTTCCATCTTCATCTTTATCCCAACATTTATTATCTAAACCATCTGCCGGAGTTATACCTGCTTGATCACCTAATAATAAAACATAATTTTCAGGTAACTCAACAGTATAAGTACTATCGTTTACTTTTGTTATTTCTTCATCTTTGTACAAATGTTCTGAAACTAATGTACGAAGATCATCTATTCTTTTTTGCGTCTGTTCAAAAGATTCTGTTTTAAAATTATTCTAGGAATATCTTGTTTTCCAGAATTTCTCCAAACCAGCGTTTAAAAAATATTCAGTAATATTAGATTTTGGTTTATTTAAACCATCATCTAATTTGTTTAATTCTATCTCAAAAGATTCCTAAAGCGTAATATATTTCATAATTATTCATTATTATTTTGACGCATATTCAAACGATACTTAGCTTCTGTTATAAACATTTCTACAGCACCTTCAACTATTTCCATATGTACATTTTCAGGCAATTCACAGTGATCTAATATGTTTTCACCATCTACACCTATAACATCAAATTTCTTTGGCTTTCTGTAATATACTAAATCTAATTTCTTAACGATAGTATATTCATCATGTATTACATTTATGTATAATTCTTTCTATTCGTCTGAATTATTTCCATTATTTAATACAACATATGGATTTAAAAGTATGGCTTTGTTATAGTATGTAGATAATATTTTTTCAACATCATCTTCTCTAACAGTTTTGTTAGGAGTTATAACATAGTTATTTTCTTCCTATATTTCTTCTTCTAACTTATAGTTTTTAGATATAACACTGTTTGAACGTATATATAAGAAATAATCATCAGGTAATATTGCTCTATCTGATACTTTATCTGTATTATTCTCATCCTTTGCATCTAAAGTAAGTAATGCTCTGGTTATTAAACCTTTTAAAGCATCCTGGTTCTTTTTCTAAGCTCTAGAACCATCTTGAACAGAATCTTCTCGTAAATAATTATTACGAACATATCTTTCAGTATATGCATTTAAAAAAGAAAAGATAGTATCAGATGTTAATTTTTCTTTTAATTCGAAATTAGGATTCATTAGGGTAATCCTACGTTCGAATTCCATCTACATTGTTCTGGCGTCCATTATTCTTGTAAATTATTTATTTGTACTTTTGTTTCAGTTCTCTTAGATTCTATATTCTCTAAAGCTATCACAACAGCTCTATTTATTACTTCATATAATACTCTTTCAGGAACTTCTGTTATTTGTTTGTCTGCTTGTGTATAATCAATCTTTGGTGGGAATGATACATAAGTAATATCAATAGTATAAGGTTTTGTCATACTGTGTGTATCTATATATATCATTAATTTATTATTCTCTAAAGTAGATACAGGTATATCAATCCACGGATCATTACTATATGTTTTTCTAAATTTCCTAGCATTCTCATGACTGATTAATACACAATTAGACTGTTTAGAACCAAAATGTAATACAGCATCTACATAAAACATTCTTGTGTTATTATTACTGAAGTTTTCAACAGTAAGCACATTAGAACTTGAATCAAAAGATGCGGATATATCGTAATCAGTTTTTACAAGATTTTCGAGATCTGCTATTCTTTTTACACCACCTTCAAATGGAACCTATTGAGAATTCATTCCTGTGAATTTATTACTTATTACTTCAATGAATGCTTGATTCAAAAATAAGTCTTCTTCTTCAGGAAGAAATGCAGGACATCCTCCGAATGATACGGATTCTGCATTCTTATCCATTTGTATTTTAAATGCTTTATGTATATCAGATACTTTCATTATTATTTAGATTTTATTTCCTACAAAATTGCCATTTTGATATCCTAATTCTTTTTATCATTAAGATATGCAATTACATCTTCCAAACCATTACCAATCAAATCTGTACCAAAGTAATATTGCGCACGATTCTTTCTTATAATATTCTTAGCAATAGCTTCTTCAATAACAAAATTAATTTCCTTATTAGGATTGTTTGCCCACTTGAGCATAAACTTATCAGGAGATGCTTCAATCTGTTCTGTCAATTTAGCCTCTACCAATTCGTTAGACATAGTATCAGATTTAATACCATATAGTCTAAGACACTTACGCATATCTTCGATTGACATCTTATCCAATGTACGATAAGCATCACGTTTAACCTGATTTCTTTTATTAGCTTCTTTAGCTTCACTATCCTTATTAATCATAACATAGTCTGTAGCTGGAGTAATTCTATCAATACCATTAGCTACACGCTTATGACCTTTTAAGAATAAATATTTTAATTCATCTTCTGGTTTATCTGTATGTAAGATTAATTCTTTCTTACCTAATTTAATTGCAAATGTATTCCAAAACGTACTATTGGGTGATAACTACCCCTCAGGATAACCAATTTCTTTTTCTAATCTCCTGGCATCTTCTTCATTGATACCGGTATAAATATTACCACTTCTAGTCCAGTAAGGGGCAACATAATCATAGCATGTAGGCCATTTTGTAATTCCTGTCCAAGGATTTGATTTAATTATTCTAACGATTATTTCCATAATTTTTTTAAATTAGATTTATCAAGTTAGTTATTCTTTATATTTCCAAATATATTTGGCATTATTCCAAGCGCGTTTATTATTCGGGTCTACAGGATTCTGTAATTGTCTTTGTATACTTCTTCTATCACAACTTAATTCTCTGCTAGCACTAATAATAGAATCGTACTCTTTAAGTAATTCACCGTCTTTATTATAAAGACATATACGTTTTGCCTTTTTCATTCCACTCTCAACGATAATACGTCTTTGCTTTTCCGTTACTTTTCTATTTTTTCTAGATTCCAGATCAGCTTTCCTGCAAGCTTCAGATATGGTGGGTTTCCAATCAGGATCTTTAGCAAATAAACTAGCGGGAACTGTTTCAGGAATATCAGGATAATCTTCTTTATAAACCCAAATATAAGGATTTACTTTAGAACCAATTACATTTCTACCTTTTAACGCGTTAGATAAAGTTGTAACACATATTCCTGTATTTCTCGATGCTTCATTTACACCAGAATATTCCGTTATAAATTTACCATCTTTAGTATATTGAAGGACCGGTTTTTTTCTAGAAGACCCAATATTTCCAGAATTACGATAAGCTTTTCTTGCTTCTGTAATTATTTTCCCAGCTTCAGATAGCTTGAGTCTAGTAGCTTCGGTAACCTCTCTACCAATAGCTTTCTGACGAATCTTTTCTTTAGTTTCTTCAGTGTGACATCTACCAAAAGTTCCGTCTCCACCTTCTGTCATATTATAACCAAATTCATCTTGCGATGATTTATATTCGGAAATATAATGTTGTTCTTTCTTTGTGAGTTCTTCCCAACTATTACAAAAATCTATAAGTTCTACTGAGAAGTTCTCTTTTCCATATTTTCTTATGGCATTATGTAACTTAAAAGGGCATCCGTGCTCGGCACTATAGATATGTTCTTTCCACCGAGCACTTATACCTTTACTTGTAATACCTATATATACTTTATTATTAACCTTGTTTGTTATTTTATAAACATCATACGAACGCATCATAATATATAATATTTTTGTTATATATTATATAACGTCAATTATACCACAAGGTTCCTAATAATTGTATAAAAAAGTTAGTTTATTACTCCGCTTCCATGATTAGTTCTCCACACGCCCGTGGGTCCTTCAGCATTACCCCCATTTCTCCAAGGAAGAATACGGTGTAACCATCTTTACCATTAGATCTCAACGTGTTCTTGCTATTAGCGTAACCAGACGGAGCTACAGCACCACCAGTATACCAGCTTACGAATTCACGATCTTTACGAACTACTTTAACGATGTTAGCTTCACCATCACGACGACCAAGATCCAGGAATGTCATACGATAAGATTCCAGAGGTTTCAGTGTGATAGGATGCAACTGACGATTGTATACAGTATCATCATACAACGGGAAGTACTTCAGAGTAAGTTCGATACCGTTAGTCATCTTATAGGTCTTGAACTGTCCACCGAAAGTAAGATTATCACCGCTACCAGTTACAAATACTGTATCGATCAGGTTCATATTAACCATCTTCTCTTTCAGAACTCTATCGAATTCTCTCATACCCATTTCACCAGTCAAAGCAACAAACTTACGTTCGTTAGTACCAAGTACATTATAAGACAGGTCGAACAAGAAGTCTTCGAGCAATTCTGCAGTAAGTTTAGTATAATAACGTCTGTTAGACGGAGCGATCTGTTCAAGCAAACCAGCACCAATGTAAACCATTTGTGTTCAGTATGATTCGCTATTTCATACCCGTTACGCTTGCCGGTCATCAGCGTAACCGCTTACTATTTCTAGTAAGATCAGACTATATCACAATCTTCTACTGCTTATGCAGCGTTCAGATCCTCTCCACTTCCACTCGCTTGAGTGTACTCGCCCGACGGCGATAGTCGTTGAGGCTTCAAGGGCTCTCGAATTATATCATAATCTGCAAACATTCCAGACATCGGAGTTCTAACTCCTTCTACGATTTGTCTTAAGTAACGTAAGCAGAATTTGCCGAATTTCTTTAACATCTGATGTCTATTAGTAAAGACCATCACTTCTCCAGTTCTCTTATTGATGAAAGTATATTTCATTGAATCTTTACTACCTCTTTCAACCGCTAATTGAGAGTTTTCTTTTGCTGTTACCCACTGAAGATTTTCAACTCGGTTATCAGCTCGATTTTTATTAATATGATCTACTTGAGGTTTGTTATCTGGATTAGGTATGAAAGCCATTGCAACTAATCTGTGCATCATTACTTTCTTAGATCTATCCCCATAATTGAGTTTTACTCTTACATATCCACCTTTTGAGAAGAAAGGTTTAATAAAATCTCCAAGATATTCGGAGTAAACTCTACCATCATTTGTTACCTTATATTTGGATTCGTATCCGTTTAAATCCAGCGGCAATTCTTTAAAAACCACTTGCTTGCCTGCTGATTGTCCATTTGTTATTGTCGACATATTATATAAACTTAATTATAATCATTATTTGGAGTTTCCAGCATTTCAGAGAGATTCCTTATAGTATTTCTACTATAAAGCCCATTTGTATTTTTAGAAGTATATTCTTACAAAATATACTTTCATACGTTTAGGTCGTCCGTTAGTACCCTTCAGATTGCAAGAACCATCCTTATTTACATTACTCTTCATGTAAACCAACATTCTCTCACATCTCTTGTACCACTCACGCAGAGCCAACCATTCCTGATAATCAGCCCACAGATACGATGTCTTACCACTCTTAGGATCTTTTAACGCGATTGCCATTACTGTAGAATAAGCAGAACCTGTAATATCATAATTGATACGAATAGTGGTCAGATAATTACGCATCTTAAAGTGAGTGCTGTAGTTCAGAATATCACCCTCTTCACTATATTCTTCATAAGCTGAGGCAAGACGAGATACCTGACAACCTGCCTGCAGATATTCACCAGGAATATAAGAAGAAGCCTGACCATCTGCTACGAAGCAAGTATAAACCCAGAGATTACCATCCTGATAAGGAGCTCCAGAAATACGTGCCTGGAATTCTTTGTTATCGAATTCGATGATTGCACCACTAGCAAACCAGTTATCTTCTAACCACAACAGAATAGGAGTATTACCCAAACCTGCAGTAGTATCAGCTGATACAGCAGCACCATTCCATTTTGCATCTCTGATTGTTACAGCTCTATCTGCATCAATCATTACATTCCATTCCCAACTCGGCTGATCAATAGTCATAACGTTACCCAGACCTCCGGTAAGCATATCCAGAGATGTGTTATAACCATTATCCTTAGTACCGAAAACATAAGACAATACGGTTGAGACTTGATACGGATTCTATTGCGATGCGGCAGAAATCTTGTTAGTGTCAATCAGGTCTGAAAACCATTTGCCTTTATAAAGCTATAGATTATTTAAAATACTATTATCCATAATTAATTAAAATTATAATTATAATCTTTATATTTAAAGTTAAAAATTAATTTATTTTAGTTCACGCGCAATTGTCGTGCAAAAGAATCCCACATAGACTGTGTGCTAGTGTTATCCTATGTTTTAGTTTTTCTGCTTATACCAGTTCTATTTAAACTATTTTTAAATTTATTAATAGCATTATTAGAACCTTCAGTTTTAGCTGCTTTTATTAAAGCGTCACCGTTTTTAACAAAATAAGCAGTTTCAATTAAATTTCTTACACTTTTTGACCAATCTTTATTGAATTTAGTCAAACCGTCTGCGTCTGGCTTAAATATATATTCGAGCAAACTTTGCTTTTCTTTTTCCGGTATCTTAATACCGCGTATATTATCCAAGCCTTTTATTTCGTTGACAACGGTATCAAAATATTTACGTTGATCCTGAATTCTCTTGTTTGCAGCTTTTTGTTGTTCCTCCAATAGCTGTTGCTTCTTATTGGCTCTTATCTCCTTCAAAGCCTCTAAAGCATCTTCAGCTTCGTCTTCCAACAGTCCTGCATCTTCATATTTGTTCAATTTCTTCTCTATTTGTTTACTATTGAAACCTTTTTCTTTTAAGAATTCTTTTAGGATCAACTTCTGATTACCTTCGTCTTCTGTAATATCAATATTCTCTAAATCTATCTCAGCATCTATCTGCAGATAATCTCTTATATTACCACCGTTTTTTACAAAGTTATCCAAATCTTCTACTTCTTTACTAGCATACTGTGGTACAGAATTCTCTTCAATTACTTGCTGGAAATAATCAACTAATTCTTCAGGTGTGGTAGGTATATCATCTTCATCGTTGATTTCCCAACCCATCTTATCAGATAAAACTTCAAAGAATGAAGAAACAACATTATCATCGTCATTTCCTTCTGTTTCCTTATTATCATTTACTACTGTTTTATTGTTCTTATCTTCGTTTTCTACTTCTTCTTCAATCTCAGTAGTTTCATCATCAGAAACATTTTTATCCTACTTATTAGTTTTATCCTTCTTAGTATTCTTAATATTTTCTAATTCTTCGTCTGTCAATTCCTCTGACAAAGAATCTATATCTATCTATTCATTGCTTTCTTTGCCAGGAATAATACTATTTGCAAATGAACCTGGCATGAAGTCATCAAATACTTCAAAACCGTTTATTTTGTTATCCATAATTATATATAATTAGATTTATTATTTTTCTTTTTGTTGATTGTAATATTTATTAATACCCATGGCTCCCAATCCTAGTAAAGGAATTGAATTGAACCATTTTGTGTAATTATCCATATTATTCATTCTTCTACTAGCTCTCACAACAGAATCCATATTTCTATTAGTAAGATTATTTAATACATCCTATAATAATTCTTTACTAACTTCTTCATCTCTAGAACTTATTATTCCATTCTAGAACATATATTCTCTTAATTGATTCATATATGCTTTTTGTTCTGTTGGTTTTCCATAGTAGATATCTAATGGATTATCACTGTATTCTATATCTTCAGACATTCTTTTAAAAAGATTACTAGAACCCTAACCATCTGGTTGTTTATTCTTCAGATAATCTACATAATGATTCCATTCATGATCTGTTACATTTCCAGTAAGATCTCTCATATTTGTTGGATCTATTCTGTAATTATATTCACCAATACCTGGGAACTATCCTCCATTCATATGTCTTCTTACAGCATCACTAGTTGCTTCCATTCTAGCTCTAGCTCCATTTTGTAAACTACCAAGACTAGATTTCATTAATAAATCTGGATTCTCATTATATGCCTAAAGTATATCAGCATATGTTGTTAAATAGTCATCACCGTATTCTTTCTATACTTTAGCGGCACGCTTTATATATGCTGGATCTTCCATTAATCTTTCAGCTATTTTGTAACCTTGATTATCAGCTTCATTAATTAATCTTGATCTACGTAATCTTTCTTTTTCAATATCATTTATTTGTTCAGATGTTTTTTGTTTTTTAATTTTAATTCCTTCATTAGGAGAATATACACCTCTAGTATTGGAATCACCCTTTATTACATCTTGATTAACTATAGATATAGGAACAGTATTTAATGAACTAAAAAAATCATTATTTACAATTTTATTATTAATGAAATTTTTAACAGTATTGTTATCCGCATTAAATCTGTTTCTAGCTGATTCTATTATTTTTAGTAATTCGGGTTTATGTCTTTTAGCGTAGCGATATCTACCGTCATACCAATTCTTTATATAATTCTTTTCTTCTTTGCCAAGATTACTCCATTTTATATTTGAATTATATTCTATGTCCGTAGTTTCTCCACCATTCTAAAAAGCCCAAGTATCATCATATCTTTTGGTATAGGTATTACCATTAATCATTATTGGTTTATAACCTAATTTTGTATCTTCTTCTAAAGCTTTCCAATATGTATTATGATAAGATGATTTCAATATTCTTCCAGATTTAGGATCTCTACTTGGTAAATGATACAATCCATCATCTTCTAATACCGGCTACGCTCCTGATTTATATGCAGCTTGCATATCGTATTCGGAATCATCCGTATATTTCAAATTATCTGGCAAACTATTTCGCCATTCCCAGTAGCCCTTACCGGGATTTTGCTCCCGGTAAGTTTTTAATGACTACATTCTCTATTTAAATTGAGTTCTATTCATAATTATATTTTTAAATATAATTCTAAGAGTTCTTCTAAATAATTAATATCTTCTGAACTTTTTCTAAGAATAATACCATCACCAATTGTACGAAAATTTTCTTTTTCTCGTAACATTATATGATATGTGATATTATTGATTGGTTTTTCATTCTCATCCAATAACTGCGTACACCATACAACACAATCAATTGTATCCAAGTTCTAATATTTTTCATTTAGAAAATTAACTTTTTCAATATGGTTCATATTATTTTCCACCTTTACCTTTTCCACCTTTACCTTTTTTGCATCCCATAATTTAATCCTCCTTATTTTTAAAATAAACTTTACCAGCAGCAGTATCAATTATCCATCCTAATTGCTACATTTGCTATAAACTAATTATCCCAACAATATCATAATCTGTAGCTTTCTTTATACTCTTCTTTACAGAAGAAATATCAGTAGCTAAGAATTGATATATTTTATGACCGTGAAAATCAACATCTAAATTTTTAGTATGCCATACTTCACCGCCTTCACCACCGATTCCAGTTATTGTACCAGATAACTTAGTAGTTAATTTAAAATTTAATTTATCTGCCTAATCAATATCTATCAATGGTACTGCTGCTCCAGTATCTACTAAAAAATAAACTGATTTTCCGTTTACTTTTACAGGTAATAGTAATCGATTATTTACAACACTTATTTGCTATTCGTAATTTTCCATATTATTTCTCTCCTACTACTTTATTGGCTCTAGCTGTTCTAGCTTTCAACTTCTCTCTTTCCATTGCAGCTTTATCTTTCTATTTCTGCAATTCCATTTCTTGTTTCATTCTCTACTTTTCAAGTTCAATTTTCTTATTTTCTATTTCACGTTTCATTTCCATTTCACGCTTCTTATTATTGAACTCAAATTGTTTCGATGCTTCTTCTGAAGCTTGTTTTCTTTCTTCTAAAGCCTGTTTACCTATTTCAAGTATATCTGGTTCACCGTTATTATTTGCATCTGTATCAACAGAACCCATATATGCTTGAAGTTGAGCTACAGTAATCTTAGTAGCATTATTCTGATCTATTTCGTATTTCTTAAGATCCATTTCAGCTTCTTTAAGCATAAGCTCTTCTTCTTTAACTTCATTTTGCATCTGGATTGCTTGTTGTTCTCTTTGAGCTTGCATTTCTTCCATTTGCTGTTGTTGCTGCATACGTTTCTGCTCAATTTCTTCAAGTCTATTCTTAATCATACTAACATTATCCATAGTAATGATTTCGGCAATATCTAATAAACTTGCTCCATTCTACATGGCAGGTTGCATAAGATTTCTAAGAGCTTCTATCTGCTGTTGATTCTTAGTTGTATCTTCTACAAATATATCATAATCTTCATAGAAGAATTCATCACTTAAAGTTATAAAAGCTCTTGTAGCATCATCTAATACATACTGAATACTTGTCTTATTATTTTTCCAAGCATATTTAGCTGTATTTAACAGCATTGTAAGAACTTCTTTTTTTACTTGATTATGTGTCCAGAACCATGGTTCAGTAATATGAGCAGACTGAATTACTGATCTCTCTACATTACCAACTAATTCATTTGAAGATATAGAACCTTCTCTTTGTTTACTAACACCAGATATTTCAGATAACATACTTTCAATCTTATCCATTAACATAATATACTGATTGATTGTATTTGCCATAGTAAGATCCAAAGCTGTTATTTGATTAAACTGACTAGGTTTACCGCCTTCTCTACCAGGTATACAGTTATGTACTATAGTAAAGTCTCCTAATAAGAATTCATGTTTCTCCCCAGAAACAGCTATACCGTAGTACTAGTCAACATTATGATATCTAATATCAAAATGCGTGTAATTTTTATTTACATTTCTTCTATCCAGGAAATTAAATTTTTTCCTTTGAATTCTTGTAGGTATCTGGAATACACCATCATATATCCGTACTCGGTATAGTTTGGAAGATTCCGTACAATGCTTATTTTTATGTATTCTAGTAGGACCCTTTTCTATAAATTTAACAGATACTTTAAAGCCGAGACTTCTAGCAATAAATACGAACTTATCAACGATACTCTTTCTTGTAGCGCATTGTGTAAACTCTAAATAACCAGTATGATTACATTTACCATGATATGCCGATCCATCTGTATCTATCAAACCTGCTAGTAATTTTAGTCTATTTTCACGGCTAGTATAAATGTATTCGTCAGGAATATCTTTATTGTTAAATATATTCAATTCACGTAATTGTTCTATTAACGGATTCTTGTTATTCTTTCCAGCTTTGTCATTATTAATAGAACTGAGACGATATGTATTAGATTTACTTTTCTTATTATATCTTATACTAACACGCAAATCATGGGACTGAGCGTACTCAAACAGATAATCTATAATTTCAGAATCCATACTTTCTATCTCAGGTTGTCCAGTAGTTCCATCACCTAACCACAATCCTAATAAGTATGGATCTAATATTACCTCAGAGTTCCAATTATCTACATTAGCAGCTCTTTCTAGATAACATCTTTGACTATAGTATGGATTATTCTTAAATTTGAGTATCAGATCCTTAGCTTTATCTAATCTGATTTCTTCTTTACCATCATTAGTACGATATACATATCTTATTAAGTGATCTGCAGTAACAATTTGTTTATCAGATCCGATAGAAGGAATTATTTCGTACATCTCAGATCTGCCCTTGAATAGATTAGTAACATATTGTATCTCTCCAGTAGGGCTTAATATTTTGTCTAAGAGTCGAATATCCTCGATGTTTTTAGTTCTGCCGTTAGACATTAATACTTTAGTACCTTTCCCAAAGCACCAACCTTCTTCGTATGGATTAATAAAATTAACACCAAGAGCAGATAAGTAATGCATCCATTTTGATACATCTATACCCATAGATTTCGGTATCTAAGTAATATCCATATTCACAATCTTACCTTTATCTCTAGCCATTGCTAATTCTAGTCTGTACCAAATAACAATATACATATACTGTAAAGGTTTCATCATACTTACTAGAGATCTTGGTTTACTGTTAGTGTTATTGTAAATTACCCCAGTATACGGTAATCTCTATGAATTAGGATCATCTGCAGAAATATGTTGATATTCTAAAGGTTGAATTCCAATATATAAGTCTTCACCAGCTCTATATCCTTCCCATACTTCTATAATCCATTTCCATTCTACATTTATTTCGTTACCTGTTACTTTGTAACTTTCATCTACTTCAAATTCTTCTTCCAAACCTGTTTGCGGATTTAGTATTGTTACAAAACCAATCTTTCTAAAAGATTTCCAACAGCAATGCCATACGTGTACGTTATCTGAACTTTCGAATGGGTTTGAAGTAAATCCGTCAATAGTATGAGTTTTTATGTGAGGATAATCTAAAGATGTTTTTCTCAATTCCGGAGTAATTTCACCTTTAGCTCCATCTTCCATTAATTCTAATAATTCATTTAATTGTTTTTCAGACATTTTATCATGAAGTCTGTCGTATAATTCTGTTGCCGACATTACCATTTCATAGCAACACCATTGTGCTTCATGGATAAATTCTATATCAGAAGTATCTGTATCATAATCAAAATATTTAGGATTTATTCTTTCCAAACAAGGTTCTCCATTCAATATTCCAACATAATATACTTCTTCTCCACCAATTAAAGCATCTTTCCAACCTTTAAAGAATTCATGTGTTATATTTAATTTATTCTTTAAATAGTTTAAACTATGATAAGCTACTATCTCAGCAATATCTTTATAGTCTTTACTCATATATTTCTATATTTGTTCTGGAGTCATTATTTCTCCACTTTGTAAAGCTTGTTGATATCTAGCCTAATCTTCAGGACTTAGCTTACTCATAATAGTTGCTTGTATATAATCTATTAGCATCTATTTAGCCTATTCCTGCATTTCACTAGTTGCTATATCACTAGTTCTACTTACTCTAAAATTAAATGGTCTTTTAGTCTCTTCTCCAAGTAATAAGTCAATCTTAGGTTTGATTATATTATAATCTTGGGCAGTTGCTGGAAATCCATCTTTCTGTTTAAAAGGATTTGTAACATACTTCAAATCTTTTTCATCATATATACTATTGTATAAATCATAATAAGACTGCATTTCTTCTTTTCTAGTTCGGCTGTTTCCGTTTCTGGAACCACCTAAACTATGCCCTATGATATAATCAATACAAGATTCTTTCCAATCCTATGTTTTCTTAGACATAGGTAATTTCTAAATCGGGAATTGATTGATATTTTTCATAATTAAAACATATATGTCTATAAATCATCAGTTTCGTCGTCACGAAACCATTGTTGTGTGAATATAGGACCATCAAATAGAACTCTCTCTTTATTCTATTTTTTGACCTCTTTTACTTTTACATTATATAGCTATTCTCTATATATCATTACTTGAGTCAACGCCATCACTCTATCGACGTTGTTTACGTCATTTGCAGCTATAAGTTCCTCTAATAGCGGTTCTGATAGTATGTTGTATAAGTTCTTCTTACCATCAGCATTTATATCATTTAGCCAATCTTTTATTAAACCCCAACCCCATTGTTTAATTTGTTTATTCATATGACAACCTTTCTTACGTTGTACTTTAGAATTACTAACAATATCATTTATTATATCTGGCTGATCGGCTAATAAATAGTCACAATGCTTGTTTGTAAAGTATACGAATATACCTTTATTCTGATTTTCATACATCGCTCTAGCATTGTAATATATCAATAACTTTCTTACATTTTCATAGAATTCTTCAGCAGTTTTAGGTCTACCAGTATACTCTGCAACAATTATATCAGAATACTATTCTATTGATTGAACACGTTTGTATATTATACATGAGCCCAAAGATGTTGTACTAGATTCATCATAGTCGTATGAGTCTATACCAGCTATATATAATCCAGCAGAAGCTTCTTTATTTGGATGTTCCCATATAACTATAGAACCTTCTGGGTTATCACCATTTTTTAATGGGTAATGTGTTATATCACCGCCTTTCTTTATAGTCCATTTCAGACTACCGTCAGAATTCCATGTGAGATCTCCTACCTACTTATAGTTCTTTAAATTCTTATTTGTTCGAATTAGAGATAGTTGTTCTTGTAATTCTTTTTTAGGAAATATATTACCATTGAATTCCAAACAAGCTTCAGATGGAGTAACACAGTGTTCGGCAACATATCTATCAATAGTATTACTATTGGTGGCATTTTCTATTACCTTTCTTCTTTCTTCTAATATAAACTCTAAAGACTTTTTACGTATAGTATTCCCGTCATCGTCCATGTACATTCTATGTCCGTCTTTATCACGGAAATCCAAATTAGTGTACTAAGGTATAAAGAATCCACATTTTTTAGTAGTTGCTGATTCATCCCATATATTATCAAATTCCAGACAGTTATAACCTTCTGGATTATAGAACATATCTTTTAATGTTTCAAAGTGACTACCTTCATCACCACCTGTACCAAATGCAACCATTGTACCGAATGCAACACCATCTTGTTCTACAGAAGGTCTAGCAATCTGCCAAGCTGCACCTAATTCTGGGAAAGAACCAGCCTCTTCAAATATAATTAATTTACCAGCTTTACCACGAACAATATCAGGATTGTCTTTCAAAGTAACACCGATTATTTCAGATTTATAACCTAATTCCACTTCATTACCATAATCATCTTTAGCAAAGAATCCAGCTCGTTTACGCATCTGAGTATTCACAGATCTCTTCTTACCCCATGCTGTATTCTTATCTATAAAGTTCATATAATCCCAAGCCTTAGTAAGTATACCGTCTTCAGTAAGGTATTGCTTATTTGAAGCATATACATAAGTCTTAGAATTAGGTATTAAGTAATAGTTACGACAAGCCATTGCCGCATTCTTATAAGAATAACCCTTTCTACGACTCTTTAGTACACATAGATGCTTACCTTCTTCTTCTGCCTCCTACATCGATTGAAAGAAATAATAGTCATAATCGTAAAAATCTGGGAATAATAATTCTCTTGTTTTTACTATTTTCTTTATACCATTTACTATTTTTTCTTTATATACTATTCTCTAAATAGGGCAATAGTTTAAATAAAAATAGTTATACCCACTGATGTAATCACCATCATCAGTAGTATAACCATCAATACATCTATCTCTTTCTCTATCCCAGAACTGAAAGAATTCTGATGTACCCTAAGGATATGAACAATACTAGCCAGTATTTATAAAATTTATTGCTGACTATCTAAATTTATCAGACGATTTAATCTTTTTATTAAAATCAACCATGTTTTCTGTGTTTAATTCGATTGTTGTATTCTTCTGAATAATACCAAGTTATTCTCGTTATTAAATCTTCTTTATCGAAAGAGAATAAATATCTCTTTCCGGATATAAATCTACCACCAGATTTATAGTTTTTGTTATTACAAATCTGTCCTATACTTCTATAATCTACTTGAGTTTTGTGTGAAATATCGGATATACTTTCTCCTTCAATAAATACTTTGTTTAATAAATCATATCCGTATGTTTTTTTACTAACATCAAAAGCTCTTTTTGGTTTATAGTTTTCGTGAGCTTTTCTTAATTTTAATATAGTCTATTCAGAATGTTTAAACCCAAGTCTACCACTATCTCCACCAGGTGTCGAATTATAACCATTTTTATAAGAATTATACAAATTTATATAGAATATCTCCTATGCGTTTAATTCTTTTTTTATTTCATCTTGTGTTTTACCAAATAAATTAAGTATTAATATTACGGATACTTCAAATTGTTCTATACCATATTTATTTATAGCCTTGTATAAAGTTGTATCTAAATTTTTCTTAGATGCTGCAATGTGCTATTGTAATCTTTTTCTTATATCAACGGCTTGCCCGATATAACACTTACCGTTGATTTTGTTTGTAATCTTATATATTCCAGAAAATCTCCATTTCTATTCATATATCTCTGCAAGAGAAACTGGAATTATGTAAGAATTAAATTTGTTGCTATTGATTATTTTTTTATTGAAGTCTACCATCGTCTTTCTGAAATATATATTTATTCCATTTTTCTTCTAATTTTTTGCAAAACTCTTTCAAAAGTATATATTCACTTTCCCACATCCAGGTACCTGGTAAATCAGGATAATCTTCTTTCGTTAATAATCTGTCTTGCATTTTTGTAGAATTCTCGCTCTTTACATTCTCTAAATTTTTTATTTGCTAACCATTCTTCGAAGTCTATATAAAATACATAATCATCTATTTTTATTTCAAGTTTATTTCCCATTTCCATTCATCTTCTTTTATAATACGCCCTTTAGTATCTTTAGTAATATTAATCGGTTCTGAAAGAAATTCTAAAGGAAAATTAATCTCTGCATTCTCCCAAGCTAACAAATCAAGACTAGATTCAGTTATAAGTATTAACGTCTTTTCTTCTAAATTCGGATATAATTGTCTTAATCGTTCATATATTACTTTTTTCTTTTCATCTTTCATATTTAAAGTAATAAAAACGGGGACCCAATTCAGTCCCCATTTTAGTATAAAACTATGTTTAAAATTTAAAATTTGATTTAATATGAAAAAAACATGTTGTTGTTGCGGACCGCCGACTCGAACGGGAACTTATGGTTATGCTGCAAGTTTCGCATTCTCTTGAAAATGTAACCAAGTGTGGCAATTCGGACACAGAAGTATGCATTTATCTATTTCTTGTTGTAATTTTTCAAGTTTCATATTACCTATTTCTGAATCAGAAAATCCGAATTCTTTTATACTAGGATCTAAATGATGAAAATTGAGAATCTCTGGATGTTCTTTCCATCCACAAAATGCACAACATCCGTTTTTACGTATCTATCGCAAATAGTTCATTCTTTCCTATCTGCGTTTACGCTAATATTCATTTCTAGCTTCTCTATCTTTTCGCATAAAATCATATGTGATGCCTTTTCACTAATCCGCATTCTAGAAGTTTTTTGTAACAATAAGGAACTCCTAAAACCTTACTCTACTTACGATTAGGACCATCATTAGCTGTATTTACTGTTAATTACTCAGTAAGTGACTTAGGTAGTTACGTTGTATGCGCGCCATACTTCAGTTTCTTTAAGCAGCACTAGGAACGGAAACGTGCTGCTTTAATTCTTCTAAACTTAACTCATAAAAATGCAATTTTCTATGACAGTTAGCGCAAATAACTACACATTTGTTAATCTCATTTTCTATAGTTTGTTTTGATTTGTTTCTTATTTCACTTGAGATAGTAAACTCTTTATCACCTAGATGATGGAAATCTAAACAAGCTATATCTTTTTCTCCGCATATTAAACATCCACACTTCTTTCGATCACGTATAAAAAGTTTATTATTCTCTTCAAAACTTCTTCTTCTTTCAATAAACTTACTTCTATTTTCATCATAATGCTTCGAGTAACTTATTCGTTTGTCTTCTCTATCGCAATCTTTACACCTAGAAGCACGCCTATTATTCTTTTTATCTTTAAATACAAAATCTGTAATAGGGAGTTCTCTACTACATTTTGTGCATATTTTCGTAGAAGCGTTTCTAGCTTTTTGTTGTTCTATTGATAATAAACTTATATTATCGTAAGATAAATTATTACAGTCACTATCTAAATAGTAAGTACTGTCTTGTAGAGCAATGTCTCCAAATTTATAATAAGCTTGGAGTTTACCAGCGTATGCTGCATATTTATGTTTATTATATCTAAATACAAACATTAATGCTCTACCATTGTGATGCTTGTGTAGTTTATATATTTGATTATCTTTGCTTACTATACCATCTTTAGATATAGTAAATCCTAGTTTAATTGCCAATTCCGTTCCTGTCATATAATTTAAGTTTATTATTGGTCCCAGGTTCCGGTTCGCTCCAGATCTTCATTCTTTAGAGGAATGCGTGCTAAGCCTCATACACAAACCTGAAATGAAAACGTGGATATTCATTTACCCTGCCTCCACGTTAGGCAGCAGACGCTTACATAATTATTTCACACGTCCGATGAAATTAGAACCATGAGAATAATCTTTTATACCAAGGCTTTCTGATCTTCTTCAAAGCATCACTAGCCTCATTAATCTGTTCCCATATTTCCTCATTCTCTTTTGTTAAATCAATTGTAATTTCAATATTCTTTTTCATAGTATTTGAATTTATATATAACTTATAACGTATTGTTTATATTATGTTGTATTTTGATGTATTATTTTACCAATTCGTAAGGATTTACTTTAGCATCACCCTTAACTCTACCAATAGATGCTTCTTCTGATTTAACCATATCCTCTAACGAACTAATACTTTCCATTACTTTACCAACAGATGTCATACCTGCTAACAAATCTTTAATTTTCTTTTCATCCAAAGTATCGTCTAATGATTCTTTATAGTAGTTACTAATACTATCTAACTTTAGACGCATATTATTTAACATCTGTAATGCTCTAGTATTTAGGAATGATTTATATTCGTCTTCACATATCTTTTCTTCAGGAGTAAGAGTATAATCACAATTATCAAAGAATCTCTCTTTCAATTTGCTTTCTCTTGTTTCAGCATCCATACTCTGTACGTAAGGACTATCCCACTTATTATTTAGTACAATATAACTAATTAATTTTGTAGCATATTCCTTATTTTCTTTGTCATTCTCCCATAATTCTTTGAATACTGGGATTAATAACATATCAGGATGAATTACTACCTTACCACCAATTATATCTGCAAGTTTCATTTGTTAAGCACTTCATTATACCATCGAGTTAAATCATCCTTAGCTACGATATCTGTAATAACAATAACTTTAGAGTTAAGCTTATCATTTGTCCATCTACTTAAGGTAATTATAACATCACCGGCTTTGTAATCAACAACTTCATCATAACTTATAGCCTAGCCATCTTTATCAGCTACGAATAAGTTTCTAACGTCAATGCTACTAGGTATAGTTTTTAATGCATTATTGTCTGTATCGTAGCACATAATATCGCCAACGCGATTAACTAATAACTTATCCATATTAACAACGAGTTTCACAACAATCTGTACATTCGGATATTCTTGAGCATGGTTCTGACATTTCTTTCATTCGTTTTTCATCACGCTCATCTAATTTAGTAAAGTATTCACTAAATCTGTCATCATGAATGATTATGATTTGTTTATCTCTATAATCATCTGTATTTGAATACATAACGAACACTATGTCATTCTTTTTAACTTCATGTTCAGTGATATTATTGTCCTTATCTCTTACTCTCAATATACCATCCTCTTCAATACGATATGAGTAATCAATATTAATGCCACTTCTAACATGTTCTACTTGTGGAAAATCGCCGGTTGCGTCTAACGCAAATATATGGTCACCTATGTTGTAATAATAATTTTTCATAATCAATCAATTCTATAACCTAAATAAAACTCTTTAACTAATCTCTATAAAATACTTTCTGCTAACTATTTAGAAACATTCGGATTTACATATTCTTCATCATGCTTGTACTTCCGAATTATCTCCTAATAATTCTTTATCTCGTCCTGAAGACTTTCTGTCTTTATATTTTGCTGCATATTTATCAGATAATTTTTTGCATATATTATCAACCATCATTGCTCTGGTAATTATCTCTTCAGATTTGGTATTCTCAATGATACTTGTTGTAGTTTCATCTAACATATCATTAGTAAAATCTTCATAAGTAATAATACCATCCATGATTACTTTATTCACGATTTTATATAACTTCTGCATCGGCTTAGAAAGCATATTTAAATCAACATTAGACTTTTCTATTTGCCACATTGCTTTGCTATCTTCTATTGTCATATCACTTTTCAATTAAAACATTACTAATACATCCTGCCGACCATCCTACTAAATAAGCATAAGATTCATTCCCATCAACAAAATCTTGACTACATAACCCTAATTGATTATAAAAATAATCCGCTACGTGTACAGATTCATGTGCAATTACTTCTGCATTTACATTTTCTTTATCTATGACTACAACCAATACACCTAATTCATTAGTATCTTTATTCATTACAGGACATGTAACTGCTATAGAATAATTATTATCGTAGTCGTCTAATATATCTCTATAAGCAGTATCAGATACTTTATTAGGATCGTCAACTCTCATAAATGTAAATATCTTATCTAAATCTTCTACTTCAGAAGTAACCCACAGTATCCTGGGATATATCTTCGGATCATGCTTATTTATCTTCGGTCTTTTTTTCATACTTCTTCTTTAATTTAATCTTTCCTAAGTATGTAAACATTATTGGTTTTTCTGATAAATCACTTATCTGTTCGTTGGCAAATCTGAAAGGACTATTACATATTACTTCAACTACCTGATACGGTAAATTATATTTATTGCTCAGTTCTGTAATAAAACTCTTTGCTTTCTTTATCTACATCTATTATTCTATAATAATTATTGGATGATAGAAAATTATCGTCTATGTACAAAGGTATGTTTTTGAATGTTTTTGGTCTGACAGCATTTATTAAGCAAATTATTTCATTCCAATCACATATTGGTTTTTCATCACTATTACTAATGAATCTTTTTAATCTACTAGATTCATTCTTACTATACTGTTTGATTGGAGTATATACCTTAATATCATGTAAAATAGATGAATAACAATATTCTATATCCGTATCGATTAACATTATTCTATTATACGGTAATTCCTTTTTACGTAATTTATATATTAATTTCTTAAACCAATTATATTTTTTCCATAGTAAAATGGAACCGGTTTTCAAATTAACATATTTAAACTTTATTCTATTTCTCATCTTCTTTATTAATTCTTAATATTATCGTAACTTGTATTCTATCACCGATTATTTCAGGAACTAATACTTTATTTACCATCATTTCATCTTCTATTTTTCCTTTTACTAGGAAACCTCTTTCTTTGAATTTAGTGATATATCTACTTAAATTATCAGGAGTAATACCTAATATTTTTCGTATATATTTTCTATTATCGGTGCTTATTACATTCTTACTAACATTTGGGAGTTTTGGAGTATTGACATCAATATCAATTAGTGTTGCCAATAACTCCAATTCCCTATCTGTTAAATCAAGTATACCGTTCAAAGATTTTAAGAATTCCTTGTATAAATCAGTTTTAGATACTGTTTTAACAAGTTTATTCATATCACGCTATCAATTTTTCTTTAATTGTGTTTAATACCTTATTAAGGTTGTAGTATACTGTTTCTGCTTCTAATTTAACACATGGTTGAATTTCACCATTGTTAAACTTTCTATTGGTCTCATTCAAATCAGAATTGTATTGCTCAAGTAAAGAATCAATAAAATCAACAGTTTCCTTAATGGTATCTTCTACTGTTTCCTCAGGTTCATTAACTTCCGATAGAAAACCGTTATCACACAGACTACCTATAGTAAATTCATCTGCAGCCATACTACGCTTAATAGTTGCATTATTTTCTGATTCTTTATCTTCTGCAAACATTTCATACATATTGGTTTCTTCATTATAATTAAATGAATCACCTTTCTTTGCAAAACCAAATTCTTTAACTACTTTATACATATTTATTTCTTATTTAATTTATAACACACTAACCAAACAAATGCAAAATATAAACCGACTATTGCTATCTCAATCATATTATTTAGATACTGCGATTATATCATACGGTTTTACTAGTTGACTATTCTTAAACAAATCAAAATCTTTAGCAAATTTAGAATTGTAAACAACAGTATCACCAAGTTTAAAATTAAGCTCTAATTCTGTAGGTAAAGCTAATATTATACCAGTAGACCAATCAGAATCAACTTCTTTTACTTCTGTTTTAGTTTCATACTTATTATAACCATCCTCATCTGTTTCTCCTGTAGGAATCTGTTCTGTAAATTCTTTCTGAACCTTAGTCTTTTCTAAGGGCTTTACTAAAACATCTTTAAGAAAATTATATTTAATACCTTCTACTACTGTCTCTAATACTTTGTCTTCCATATTATTTATTTTTTATTTTCTACTAATTTAAATATATTACCACCATTTGAACAACATATTGTTACAGCTCTGCTTGGACAAGTTTTACCCAAAAAGTAACAACCATCACAAGTTCCTGTTGGATTTGGTTCTACTGTTACTTTAATATCTCCGAATGGTAATTCTACTTTATTCTTTATCATATTCTCTATGATAGGATCTTTTAATTTCATTTATTAACTGCTTTTAGTATAAAACCTTGTCTACAATACTGAAACAGATGATCATTGCAACCATTGTTATGTTCAAATACACATCCTTTGCAGCATTTTGGTGTAATTTCTTTAGCAAGAGTATAAGGTTTGTTTCTATACTCAATTTGCATTCCTTCTTCTGCTTTTACTTGTTTCTTTCCCATATTGTTCAATTATTTTTGTTTACTATAATATAACATCGCTATAGCGTTCCAAGCTACTTGAGCCAAATGTCTACAACCTGTTTCTTCATCTGTTTCATTACCTTTCTCGTATTCTACCAGATGTCTTAGTAAAGCTCCTTTATAACGATTGTATCCATCTTCTAAATGTTGCCAATTGTTAGGACCATATTTGTCGGCACCAGCTGTATACACTTTGACGATATCTTCTATTTCTTCTAACGGAAGTAAATCCCATCTTAATTTGTGATCCTTACGATCATTCTTCATTCCCTTTTCCATTTTTATCTATTTTTATAGTAAACGGATTCGTATTGTAATTTATAATTCTCTTAAGCTCTTTATTAATTTCATTCAACATAGTACCAGTAACTAATGCAAATTCACCTGGACCAAGTACTATAGGATATAATTGGTTATCTATATAGTCACGAAATGGCGATAAATTCTCAATTTGCTTTACTTTCTGTTCCATCTTCAATATATTTGTTATATAATTCATCAAATTTACCAGGATACATTTCGTGTAACTTTATTAACAATTCCTTAGCTAATTTCTGTGCATCAGGATGAGCTGAAGGAGCGCAACGTAGTTCAAAGAAATAAGTCCAATCTGATAAGAAACCTGTCATTACTAATGGTGAATGTACTGCAAATGGTAATACTTGTCTAGCTTGTTGTGGTTTCCAGCCTTGTTTTAATAATTTAAAATAGTATTTCTCGGCATCTCTTAATGCATGTTCAAAATAATCTCCGTCAAAATAATCTATCCCATTATAGTTAGCTGAAAGAAAGTAATTCCAGCTAGGTCTTATAAATGTAATTTCATTGCCGAACTTATCTTTACTATAATTACAGTATCTAGTAGATTCCCTAGCAAAACTGAATACACGATGTCTTAAGAAGCTTTCCCCAGTAACCCTATCACATGTCCATTTAATTGTAATTCTTTTCTCATGAAATTCAGTAGGTTCACAGATATATTGTAATAAGAACATCCAATTGTTTTCTACTATAACTCTATAATTTGTAGTAACGTATATTACGTAATCCTGTACTTTACCACTGTCTCCATCTATAATATTACATCTTGTATAAGGATTATGCAGTAAATCACCTACTGTAAAATCTGGTTCAGCACCTTCAAATTTACATGTTTTTCTATCTATTTTTAAGTAAACAGTACCATGTTCTAACATAGCCCCATGACCAGACTTAATCATTCTATCTACAAATGCTTTAGCGCTATCTTCAGTAATCTTATCCTCAGATTTATAACAATTACCAATCCAGCATGTCTTGCCGTTAAACCGTATACATATTATACCATTATTTGTTTGTGTGCAATAAACGGTTGTAACAAGATGCGTTGTGCGAATATGTTTTCTAGAATCTATTATCCAAGAATCTCGCATATGTTCTTGTATATAACATTTTTGTGATATTTCCGGATCATAACTTATTGTTGCATTTCTTCCTTTTAGAATAAATAGTTCCTGTATTTCGTTTAGTAAACGTCTACTTACAGATAAATATCTATTAATTCTAGTTTTATTATGAGATCCATCACCTAAATATAGTATACGCAGAAAATGATCGATTTGTCTAACAGATAAATTTCGAAACCATTCTGGTAAATGTTTGTTCTGTGAATATCTTCCACACATTTCTTCGAACCATTCTACGTAACATTGATTTCCAAACTTTATCCATTTTATATTTGGTTTTCGCCTATCGAAATCAATATAATAATGTATATGTTCGTTTTTCAATGCGTTTATTACTAATTCGAATAACTCATTATTTTCATCTTGAGTTATACATATATAACTACCAGAATTATATTTTTCTCCATGAAATGTATGTCCTTCAGTTATATAAGCTGCAAGTATAGTTAATATATCGTCATTTACATTAAAACTTTCTGTGGTATTATATTCTCTATTTCCGCCATTCATTTTCTTAGTATATGCGATATGTTCTTTAAAATCATTAATTTTGTATACTGCTCCATTAAAATATTTAGGTATTCTAAATCTATTTCTTTTTCCTGGATTATATCCATATACTAATTGTTTAGCGTTTAGAAAAGTATATTGTCTTGTATTAACTGGAGATTGATAAATACGATGATCTTCTGTTACAAGAAAATTTATATTTGCGTGAGTACATTCTACTCCGTCATTATCATAAGGTTTACTAAATATATTTGGTGCTTCATATTCCAATATATTTTTATCAGGATTATAAGTTAATACTTTATCTTTATTATTATCTATTTCATCGATATATATAAAACCTCTATCAGTTAATACTTCAGTATCTTCTGTAAAGCATGTTCTTCCTGCCTGTTCGATTATTTTGTATATACCATCTAAACCTGGTTGTTGTTCTAATATCTCTAAACCTGAATTAATTAGTCTCATTCTTATTCTCTTTTAAATGATTTATAAAATCAGATATTGTATCTTTTAATAATTCTAATTTTTCTATAAAATCTTTAGTGGTATCGTAAGCAGCAACGTGTAATTTTATTTTATGATTACAGTCACTTATTTCTAAGAATGTCCTTCTATAAGTATCGCCTACAATATTATCTTTTATAAGACCGTCAAAAGCAATTACATTACTAGTTGATGGACTATTTTCTTTACTTAGAAATATCTGTTTCTTGTACATATTTCTTACCAATAAATAATTTAATAACTTAAAAAATATTTACCTTAAGTAAGAGTGGCTATATTAAGTTATTATCTAACCCCCTACCCCCTTTGTACATATACTATAACGTATAGTATCTCTATTTAGTAACTTTATTTTAACATTTATTAAGAATTTAATAATTTGACTGCTAGGTTTACTTAAGATATATTATATAAGTTTATGCTTATTTATACTTTCTGTTAAAAAATATAAAAAATTTTTACAAAAAAAATTTAAAAAATTTTAAAAAAAATTAAAAAATTAGTGAATGTGTGGAATAGCAAAAGATCACTCCCCTGTATATAGTATCGGGAGGAAACGCCCCGTGTAGGCTTGTCTTACATTCGTGTGCGTTTCGTTATTTGTTATTTGTTATTTGTTTTACATTAAAAAGTTATTTTATCATGGAAGTTTATCTTTATTCTTACAGAATTGTTAAGCGCGAAAACAAACCGTCTTTTTTCGTTTGTACATGGAAAGGTGTGGACGGGGATAAAGAGGCAAAACCGATTAACACTAAAACCGTTGAAAAAAACGGAAAGAGTGTGAAACGGAATATGCTAAATGTTGCTCGTGCTAATGTGCGTGAAGTAACATTAACGAGAAGTATTTTTCCAACTGATGAGGAAGACGTAAAATTCTGGAAACAGACTTTAGTTTCCTTGTACATTCAAAAGACAGTAGAAGATGATAACGGTGTGCAAGTTGGCGAAGTTGACGATAACGGCAACCCTGTTTTAAATCCTAAAATGCTAACTAATGACGAGGGTGAAAAAGTCCCGTCTACTTTATCGGACGTTACTTGGGTAAATATGGCTTATAAGCAAATTCCGTTATCTAAACTTGATACGGATATAGTTGCTTATGATTATACAAGTAACGGCACGTTGAATAGGTCTAAAACTATTACGGTAATCGGTTTTTTGGATGACGAAAATAATTGGGCTGAAGGCTTAACACCTGAAGAGATGGCACAACGTCAACTTGATAGAGGCTTACAAAACGGTAACTATATCGGTTACACAGCCGAAGACCTCGAAGAAGAAGAAGCCAAAAAGAAAGCCAATAAAGAAACGAAAAAGGAAACAAAGAAAGAAAGCCTATCTACAAAGATAGCAAAACAGTCTGCAACGGACGACGACGAGTAAAAAATTCAAACAAACAATATATAGCGGTTTTCCGCTGTATATTGTTTTTACCATGATGTAAATAATTTTTACCAAATCATTGGTTTATTCCAATTGATTTACCAAAATAGACAAATTTCAGGTTTCCGTAATATTTAAAAATAAAACTCTCCTGAAGCAAGAGTATAAATATAAAACTTCCGTCAAGGTGAAGACGTTAAACGTACTAGGCTCTTCTAAATAGCTTTCCACGTGGTAATAGAAAATATGAAATTTGAGAATCGCAAACTCGCTCAAAAAGTAAGAAGTGGTGAGGTTAGACCAGTATGGTTGTAGGCTAACCAATATAAATCAACCAAAAACGAGCAACCTACATTAAATAGGTGCGGAAAAATGCTCGAGCGTATATTTAACATATTAAAAAATATGTTAGTATACAATAACTGTTGACCGCTTTCAGTTATTTTTATTTTATGTATTAGCCAATTTATGTATTAAAGTGAAATTGGAGTTGCCAGGAAGTAAGACCCCTGATTGCAGAAATGCGAGAGTCTAGCTAGTAAGTAAGTTTCTCATAAGGAAACATTTCCATTACGAATCTAGTCGAAAGTTGTTGAATTAGCTACTTAACAATTTAGTGGACGTTGATACCGTTGTAAGAAGTTATAGGTTTTGGAAGACTTATAAAATCTTACTAAATAATCTATCATCTTATTCTAGATATATAAGATGATATTATTTTAGACCGTGTAGACGTAGAGAATATTCTACACGGTCACTATTTATTCATAAAATCTAAAAAGTTAAAATTATGAAAACAATTTATCTAATACAAGACTTTACAGGTTTTGAACCAAGAGTCTTTGCTACTGAAGAAAAAACGGTAGCAGAAAAGGTATTCCAAACAGCACTAGAGAAATGCGAAAAGGAATATAATTTTGTCTCTACGGAAAAATATAAAGACGAACGTGTGATATTAATAGAGTACCAAGAAAATTCCGAAGATAAAGGAATAATCTTCAAAACATCGGTCATCAATCTCCTTGAAAAGGGAGAAGATGAAAAAGGACGTATAATACGTCCTGATAATAATGAAGAATAATATACAGAAAGCCAGCGCTGTAAAGACTGGCAATCTTTAATATCCAAAAACATAAAAATTTAACAATAGTTTAATAAAAAACTAAATATAATATTTCAAAGACATTGAGGACGAGCCAGTTTCTTATGAGAGGTAAAACAATTGCTTGCAGATCTATATTAATCCGTAAATAAAAGCGTAGTAGATAAGAGCATATTTGTTGCAATAAGTTTTAGGCCGTAAAATGCAAATTTTAATAGTATGATATATATTATACTAAAATATTCATATTCTCAAAACAATTTTGAATCATATACAGAAATAGAATTTGTTTCAACAGATAAAAAAGAAATAGAAAAATATTTCGATAATATTCAAAATAATACTACAAACAATGATTGGAGTTACGAATATGAATTATTTGAATGTAAAGAAAAACATAAGAAAAGACTAAAAACAAAATCATATGGATAAAGAAAAAGAAATAATACTTGGATTAATATCATTCGTAGGTACGATGATAATCATATATTTATCTATATGGTTATTTTCATAAAAAATCACTTCGTTGAGTACCTAATCTGGGAAAGACAATAAATACCACAACAGTCGTGATAATTGAAATTTACCTCGTAAAACTATAGTAATAATGAGTCAGGTATGACCTCATAAAGAGTTAGGTAACGCTAACATACCATATTACTATAGTTACTCTTCTTTACGGTGAGAATCCGTGACAAGCATGTGGGGCTCATGTCTATCCTAAAGATAGCATTAGTGCAGACTTTAAAATCATGCAATAACGATGTTTTTTGTTTTTTTTTTCTGAATTACTTCTATCACCGAAGGCTAAAAAGAAAAGACTTTTGCAGATTTTTTTATTATCGTTATTTAAAATGGCTAAGCGTAGCCTAGTCCTCGTTGTATTTTTTAAAAGCCTCCTTTCTGTTCTATGCCATTTTCTAGCAGAAAGGCCTGATACATTTATTTGTGAAAACAGATGTATTGGGTGTACTCACGAGATAGCCTTCACGTGGCGAGTACGTAAGTAAATATGGTCTAATAAATCTTCCAGTTTTACCATATTGAAACCAATATCTCAAAAGCCCGAATGGCGAAATAGGTAGACGCTAAGGACTTAAAATCCTTTGAACATTCGTTCGTGTGGGTTCGATTCCCACTTCGGGTACAAACCATTTAATCAATAAAATATGAAAAATATAATTTTAAAAGAAGGCAAGAAAGAAAAAAAATTAAGATTAACAACCCAACAATTAAGGTACATGATGAATAATTGTAAAAAAGATATAATTGTTCGTCAATTAAAAAAGTTTAATTTAAAAAAATAAAAAAATGTCAAAAATCAAAAAAATTAGTTATAGGCATTACATAATATGTAATATGCCTATGAATTTCCTCAAATTCTTAATAAAAGAAAAGATTTTAAACAAATATCTAAACAATACTATTAGATATCATATTAAAATCAAAAATAAACCAATAGAAGCTATAAAACATATATTTGGTTATGGTGAAACCAATTATATGAATCTATCCTTTTCATGGCTAAATAACAAAGAAAAATGTGAATATTGGTGTAAGAAAGAAGATAAGTGGCTTAAATATATAGGAATACGAAAATAATAGTATTCATATATAGATTTATAATTAATTTTTTTTATTAAACATTTAAAACATTATCAAAATGATGGAAAACATGGAAGGCAATGAAAAAAAGAGCTCATTTAGTTGGGTTTGGTGGCTAATTTTCTTAATCTTAGCCTGTACTTTAACCGGTTTTATTGTCCATAATAATGGACCAAAAATCGATAGTTTCTTTGGATTTAAAAATCCAGAAGATGCACAAAAGAATATTGTACAAGAAGACACAGCTGTTCACGTAACGACAATACAAGAAGTATTAAGTTTTCGAGAACACATTCGTGAATGCAATCGAATTGACAGTGTATTTCTTACAATACCGGACGTTTGTTTAATTGATATCTTGGCAAATCATGGAACAGAATTGTCGAATGCAGACATTGTTTATATCTATGAAAACAACCCAGATACATACAATGCAGTACAATCTGGTGCTCGTTCACAACAATATAAAGAACAACTTGAGCATAAACAAATTGAACCAGATACAATTCCCAAAAAAGGAATACCAGATCAGCCAATTTTGAATTAACTTTTTGATTTTATGAAGACATCTTGTCATACTAGTCTGTGAAGATAGGTATGACGTCCTCAGAAAATGACAAACCTGTGGGGCGTAAGTAATATGTCCTGTTTTGAGAATTAGGCTTGCATAATTCGATAAAGTCAGGGATGCAAGAACATATTATGATCGTGCGGACGTTAAAATCAGGTACACCAATAAGAAGGCTTGACAACCTTTCTGATTACGTGTTAAAACTATTTGTGAGGTCAAAAAAATCTTATCTAAAAATGATGAGCTTTTGTGGAATCTTAGTTATCAGTAAATGCGTAACTGGCACTAGTTAACAAAAAATCCAGAGTGCCCTGGTCGTCGTCAATGTTTAACTTAAAAATTATCAAAAAAATGAAAGTAATTGGACATTTTCTGGTAGTAAATCAAATATTTAACGATATACCAGAATCAAAACCAGCTTTAGTTGATATTGAAAGTATTGAAAGTATCAGCGAATCGAGATTGAATGGAAGAGAATGCAGAAAAATCTACTTTAATGGTAGTGCTCCTATGTCTGTAAATAACTCTATGGAAGAAATTATAAATACTTTAGAAAATGAATACGCAAAAGAATACTAAAGTATTTATAACAGCTATCAAATTCAATACTACTCATTATCTGGCAAATTTACTCGCTACTAGGAAAATATTAAATATTCCTATGAATATAGCAAGAACATTATGCAAAAATAAACCAAATGAATGGATTGAATTAGTTCCTTACATCGAGATTAATAGCAAGAATTGTCTTGACCATGTAATTATGGAACTCGATGAATATGAAATTGAAATTAAAACACTTAATCAATAAGTATGAAAGCAATTGTAATTATTTTTAAAGGAGAAATCGATGAACTTTCTCAAAAAGAAACCATAACTAATATAGTTTCTACTCTCGCTAAATCTCCAGGAGTATCAATAAGTTGTGATACAGTACAAGTATCATTACTTAATGATGAAGAAGTAACAAAATGCCTTGTACAGCATATCGTTCCGCCAGCAGAAAAACCTCTGAAAAATGAGGTAGAATTGGCAAAAGAAATGCAATTACGTGCATTTTGTAAAGATGTTCTTGGTACATGTGGTCAACAACCACTTGCTGATCAAGCCACATATAAACGTCGTTTCATTACTTGGATGTTAAACGATATTGATGCATATACATCAGAAATCGCTCAAAGTTTAATGAAACCTACGAAAAAACAAATGGAAATTCTCCGTGAATATGGTTTACAAAACATTCCAGCCTACCTTAAATTAATTCAAAATTTATGAGCCAGAAAAAAGTAGAATTCCGAAATAGTTTCAAAAAAGAAGAATCGGAATTCAAAAAAAAGCCAAAACACAAAAGAATGGAACCATACAAAAGAGATAAACGATCATGGAAATGACAGGCGATTGTCCTACAATTGACAATAAAATCAATTGTAGTGAATGTACTCATGAGTGTAAACTCAGAATGCAACCAGAAATAGAAGTTAATTCAGATTTGCCAGAGTCTGAATTAGCAACTATATATTACTAATTAAAATTTAGTAACATGGTGGATTCAGTCAACCCGAGAACCACTATAACCAAAACCCTAATGGAAATTAAGTTATAAACTTAATAGTACAATGGACTATACAACGGTCAACCTATTATTAGGTCAAGAGAACGAAGGAAAAGGGGTTAACTACGAATAAGAAATACGAATAAGTAGTTGGTTCTCTTTTAATTAGTATTTTTGTGTTAATTAACATATGTTAAATCAATTAAACCATTAATCAATTATGGCAAAAGAAAAAGAAACAAAAGAGGTAAAAACCTCAATTTTCAGTGATGCAACCGAAGAAAATATCCAAGATGTGATTAAGAATGCCTCTGTAGTAACAGAAGACATCGTCACAGCAGCTGCCGAAGACATTGCAAAACGTCGTAAGGAACAGCTAACTGCTGAATTGAAAGAAATCGTTCAGAAGTGCGATTACACGGTAAAGAGTAGTGTATTGGCCGTACGCCGCTCCAATCGTATTAATCAACGTAACAAGCAGTATTTAAAGGATCTGTCCGCTTTGGCCGAAGATATCAAAGGTGGAAAGAAACCTACAACAGCTTGGGACAAAGAATCCAAGGAATTAAAGAAACAACTTGACAAGGACTTAACTGAAATCGGCAGAAGTATTGATGAGTCGCAGAAAGAACTCGACAATATCTTCCCGAGTTCATGGACTTGGAGGTATGGCGATTTGATTCCAGGACGAAACTAAAATAAAAGAGGCTCCAAACTTAGAATCTTTGAATCAATAGTTATAACGTATGTCTATGCGTGGAAAGGGTACATTGTACAGAAGCACGGCGGTACAAAGACCTGAATTAACAGGTCTCATGCAGAATCTTAGAATCAGCCATGGGGAGCTACCGTGAACCACTGATCATGAGTCTGAGATCGCGACAATAAGATTGTCCTCTAGTAATAGAGAAAAGCTTAAGTCGTGATATCAAGTCAGACAGAATATGCAGAATCTTAGAATCTGTATAAATTGGGTCAAGTGCGACGAATTTATACACATATTCGTATATTATCAAGATCAGAATTATAGGACTAACCATCCTAAGACCAAATAAGGCTAGTAACTTTGGTCGGTTACTAGCCTACTATTGATCTGTTAGGTCATTGAATGAATCGTTTGGACGGCGGTTCGAATCCGCCTAGCTCCACCTTATAAGACTTTATAGCGTCCGAGAGGTCGCTATATTGTAGCTCAGCAGCAAACTAAGGATTAATGTGTTATACCGTGCACCTAAGTTTCTAAAATCTTTAGAAACGGTATATCTTTATAAGGTTATACGGCAAAATTAGTAATATAAGGTCTACTGTTGTGTAATCATACGACCTTGTAAAACTAAACAGAATAGAATTACACTCGGGTAAGGTGACGTCGTACCTAAAATGACTTATTGTAGTTTTTCGGTTTAACAAATCTCTAGTTCAAAAGATAGAAACGAAGATATGCTTGAAAGAATAAAAAGATAATACGAAATTAAAAATTTCGTACTTTTTATCATAATATATAGAAAACCGAACTTGGGGCTATATTGGCTTTTGACAAGCGAGGATGAAAATGAATAGGATCAATTAGTCAGAAAATGACAAACATTTTGTAACAGACTATACTCGTATTGTAGCGTAATACAGTAAGTCAACGGCTAAGCTAATGTCGTAAAAAGCCTCGTCGTATCCCCGCGAGTAATAAATAGGTTGTATAACACCACATTATACGTAAAAATTAGTGGGGTCAGTGGTAATGGTTAAATTGGGTTCGATTCCCAAGCCACTACTAAAATTAAGTTTAATCAATAAAATTAATTTGAAATGGGATTAATAACATTTATTAGACACAACATGCCTGAACCAATAGAGAAGGCTTGTAAAGAAATGCGGATGAAAGATGAAGTTATCAAACGCATGTATGACGCAATTCCTAGATGTTACAAAAACAAGTATCATTATAAGGAAGCAATCTCTAAAATAAAATTGAAATTCTTTTCAATAGTAGAAAGAAAAACTGCCATATATCACTTAATAGATATGAGTGATGTTGATGATCTTACAAAATGGGAACAACTAGACGAAAAAATCAAAAACAATATAGATTATGCGCGTTAGATATTTTGCTTGGTTTGAAACTAAGCACGAAAAAACAGAATTCGTTAATTTAATTAAATCTTGTAGGTCAGATATGGAAGCCATAGGTAAAGTTATGGATAAATATCCTGATTTAAATATGTCAGAAGCCGCAGGAATAGTAGATAACTTCAAAAAAGAAATCAATACAAAATGAGACTCAATCATCCGGGTGTATATCGAATTATAGGTGATAAATTCGAATTACTTGCTAATATTACTGGCGAAGCACCAATGTTATCAATCACCAACGCTTTGTTAGTAAATGACTTAGTCATTGAAAACAAATGGACTATCCTTGAAAAAGATTCACTAGAAATTCAACAAGTATTAAACAATCCAGATGCATTTATATTTATAGAATATGAATATTCTGAAATTGCTCAAATACCGCGTTGCAGACAATCTATTCGTGGAACAAAAATGCCTCGTATTACTGATGAAGAAATGAATCTCTTTATTCAGAAATATATTCAAGACCATAAAGATGGTCGTCCTTCTTCCATAACTCGTGCTTTTATTATGGAAAGAACTGATTTTACATTAGCACAAATTAACGTGTTAATGTTACAATTAGCAAAAATATGTAAAAATGGTAATCCACTCGCTCACAAATAAAATATATCTTAATGGAGGAATAAAATATTCTTCTATTAATTGGAGAAATGAATGGTATACTTTTATAAATCTTTATAAAAAAGAAGTAAAAGAACCAGATTCAATTCACAATTATTCTAAAAATAGAGTAGGATATATAATATGTTGGTTCGATAAAAATATTCTTCAAAAAATTGGAGAAGATTCAGAACAAACATTAAATGTACGTATAAGAATCGTTTGTGGTATGATTAATAATTTAACAGTCATACCTAGAGAGATGAAAATAGAATTTATGGAATGTATTTGGGATACTTATCGTAAATTACGAAAAGAATATACAGAATGGTACTGCCATTGGATTCTACAATTACCATTTTAAGGGTATGCGGCTTTGATCGGCCGCATATTCACAAAAAACCTGATGATTATGACAGAGAAAGATAAACAAGAAGTATCTGACCTGATCAAACAGGCTAAAGAAGGCAAACAAATAGCCTTCTCCAAACTTTACGAAAAGTTTAAAAAAACTATCTATATTACTATTATTAAAATAGTTAAAAATAAAGATGTAGCTGATGATTTATTATCAACTACTTTCGTAAAGGCATTTACAAAACTAGATAGTTTTGTAGATAATATTTCATTCGAAATGTGGTTAAAAACCATTGCGATAAATAGTAGTATCGATTATATACGACATTACAAGAAAGATTCCAGTCTTTACTGGATTGATGACGATGAAAGTTGCAAAATTCAGTTGAGTAGTACTGCAGATTATTCTCCTGAAGAAGATTATATCTTCAAAGAAACAGATTCAAAGTTATCAGAAGCATTCGATAGATTGCGTTTCAAGTATCGTCGTATTCTCGAACTACGTACTGTTCAGAATCTCTCTTACAAAGAAATATCTGAGCAGTTAGGCCTTAGTGAAAGCCAGGTAAAATCCACGCTTAACAAGGCTAGAGAGAAGTTAAAACAATTGTTAAACTAAAAAACTTTACTTTTATGCCAGCAGCAAGTATTCTTTTGCTATTGTTAATAGCATTCGTAGCTTCGCGTTTATTCCGAAGCACAAAAATGTGGTGGACATTCTTGTCTACTATTATGGCTGGTCTATTAGTAGGTATGTTGAGTAGAGAGGTTATCGGTCATACAAATGACAACAAAACCTCTCAAACTCAGCTAATTGAAACTACAAACACTGTAGATTTAGGATGCATGCAAAGCTTAGTAGTATTTGCAGAATCAAATGCTACCACTTGCCTTACAGGGGTTGCAGGTAACATACCTGAATATACAGAAAGTTTGTGTGACATAGTTTTAATTAGTAATACCAAGGCTAATGGACGTGATTCACCAATGATTGAGGATGATAGTTGACCTCTTTAAATAACCTATCAGACTGAATTTAATTTTTTATTAACCACCAAAAATTTATCAAAAATTATGGCAACAAAAGAAATGACTAAAGCAGAACGTAGAGCAGCAATTAAGGCTGCAAAACAAGCAGAAAAAGAAGCAAAGAAACAACAAGCTCAGAAACAGGAAAATAAACCTGCAGAAGAGAAGAAAAACGAAGATCCGAAACCGGAAGTAAAAGAGAACAAGAAAGCAGCTGAAACTACAGCTCAAGTAGCCGACAAGTCGGTAACCGATAAGAAGGAAGAGAAGAAACCTTCTCCAAAGGCTGACAAGAAGCCTAAGAAAGAGGAGAAAGTTCCTACTTTTATTCCGGAAGAAGTAGATCAAAACGCAGACAAAGGCGGAAACAAGAAAGCCTTGGAACGTGCTAGCAACCTTATTGGTGGCATTAATGCAATTCCTGTAGGTAGTAGTTCTTCTTCTCTCGATGGAAAGGCTATGTTAGCTTATGTTATGCATGAACGCTACGGAAAGAATGAAGAACTTCGTAAGCATTATCCGGAGTTACATCAGGATTTGTGCCGAAATATTGACGTAGTAGTATTGCTTGCTATGGTTGACGTTCGTCAAGACTTGTTGAACCGTGGTGAAACAGGACAATTGAAACTCAACGTATCTCCTGATCAGATTATGCCTTTGCAAGGTATGGCAAATATGTTGGGTATAGAACTTGCTCCCGCAAAAGCATTACCTGGCGGTGATGGTTCTCAATTGGAAATTGACTTTACGGAATCAAAAGTTCCAGAAGAGTTAACAAAAGATGCCGGCAAAAAAGTAGAAGAAAAGCCGGAACTTGATCCTAAAAAGATCGAAACAGAAGACGATGTAAAGAAAGCTCTTGAATTCTTACTTCGTTCCGAAAAAAATGTAGCAACAGCATTAGTAAACACAGTAGAATGGTATCGCACGATGCGAATGACCAAAGAAGAAAACGCTGAAGCCAAACTGGCTATGGACGATAAGTCTGTAGAAGATTGGATGAAAGAAATATTCAGTATTACTGAACCGATTAGTCTCATTAAGGGATTAGGTCGTACAGTATACTTGTATACTTCTCAGCTCGGTTCTCCGGTATTCGCTCATTCACTTTTGCATAACTATATTTCAAAGACCGGTTGGTCTGAAGAACAGATTGCATCTGTACTGAAGACTCTTATCCAAGAAAATTTCAGATTGAAACTGAAAGATGATGAAAACGCAAAACCTGAAGAAGATAAGGCTTTACGTGCTATCATCGGAAATCTTGGAACAGACTATATCAACAGCCTGTTTGAAAACGCAAACATGAATTTGGATGGTGTAGCCGAAGATAAGAAGACCGAACTTGAAAACATTCAGAAAGATGCCAAGAAGGTACTCGGTGCAGTTCGTACCAATTACTTCTCGAAAGATCATGTACCGACAAACGAAGAACTTCGTATGTGTATTGGTCAGATTATTAATCTGTATCGTGATCCAGCAAGTCGTCTTGCTGAATATTGCCAGAATTCAATTACTTCACCAGAAGTAAGTGAATATCCGGAAAAGCCAAAAGATGAAAAAAAAAGCTAACGCCCTCGTTTAGCTTTTTAAGAAAAATCAAAGAATTTTTCATAACATCATTCTACGAATAAATCATAATCAATATGAATATTCGAATTCTATCTGTTGTTAGCATGTTTATAGCCAGCATTTTTGTTGGTTATAACTTGCTACCAACCGAACAAGTACAAGCTCAGACGCTTGTAATTCCTTCACCGGTTGAAATGCCTTATCTTAAGAATATTCAACCTAATAAAAAGGAGTTGTCCACACCAGAGATAGATGTCCAAATTGACCTATCTACTAAAGAAGTATCTGTGAAAGGAACAGTGGACGCAAAGGTTAACGTAACAACGATCGGTGAACCAAAACCAATCGTTAAGTGGAAAACTAGAGTAAAGAAAGAGGTACATAGAGATACCATAGGTTATCCTTATGTAAAATCAGTAGGACGCATGCCAACAGATAGTAAACCAATTTCTATACTCGAAACAATTGATGAAAATGGTAAGCAATAAAGTTATATTAAAACAAATGATTCGTTTATCTCGAGTAATACGAGATTTAAAAGAATCCAGAATGAAAATGAACTTAGTTCAAGATCAAACTGAATATTTTGTATGCCAAGGAGAATCTCTTAGTGCAATTCGTTCTATAACGAATACAAATATATCTAATTGCTTATACCTAGAAAAGCACTTACGTTTGTCTGTAAGTGATTCTTGTAAATGCTTGGATGGCTTTATACCTGGTAAAATGGAACCAATAGACTACATCAGTAGTAGTGATGTAAAAAATAAGTTTGTCGACATATGTCTAGGTAAGAGTGTTGTAGCAACAATAAATCTTACCACGGGAATCATTATACCTATAGAACCAGAGCAAAAATTGGCAGAAGATAAATGCCCATCGGAAAAAAGTTAACATCAATAGCCGATTAATAAATACTATAATTATGATGTAGTTCGAGAGGAGTAAAACTAAAGCGTAAATCACTCCGGCAGAAGTCATGCGAGTTATAAAATAATAACAGTCGCGCTGCGTCAGGGAGCTGTGTTCATTTACACTGGCCCGAAAAAATACAGGATCCGAGAATATGTTAGCCGCTAAAACGGTAAGATTACTCAAAAGGTAGGATGATAGGCCAAAACGTCTGAAAAACGGATGGTAAATGGGGATCAGAGTGCTTATCCTCAATAGGTATTGAGAACCGTACTGGTGAATACTAAAGACTCATAAATACTGCAATCAGTACCGCTAATGCAGATTTATAAAAATAAGCAAGGGGAACGAAATCCTCTTTAATTACTCGTTTGTATTATCAAAATATGAATCAAGAAGGAGTATAAACACGACGCCGCAACAGGGACAATACGGTTCCTGGACTAATCCTTTGGAAAGAGAAGTCGAAGCCGAAAGGCAAAAACTAAAATGCAGGTAACGCATCAGCGGGGTCCAATCTCGCTTAACAAAAGCGCAACTATGCGTTCTGAATGAAAAAATAGGCTAACCTCAGTGTTCAACACATATCAGCTGTGATACAAATATAAAATATTTGGAACTTGTGTTTATGAAGGAGGGTAAATACCGATACTAATGTAAGGGTAACCGTGTTATGGTACACATTATTTGTTTGAGATGGATGCGCAATGATCCGGGGAGTGAAGCTACGGCAGATCCATGATCCGACTGATTAACGTGGAGCAGAAGTTAATTCTGTGCATTATGGTAAATAGTGTTCTTATATTCAAATAAGAGTGATGTATATGAGATTGATACAGCCTTTCAAGTCTAGAGTGACTCTCGTGTTTAGATTTTTATGAGAGTATAATATATGAATAAAATCAGACTAAATAAACAGTCATTTATATGCGGTTTGAGGGCGCTATAACCCTGATTCTAATGAACAAAGACCTTTAGCAAGTCTTCATTTTAATTGTTCTAAAATAATTTTTAAGGTGATGCGGAGAAAACACCTATTAAAAAATCGCAGAGTTTAAGTATTTTAAGACATATAAATACCTTTGTTAATAGTTTATATACACTCCAGTATATTAGGCTTAATACATCGTAGAAAGGGAATATGAGAGCATTATATTGATGCTGTAGCTTAGAACACTACAACCAGAATATAATGTATTACTTACTTGAGATGTCAAGAAGTATTAATCAAAAGTATTTACGCTGAATAGAGTCAGCTATAATAAACGAACTCTAATTTTATTAACTTTTTAATTAATTGGGGAAGTCCAATGATAGGTCAGAAGTATAAGCTACTATTGTAAAGTAGAAATATGGAGAGCGAGTCACCCCCGACTACCAACCGTTATGCTGACAGTTAAGACACTCGTAAAGTATATAGCCGCAACTATATATGTGTGAGAACGCTGATTCCAAGCATCTACTCGCGTAGTATATACTGTCTCTATATAGTACGTAGTATACTCATGATGAAGATATCCCATGAGCAAGAGTAAGGTGGATGAATAGGTGGAAATCCTATATATTCGTGTAGTATAAATAACAAATCCGAGAGGTCAAGTGGGCGTCTTGAAAAATTAGACGGCTTGTTATGGGTTTTAAAATTTTTCTCAACAGGAAAAAACCTCATTCGCATAGAATGTTGTAATCCTTAATGTTGTCCCGTAGACATACCAGTTGTCGATGATGGGTACTCTTTAAATTATACTAGTACAATACTTATGCTAGAGTATATAATTTAAAGTAGGGTGAGGGGTGCATGTGGCATCGTATAAATTGAATCTACATAGTTTTTATCTTTACTTACAAAAGATTTTATCAGAAAAATTTCAGATGAAATAACAGAATACGTAATTTCAAATAAATTTTCATAATTTATCATTATGCCTAGTAGATTATGTGATTGAATTCACTATCAATGTTCTAAACTTTTTAAAGTGAAAGCTAAGTGACTGCTTTTTTGATACCGAAAATAATCGAAAGGTGGAGAGAATTAACACAGTATTAACTAATTTCGTATTGGTATATCAAGTACGGAATCAAAAAGGAAAATAGTTATGGAAACGAATGTAAAAACCAATGTAAATAATCAGTTATTAGGACGGTATCGTCAGGTAGTTGCCGAATATGGTCAGTTTTTCGGCAAGAAGATTTTCACTATCGAGAAGACAAATCCCGACTTGAAGTGGAAGAGTGATACAATGGAAGGTAAGAATACCTTACGTAATGAAGTATGTGTATTCGTACTGAAAGGAATTGACATTAAGTCTGTATCCTTTACGGAAAAAGATTTGGATGGACAGCCGAAGATTATTTTCAATCCTGAAGATAATGACGATACGTTAGTATTCCCGGTTGTAAAGCCCGATTTCGTTAAGGCTACTCGCGAAACAGTACGCGAATGCGTAGAACGGCTTTCCAAGTCTAACAGCAAGCCGATGTTCTTTAAGGAATCTGAGCTTCCTGAATTAGTTAAACTGTTACGGATTACCAATCAGGCAGTTCTGGAGTTCTATGAAGAACAGTCTCGTAAGTTCTTGAATTTGTCTCAGACAGTTCGTGGTATGATGGATGCCGCAGACCGTTATCAGGCAGAATACTTACGGGAATGTGGTGTTAACGAATCTGAAACAGAAGTAACTGTTCAGGTATCTGTTGAATCTAAAGCGTAAGTAATATGATAGGCAGAATCTCACCTTCTCGTGTAGCTCTTCTGCAATTACTTATATGTTCGGAGCCAACCATTATGAGCAAAGTTCAGATTTGGAACGGAGAACAAAAAGAAACGGCCAAAAAAGTAAGTATAAGAGAGGATGGATCGGTCTTCTTTTATTACGGAAATGGTCCTTTGTGGTGGCAAAGACTTTTTAATACTTATGAATCGGTAAGTATTATTGATGCAAGTATTCGTATTGCAGATGCTATTACAGGTTCTAATGGAACTCGTAACGAGATAGCTTTTGATGGAATTACTAAAAGTATTCTTGATGAAGCGATTAAGAAAAAAGATTTTGACTGTGTAGTAGATATCTTATTTGATAGTATGCGGAATTGTTCTGATGGGGAACTTCATTCTAAGTATATCACTAAAGAAAATTTACGGAAATACGCAGAAGAAAGAAACATAAATGGCAAAATAAAAGTAGATATACCAAATGATTTATTTGCTTTTGCTTATGCCGAAATACGGCCTGGGGTTACAGTCCCCGTTCGTATAGGTCGTGTTAAAACAAAATAAATGATATTGAATTGGATATTATTTAAAAACAAAATAACTTCACAGTACTGAATTGGGTACTGTTTAACAAAAAGTACTGAACTGGGTACTATTTTGTTATATACAAGTTTCTAAAAAATCATAAGTAATTCTAAAATATTGAATAGGATATTTGGTGAATTTAAAAAAGGTTCGAATCCTTTACTTATGACAAAACCAGTAAACGATTTCGGCGAGTTATTAACAATTTAAAAATCAATTTGCCTATGAAATCAATTACATCTAAATATATTATTACCCGTCGTAAAGAACTTAGTAATGAAATAACAAAATATTGGAATATCATTAAAAATGAAAACGTAATTCCAAAAGACGGAAAGCGAAACTACGATTTAAAGTCATTACTTACAAAAATCGAAGAAATGGCCGATGAACGAATATTATTAAAACTGTATTTGCAGTGCATTAATATGGGTTATAAAAAATTTTCAGAATTACCTGAAAATAATAACTATCTCGCCATTTTTACACTTAGTGAAAAATCAGAACAATTATTTCACTTAAGCAAGATACGTACAATTGACCAGAAACTAAAGCGTTCTAAAGGTAAGAAAAACCTTAATACTACAGAAGAATTAACTTCTGCATTCATCAATATGCGTATAAATAAAATTCAATTAGAAGTAAACAAACTAGAAAAAGAAATAGAAGATTTTAACAACTCCGCGACATTAGAAATTGAAACAGCAGCTAAATCATTAGCAGCATGAGAGGAATCATTTATTTAAAACAACATTTGTTTGAAACTAATAGTCACTATGAAGACAGAATTAATAGTTATATAGTGACTATTAGCGAAAAACACAGACTTGTAGGAATGGAAATAAAATTTCGACAAGTTATAATAATTTTCGAGACTGAAGAACCGTTACAAGAAAACAATAAAAGAAAAATAGGTTTTCCTGTAACAAGTAATAACATTTAAAAAATTATCAAGATTATGAAAAAGATACATTCAATAGCCGGTAGAAAAAAAGGAATCAAAACTAGTCGTGCTAACAAAAATAAAATACGTCGTAAAAAATACGATTTGTTTATGCGTTCGATAGAACGTCCAGCACCGAAACCATCTCATCTGATAAAAGTTACAGAAACTGAGAATGGGAAAACAATAGAAATTCAGAAAGTATTGGGAAATAAAAAACAATCTGAATATACTACAGACATTGCAAAAAATGTAATGAATGAAAATAAACAAATAAAACAATCAAAGAAAGAACTTGTTAAGAAAATACTTATGGAAGCTGGATATGAACCCAAAGGCCAT
>ENA-OOXJ01000235-OOXJ01000235.1-human-gut-metagenome-genome-assembly--contig:-NODE-235-length-51114-cov-9.870033_pt1 | contig 51114 bp, 52 predicted proteins | sample MGYA00241587_ERZ501343 | MGnify/ENA primary metagenome ERZ501343 (study PRJEB25962, sample SAMEA2042918) | human gut metagenome | biome: human gut; feature: human-associated habitat; material: faeces... | reverse complement strand
TCTAGAGGGAGGGGCCCGCCGCAAAGCGGTGGGAGGGCCTGGTCTTTTCGACTGCTGGATTTTCCATAAGCACACCACAAAGGAAAAGCAAACCGGAATCGCGACAGAAACAACGCACCTTCCCCTGACAAAATGGGCCGGACGGAAAATCTGGCAGCAACGCTAAAGGGTTAGAAGATAGAGTTGCCGATGTCAGTGGTGAACTGCTCGAGGGCGGCCATCCCGACGAGAGAGTTGCCGTGACGGTTCAACTCAGGACTCCATACGGTAATGGCGAGACTGCCCGGGATATAGGCCGCAATCCCTCCGCCGACACCGCTCTTGCCGGGAAGTCCGACACGGAAGGCAAAGTCACCCGACTCATCGTAGAAGCCGCAGGTAAGCATCAGGGCCCCGAGCCGCTTCGCCTGGCTGACTGTCAGGATACGGGTACCGTCCGACGGATTCACTCCACGGTTGCTCAGAAAGAGAAAAGCCCGCGCCAGATCCACGCACGACATCGATATGGCGCACTGGTGGCAATAGACATCAAGAAGAGTATCCACGTCATTGACGATATTGCCGAAACTCTTCATAAAATAAGCCAGTGCCATGTTGCGGTCGGCATTGAGCCGTTCCGAACGGGCTATCTCCTTGTTGTAATAAATGTCATCGTTGCCGCACAGCCCCCGGACAAACTCGAGTACCGCATCCTTCGGGTGGGAATACAGCGATATCAGGCGGTCAGTGACCACCAGCGCACCAGCATTGATGAAAGGATTGCGCGGAATGCCATGCTCATACTCAAGCTGCACCAGCGAATTGAAAGGGTTGCCTGAAGGCTCGCGTCCCACCGACTTCCAGATATCGTCCCCGAGGCGCTGGATCACCATCGCCAGGGTAAACACCTTCGAGATACTCTGAATCGAAAAGCACACCTGCGCATCCCCGCATCTGTACTCACTGCCGTCAAGAGCTGCCACCGCGATCCCGAACTGCCTCGGATCCACTTCCGCCAGCGCCGGAATGTAATCCGCCACACGACCCTGACCCCAAAGATCCCTCAACCGGGAATGAATCCCGTCAATCACATTCTGATAATCCATATTCTGACTTTAAAACCGCAAAAATACACAAGTTCCGGAGAGAATGGACTATATTTGCGGCCCGATAAAAGAATCATATATGGAGACAGCAGAAGTAAGACGGCAGAAAGTACTCGACAGGCTTCAGGAAATGAACATCAGCTATGTAATGCACGAGCATCCGCCCCTTCCGACGATTGAGGAGGCGATGAAGTACTGGAAGGACTTCGATTCGACGCATTGCAAGAATCTGTTTTTCAGGAACCACAAGGGCAACCGGCACTATCTGGTGATACTCGAGTGCCACAAGCAGATGGATATCCACGGGCTGGAGCATCAGCTGCATCAGGGCAAGCTGTCCTTCGCCTCGGAGCAGAGGATGGAGAAGTACCTCGGCACAGTCCCCGGCTCAGTATCTCTCTTCGGGCTGATCAACGACCCGGACCATCAGGTCAAACTCTATCTGGACAAGGACCTGCGGCAGGCAGAGAGGGTGACATTCCACCCCAACGACAATACCGCCTCGCTGGAAATCTCCCGCGACGACATGTACCGCTTCATCCAGCTGTGGGGCGGCGAATGGGAGGAGCTGTAGAGAAGTCATAGCCTTCTCTACAGCTGATATGTTTCCGAAAATAAGGTCAGACTGTCACCCAGTCGATATGGATGCCGCGCCGCTCCATGCCCCGGAACCAGGTCATCTGCCTTTTCGCGAACTGGTGGATGGCAATGGCCAGGCGGCTGCGCATCTCGTCATAGCTCATCTGACCGGTAAGGTACAGGGTCACGAACTTATACTCCAGGCCGTAATAGATAAGGTCGTCAGGCGAAAGGCCGCTGTCCAGCAGGCGCCGGACCTCCTCGATCATGCCCTCCTGCAGGCGGGCGTCCAGACGGCGGTCGATACGGGCATTGCGCTCCTCCCGCGAGACGGACAGCCCGATATAATGCACCTCTTCCGGCGCAAAACTGGCCAGAGAGCCTGAGTTCTCACCGCCGGCATTGCTCTTCCCGAATACCCCCGCATCCTCCGGATGCTCCTTCTGGTACACCGCTATCTCAATGGCCCGGATGAGCCGCTTGCGGGTGTCGTAGTCGGTAGTATTGTGCGGGACTGTCAGCGACTTGAGCATATCTATCAGATATTCGTCCGAATACTGTTCCAGCTCTGCGCGGAGAGCCGGATTGGAAGGCACCTCCGGTATCGCATAGTTCCGCGTCACCGACTCGATGTACAGCCCGGAACCTCCGCAGAGAATCACCGGCCGGCCCCGGGAGACGATATCGTTGTAAGCCGCCGCGAAATCCCGCTGATAGCTGAAGATATCATACCGGACTCCGGCATCCACGATGTCTATCAGGTGATACGGCACAGGCCGGTCCCCGTACACGTACTCGTTCAGGTCCTTACCCGTACCGATGTCCATTCCGCGGTATATCTGACGGGAGTCCGCCGAGATAATCTCAGCTCCTGCCTCCCCTGCCATCCGCACCGCATAGCGGGTCTTGCCCGAGGCCGTCGGCCCTAAAACCACTGTCAGCCGGTATTTGTCCAGATCACTACTCATTGCACTCATATCTATTTGCGTGAAGCCCGGTACTCCTTGGGCGACATTCCGGTATTGCGCTTGAAGAAACGGCTCATCGAAGTATGCTCGGGGAAATTGAAATATTGGGCTATCTCGCTCACGGACAGCAGAGGATTGTCCAGCTGGACCTTGATCTCCGATATCAGCTGCTTGTCGATCAGCTGTTTCGGCGTCAATCCTCCGAAATTTTCGGCGACGATATCTCCCAAATACCTTGAAGATATGCAGAGTCTGTCGGCATAGAACGGCACCTGATGCTCATGAGCGCTGTTTTCCCTGATAAGGCGCACGAACTGGTGGCAGAGCACCTGCCTGCGGCTGAGCTCCCTGGAGCCGACTATCTCCCTATGCGGAATCCTATTGTACAGGTACATGAGCATGCTCTGCAGGAAATTCTGCTCAATCTGCTTGCGGAAACTGGGCAGAGCCCGGCCGAACAGCATACGGGCCATGTCCATCCACTGCATTATGTCACTCCACTCATCATCCAAGGCGCCGGGTCTGAGGTGATCGAAGAAAGGATACTCGTGAATATAGTTGAGAAATGACGCATCGAGCGGAAGCAGTGCCTTGAACACCACATCCTTGGGATACAGCAGCATCCTCGCCCTGAAATCCCGGCTCATGCCGCACACCTGCACCAGGCTGCCTCCGAGCAGAAACAGTTCCGTTCCTGTACGCATGGTATAGCTCTGTATTCCGGTGGATATCTCAGCGGTCCCGTCAGTGCAGACTATCTGAACATCGCAGCCGAACCTGCATGGATTGCGCATTAGCTCGGACATGTCCGTCTCTCCGTACTGTACGCACGGTGTATCTGAATAGAAGGCTTTATTCATCGTCATTCTGTTTCGGTCACAAAACTAATGTTTTTTGGCAAAAAATCCGCAGTTGATTCTCAAAATGCACAGCACCGGACTTTAAAGCGCACAAGGATTACGAACATATTCAATACTTTTGCGGCCACAAAAACAGCAAAAAAATATGAAAGAAAGATACAATTCAAAAGCATTCCTGCTGATATTCCTCGGGACCCTGACCGCCTTCGGCCCTCTGGTCACCGACATGTACCTGCCCACCCTGCCGGAGATGACCGGCTATTTCTCCACCTCGTCATCCATGGTCCAGTTAGGCTTGACAGCCAGCATGATAGGACTGGCTGCAGGACAGCTCCTCTTAGGTCCGATCAGCGACAGATATGGCCGCCGTCCGCCGCTGATTACAGCCATGATCCTGTTCCTGCTGTCCACTCTCGGGTGTATCTTCGCGCACGACATCTTCCAGTTCGTAGCCTGGAGGCTGGTCCAGGGTGTGGCCGGGGCCGGCAGTATAGGAATGGTGGCCGCATCCGTCCTCCTCTGCACGGCCATGGCCCTCGGCTGCGGATTCTGGACCTACGAGATACTGCTGATTGCCCTTCTAGCCTCCCTCGGACTGACATTCACCGCCTCCAGCACCCTCGCCATGGACGCCGGACACGATAATGCCGGCACAGCCTCCGCCCTCCTCGGAGCCCTCGGTTTCGCCGCCGGCGGCATAGTCTCCCCCCTCGTAGGCCTGGGCAACATAATGAGCACGACAGGCATCATCTTCGCGGCAGGTTCAGTCTGCTCCTATGTCTGCACCCGACGCGCAGCCTCGGCATAGCAAATAAATTTGCTCCGCTCCCGGCTTCTCGCTATCTTTGCCATACTATGGAAATTTACGATGACAGATATCACCGGCCGATATACGTCGAAAGGCGTACCAACGGCCTCGGGACAGCGGGCTTTGTCCTGGCTGTCCTGACGATAGTCCTGGGCTGGGTACCGGTCTTCGGATGGTTTACCTGGGCCCTCGGGCTGCTCTTCTCCTTTATCGGCATGTTCAAGGCCCCGAGGGGGCTGGCCATAGCCGGATTCGTCATTTCCCTGCTGGGCCTCATCATGATACTCTTCGTATTCGCCCTGATAGCGGCAGCGATAGGCGTGGCAGGTGTATCATCAGCCATTGTTGCTACATTATTCTAACCTTTTAACTCCGACATTATGAACTCACGCGCATTTCTGTTTCTGGCCGAAGGTTTCGAGATTACCGAAGCCATGGCCCCAGCCGACATCCTCGTCAGAGGAGGCGTCGAGCTCAACCTCATCTCCATCAGTGACAGTCTGTCGGTCACCAGTGCCCAGCGAATCAGCGTCAACGCCGAATGCACTCTGGGACAGTACTCCCTCGATGACATACGCAAGGAAGACGTCATGATTTTCCCCGGCGGTATGCCCGGCACGTCCAATCTTGCCGCATGCAGCCCTCTCATGAACAAAATGCAAAGCCATTTCGCTGAAGGCGGTACAGTAGCCGCCATCTGCGCAGCACCCGGATTCGTCCTCTCACAGCTTCCTCTGGAAGAAGTGGTCAGGACAAAAGGAAGCCTCACAATGGCCTCCTACGAAGGTTGTGAATCCGCACTCGTAGAAAAGGGTGTCACCGTCATTGACCCGCGCCAGGGCGTTGTCGAGGACGGGAACATCATCTCCGCCAGCGGTCCGGGACATGCGGTGGCATTCGGCCTGAAGATTTTAGAGCACATAGCAGGAGCCGAAACAGCGCATACCGTAGCAAAAGCTCTCATGCTGTAAGTTCCGTTCAGGCTCAACCGGCCTAAAATATATCTTCCTCTGAGGACTTTGGCTCCCGAAAAGGGAGGGGACCCACCGAAGGTGGGGAGAATCCTCAGAGGAAGATATATTTTACGGCTGTCCGTACACAGGGGGGAAACACCCCACTATCAGCCTTCGGAAGTGGAAGTAATATCCGCCAGCTCGGAAGTAATGGCCTGCTGGCGGCTTTTGTTATACTCGAGTGTCAGTTCATCCGAAAGTTCCTTGGCATTGTCAGTAGCTGTCTGCATCGCCACCATTCTTGCTGCGTTCTCGGCAGTAATGCTGTCAAGGAGTGCGTTGTACAGGATGATACGGATAGAGGACGGCAACAGGGCATCCAGCAGGGTATCGGGGCCCGGCTCCAGAATGTAGTCAACGGCTGTCGTACGGTCTACATTTGCACGGCTGACGCGGTTGAACGGCAGCAACTGCTCCCGCATAGGGGTCTGACGCCCCATCGAGTGGAAATGGCAACGGGTGATGCAGACTCTGTCGCACCTGCCCGCAAGGAAATCTGTCATAAGACTGTCTGCAAGAGGGACAATCCCATCGAAGGAGTGTTTCCCGGCCAGATACCTGTAATCCAGGCAAAGATCGACTTCACCGCTTCCGTAGCTGCCGGCATCTTTTCCTACGCGCGCGGCAGTATACCTGTTCATCCCCTGCACCATTTTTTCCCCTATAGGATAGACTGTCACACGCTTGAAACCTTCCGCTAAAAGATCCTCCACCGCCGTTACTGCCTCACGCAGGGCATTTGCATTGAAAGCCCCGCAGAGCGAGCCGTCAGAGGCAAAAGCCACAATGCAGGCCCGGCTCTTTTCTCCGTGCTCGAGTGTAAGAGGCGAAGCCACCTCTACATCCGGGTCGCTGACCAGAGCCGCCACTATATCGGAGAAATGCCGTTCGTATTCCGCCAGAGCCTCCATGGAGGACTGCACCCTCAAAAGTTTGGCCGATGAGACCATCTTCATCGCCGAGGTAATCTTCAGGGTACTCTGTACGGAAGCGATACGCTCCTTCAACTCTTTCAGCGCTGCCATAGTTCCTACGAGATTTTAAGTGAGCCGGCCACTTCGGCGGCAGCATTTTCAATTGCCTTGCAAGCTTCTTCGGTAAGTCCGTCGGAAGCCAGAGTTTCGAACACTCCGACAGGTTTGAGCGCCTCTATCAGAAGTCTTTCGAAATCGGGGACATGCTCCAGCGGTACGTCCTTGAGCAGACCGTGTGTTCCACAGTAAAGCACGGCTATCTGCTCGCCCACCGGCATGGGAGCATACTGTGGCTGTACCAGCAGACGGGTGTTCTTGCGCCCGCGGTCCAGGACTGCGGCCGTCACAGGATCCATATCGCTGCTGAACTTGGAGAACGACTCCAGCTCCCGGTACTGGGCCTGGTCTATCTTCAGTGTACCGGCCACCTTCTTCATTGCCTTTACCTGCGCGTTGCCTCCTACACGGGATACGGAGATTCCCACATCTACAGCCGGAAGATTCCCTTCATTGAAAAGGTCCGTATCAAGGAATATCTGTCCGTCCGTAATAGAAATCACATTGGTAGGAATATAGGCCGAGACATCCCCTGCCTGGGTTTCAATGATAGGCAGAGCAGTCAGCGAACCGCCTCCGCGCACCTTGTCCTTCAGAGCCGGAGGGATATCGTTCATCTGACGTGCCACCTCCTCCTGGGAGATGATCCTGGCCGCCCTTTCCAGCAGACGCGAATGCAGATAGAATATATCTCCCGGATAGGCCTCCCTCCCTGAAGGTCTGCGCAGAATCAGAGACACCTCCCTATAGGCAACTGCCTGTTTTGAAAGATCGTCATACACCACCAGCGCATGTCGTCCGGTATCACGGAAATACTCTCCTATAGCGGCACCGGCAAAGGGGGCATAGTAACGCATGGCTGCCGAATCGGCTGCCATAGCGGCTACCACCACTGTATAGTCCATGGCCCCGTATTTGCGCAGCGTATCGACCAAAGCCGCAACTGTCGACGCCTTCTGACCCACGGCCACGTAAATGCAGTAGACAGGTTCCCCTGCCTCATAGCAGGCCCTCTGGTTGATAATCGTATCCACAGCTATCGCCGTCTTTCCCGTCTGGCGGTCACCGATGATCAGCTCCCTCTGTCCTCGTCCGATAGGTATCATCGCATCGATAGCCTTCAGACCTGTCTGCAGAGGCTCGCTGACCGGCTGGCGGAAGATGACACCGGGAGCCTTGCGGTCCAAGGGCATCTCGGTCTTCACGCCTCCGATCTCACCGCCTCCGTCGATAGGGTCTCCCAACGGATTGATGACCCTGCCGAGCATTGCCTCACTCACATCAACGGACACTGTCCTGCCGGTACGCCGCACCATATCCCCTTCCTTGACCAGATCGGTAGGACCGAGCAGCACGGCTCCGACATTGTCCTCTTCGAGATTCATCACCACAGCCTTCATTCCGCCGTCAAACTCCAACAGTTCACTGGCCTCGGCATTGCGCAGACCGAAAATACGCACTACACCGTCGCTTACCTGAAGGACAGTCCCGACCTCGGCATACTGGGCTCCGAGATCGATACCCTGCAATTCGGAGAGCAGAATCTGCGGAACCTCCGAAGGCTTTATCTTATTGGATTTATCACTCATTTCTGTTCTTTATTCAATAAAACAACATTCAAATTTTCCTGACAGGCTCCATACCCAGTTTCTTGCGCAGCAGCTTGATCTGGGATGCGATACTGGCATCTATCAACAGATCTCCCATACGGAATACGAAGCCCCCTATGATGTCCGGGTCCACTTTACCGGTGATATTGACGGTACAATGGCCGACATCCCGCACCTTCGAACGGATAATGTCTTCCACCTCCTTTCCGAGAGGTACCGCCGTAATCAGCTGGGCCTCCCTGATGTTGTGCCTTTCGCGATAAAGGGCAAGAAAGGAGTGGAGCATTATGAAAAAGCAGGATTCCCTATGATGACGCAGCACAAGCAGCACGAAGTCCCGCAGGGAGCGGCACGGCCCGCCCTTGAAGATACCGAAAATCACGGCTGCCTTCTCTTCTATCGGCAACGAAGGGGACAGAACGGCCTCCCACACCTGGGGCAGGTAGTCGAACTGCCCTGCAAAAGGACGCAACTGCTCATACACCAGGGATTCTTCCCCGATGGATGCGGAATATTCCGCAAGAGCCTTGGCATAACGTCTCGATATCAATCCTGTATCCATAACTTCTACTCCTTCTTTTCAGGATCCATTTCTGCCAGCAGTCTTTCAGCCAAAGCAGTCTGTCCCTTAAGGTCGGAAGACAGGCGTTCCCGCAGCAGACGCTCGCTGACGGCAATGGAGAGCAGGGCTACCTGATGTCTGGCCTCACGGATGATGGCATCGCTCTCGAGCCTGGCGCTCGCCTTGGCTGCGGCGATGATCTTCTCGCCCTCCTCCCCCGCTTTCCTGCGGGCCTCGGCTATAAGCTGTTCCCTGGTCTGGACAGCCGAACGGAGTATCTCGGTCTTCTGTCTCTCGGCATCCTGACGCACTGCATTCATCTCCTGCTGCAGGTCATCCAGCTTTTTCCGGGCCTCACCGGCAGCGGCCAGAGAGGAGTCAATATACTCCCTGCGCTGCTCCACCGACTTCCTTATTACAGGGAAGCCGAATTTGGCCAGCAGGATGAACACGACGGCAAAAGCCAGCGTCATCCAGATAAGCAGTCCCGGTTCCGGTTGCAACAGTCCCATAGTCCGGATACGTTAAAGGGCCATGAAGCAGATTACGACCGCGAAGAGGGCCACGCCTTCCACCAGAGCGGCTATAATAATCATATTGGTACGGATCTTACCCGCCTGATCCGGCTGGCGTCCAATGGCCTCCATGGCCGAAGAACCGATCTTTCCGATACCGATACCTGCGCCTATTGCGGCGAGTCCAGCGCCTATGGCAGCTCCGAGTATTGCTAATTCTGACATAACTTTGATTTTTTAAACGTTTTATTTTTCTACTTTTTGGTTTTTTCCGTTTTAGTTTCTTTCTTGCCCTCCTGTGCCAGTCCTATAAAGACGCCTGAGAGCATCGTAAACACATATGCCTGCAGGAAAGCCACAAGGACCTCCAGGCAGTTCATGAAGACTGTAAACAGCACCGACACCACAGTCATCGAAGCGTTCATCGCCACTCCCATTCCGGCCGTCACAAAGACGATGCACACCAGGCAGAGAATAGCCGCATGACCGCCCACCATGTTGGCGAAAAGTCGTATCATCAACGCAAACGGCTTGGTGAATATGCCGATGAACTCTATGACCGGCATGAAAGGGACGGGGACCTTGAGCCAGACAGGCACGTCAGGCCAGAATATGTCCTTCCAGTATGCCCTGCCTCCGAATATGTTGATGACAAGAAATGACGCCAGAGCCAGCACGAATGTAACGGCGATATTGCCGGTCACGTTGACTCCTCCGGGGAAGAACGGTATCAGACTCATGAAGTTGCATACCAGGATGAAAAAGAATACCGTAAGGAGGAACGGCGAGAATCTCTTCCAGTTCTCTCCCACGCACGGCTTGATCAGATCGTCCTGCAAACCCTCGATGGCCATTTCCATAAAGGCGGTGAAACCCTTGGGCTGCTCCCGGACATCCTTGTGACGGCGATACCATCCCGCGGGGATAAGAATCACCATCAGCACAATCACGCTGTTGAGGAGGAGAGCCGTCACGGTCCTGGTCATGGACAGGTCAAAGGGTCTTACGGTACTGCCGTCGGACAAAGTCTCCACGACTTTCCCCTCATACTTTCCGTCAGAGGCGATGCTGAACCCCTCCCATGATGCCCCACCGGCCAGATGACGGGAGGAAAAGCAGTGCCATCCTCCATCCGACGAGCGCACGATCACCGGCAGCCACAGGGAGACACTGCGGCCTCCGAAAGTGCCTATATGCCACCAGTAGCTGTCGTTCAGATGCTCCAGGACAATGGACTTGACATCCACTTCCTCCTCTGAAGCGGCAGGATTACCGGCCGGTATGGCTGCAGACGTATGCACCGGAAACAGCAGGAAGGCTGCCGCGAGCATCGCAATTACCGCTACTGTATGTTTTGAACTTCCACGCATGCTTCAATATTGTCATTGTGTACTCTCACACATCCGGCACGGACCGGCACCGAGCCTGTTGTCCCGTCCTCTGCTGTCCATGTTATTGTCCCCGGTATAAGGGAGGAAAGCAACGGGGCATGCTCGGGATAGACCGTGAATATACCGGCAGCCCCGGGAAAGGAGGCTTTTTCAACCTGTGCAGAGCACAGTGTTCCGCCGGGAGAAAGGATTGTCAGTGTAATCATGATGCTGTAGCCGCAAGCATCTGTTCACCCTTGCGGATGGCTTCATCTATAGGACCTACATTGAGGAATGCCTGCTCGGGAAGATAGTCCACCTCTCCGTCCAGAATCATCTTGAAACCGCGGATGGTTTCTTCGATAGGAACCATCTGTCCCGGTACTCCGGTATACTGCTCGGCCACCGAGAACGGCTGTGAAAGGTATCTCTGGACGCGGCGGGCACGGTTGACCGTAGTCCGGTCCTCCTCGGACAGTTCGTCCATGCCGAGAATGGCTATGATATCCTGCAGTTCCTTGTTGCGCTGAAGTATCTGCTTGACTCTCCGTGCCACCTCATAGTGTTCTTCACCTATGATATTCGGATCGAGAATCCTCGAGGACGACTCAAGCGGATCCACTGCGGGATATATGCCCAATTCAGTGATTTTACGGCTGAGCACCGTAGTGGCATCCAGATGGGAGAATGTCGTGGCAGGAGCCGGGTCCGTCAGGTCATCGGCCGGCACGTACACTGCCTGCACGGATGTGATGGAACCGTACTTTGTAGAGGTTATACGCTCCTGCATCTGGCCCATCTCGGTTGCAAGGGTCGGCTGGTAGCCTACTGCCGACGGCATTCGGCCAAGAAGTGCGGACACTTCGGATCCGGCCTGGGTGAAACGGAAAATATTGTCTATGAACAGCAGGATGTCCCTGCGCTCCCCGCTATCACGGCCCGCATCCCTGAAGGACTCCGCCACCGTAAGCCCGGACAGGGCCACGGAGAGACGGGCTCCGGGCGGTTCGTTCATCTGACCGAATATCAGCGTGGCCTGGGATTTGGCGACCTCGTTGTAGTCCACCTTGGAGAGATCCCAGTGCCCCTGTTCCATACTCTTGCGGAACTCGTCACCGTAACGGATTACTCCGGATTCTATCATCTCACGGAGCAGGTCGTTTCCCTCGCGTGTACGCTCTCCCACACCGGTAAAGACCGAGAAACCGTTATGACCTTTAGCAATATTGTTTATGAGCTCCATGATGAGGACTGTCTTGCCCACTCCGGCTCCTCCGAACAGACCGATCTTTCCTCCCTTGACATAGGGTTCAAGCAGGTCGATGACCTTGATTCCTGTGTAGAACACTTCCTGTGAAGTAGCCAGATCCTCGAATTTGGGCGGTTCCCGGTGTATCGGCAATTCTCCGGTACGGTCCAGAGGGCGCATACCGTCGATACTGTCGCCCACCACATTGAGCAGACGCCCTTTGATCTGATCGCCCACCGGCATCGATATGGAGTGGCCGGTGGCTGTGACGGACAGATGCCTCTGAAGCCCGTCGGTAGATTCCATCGCAATGGCACGTACGGTATTCTCACCTATGTGCTGCTGGACTTCGAGTATCTGTTTTCTGCCGTCAGGCCGGGTCACCGTCATTGCCTCGTGAATTCCAGGAAGCTTGTTGTCCTCTCCCAAATCAGGGAAATGGACATCGATGACCGGACCTATAATCTGAGATATATATCCTATCAACTGCATATTTTGGAATATGTAAGTAAACTGATGTCGTTGCAAATTTACTCATTATTATTCCAAGTAGTGTGCCAATCCTATTATTTTACATGTTAAAATTCCTGCTTTTAATGTTCAATTTCCGGCTTTTTTGAGGCAAAAAAGGAATTTTGGCTATCTTTGCGCCCATGTCCAAAGCTAAAAGCAAAATAGAGATCCGCAACAAAAAGGCTTCGTACGAATACGAATTTCTGGAAAACTACACCGCAGGAATAGTTCTTACCGGCACTGAGATAAAATCCATCCGCGCAGGTAAGGCCTCGTTGGTGGACAGCTGGTGTTATTTTTCCGGAGGGGAGCTCTATGTCAAGAACATGCACATTGCCGAGTACTGGTGGGGCACTTTCAACCGCCATGACCCGAAACGGGACCGGAAGCTGCTGCTCACCCGCAAGGAGCTCCGCAAGCTGGCCCGCGCCGTCAAGGAGAAGGGCCTGACCATCGTTACCCGACGTCTCTTCATCTCCGAGACCGGCTATGCCAAGCTTGACATCGCCCTCGCACGGGGCAAGAAAGAATACGACAAGCGCGAATCCATCAAGGAAAAGGACCTCCGCCGCTATTCTCCGGAATAACGTCAGAGAAACTGCGCATCAGGAACACACTATCACCGTCAACCACGTAAACATTGTAAACCTTGCAAACATCGTAATCGCTGAATCGCCACCGGCAAAGTACCATCACGATGCGCGGCTTCTGGCTATGATGATGCACGTCTATCCTTCCTGTCTGCTCCCTGGGGTAATCAGTGTCCTGTATGCATTCGGTGTCATCAGCTCAGCCAAATCAATCCACTAAACAATCTCGTTGAACAGAATCTCCTCATAGTCAATAAGTTCCAATTCTGTAATTTGCTATATGGGTACACTTTGCCGTATAATACGGTGTATTTGAGCCACTAAACAATATCGTTACAGTTAAACAACTGATACTTACGCTCTTGAATTTAACTATCTTTTTTAGTGATATATAAGAGTTGCACTTTTCACACATGTTAGAGGCAGGGACTGCCGCACCGGCACCGAATCGTGGGATTTGCTGCCGGTGCGGAAAGGGGCAGGATAGGGAACCAGCCATAGAGCGACCTGTAGAAGCACCACAAGAAAACCGACAATACCACAACGGCAGCATTTCGCGGGAATCGGTGCCGTTGTGGTATGTGACCGGATAGGATAGCCGATAGCCCCCAATAGCCGGCATGTAGCGGTTCGTCGGAATGGCCTCGCCTCAGTGCTATGGGTAAAGCCATGAAAGTGCCTTACGCCAATGTGTTGTTTGGGACAAAGATCTCGCTGTACATCCGACAATCCGTCAGGATATAAGAATACCTCCGGAAACTTTGGCTCCCGAAAAGGGAGGGGACCCGCCGCAGGTGGGGAGGATATCCGGAGATATTCTTATATCCTGACGGGCCGCGTTATGCCCGTTTATGCTACTTAGTGCGTATAACAGTATGGAGGACCTTGCCTGTCTTGTCCAGCATGTGCAGGCTCAGGGTGTCAGCGGAGACGGTCACCAGGGACCAGCCGGACTCGGGACTGCAGAAGACGGTACCCTCGATGGCCTCCACGTCCCGGCTCAGCGAACCGGAAGTGTTGACCACATAGTCGATATCGCTGCCGTCCTTGCGGATATGCTGGAAAGTATGCAGGTGGCCGCACACGTACATATCCACGTTGTCATGCCTGAGCAGGATGGAGTTCACGCGCTCCTGCATGTCGGTGCGCTCGCTCTCGTCCTTGTCCGTGTAGGCATAGATCGGATGGTGGCCCACCACGATCACCCAGTCCTCATCCGCCTCCGACAGGGTTCTGTCCAGCCATGCCAGCTGCTCGCGGTAGTCGGACTTGGAAGCGTCGGCATACTTGTCGGTCTCCTCGCGGTACTTGTCTATGAGCGGGGTGGTGTCGATCATCACGATACGTATCTCCACGCCGTCCTCCTCCTTGACAAAGGTGTAGTAGCGCGAAGGCATGTTCCAGCGGGCGCTCACCTGGCTGTAATCGATGCAGGCCTGGGTATTGCTGCGGTACTCGTGGTTGCCGCAGATGGCATACCAGGGGGTCATCAGGTCGGGATGGGAGTATATGAGCTCATAGTTGGTCATCCACAGAGGGTCGCTGACACTCTGCACGCCCTCGAAGTGATGCACGTCTCCGGCAGCTACCACGAACTCGATGTCAATGGTCTCGGCCATCCTGCCCATAGTCTCCGCTATCGGTTTCTGGTCATAATAGCCGTTGCGGCCCAGGTCGTTGGCAATGTAGAAATTAAGCGGCTGCTCGAGAGCCTTCCACTCCTGGGAGCGGTCCTCCGGCACACTGGAGGACACACTCGCGGAAGTGTTGCAGGACACCGCTGACAGGGAGAGTACCGCAGCGGCGGTAAGGGTAAGGAAGTTGATTCTTTTCATAAAGCTGTTTTATTGTAAAGTTTAACCTGTGTCTATTATTCACCGTATGCACCGAACCAGTTGCCGATGGCGGGAGAGGTGTAGGTCTGTCCGTTGATCTGGAGTCCGGTTGTTCCGAAATAGGGCTGGCGGCCACCGGCGGTATAGGTCTTCGAAGCATCGAGGGCAGGAGAGCCGGCCTGGAGATGGAAGTCCCAGCTGTCGTTGAAGGTGTAGCTTGCAGGATCCATATTGAGGTCAAAATTGACAAACTTGGGATCGAGGGATACGGCTTCTTCAGCGGTCCTGGCTATCACGCTGTGTACGTCCACCTTGTCGTTGTCATACCATTCGTGGTCGAAGGCATAGCCCTGATAGGGATACTCAACGCCTGAGTAGAGCAGTGTCTCACCGTCATCCTCGTACTCACCGCTGAACACGATAGAACTCTTGACTGCGCCGGAAGCATAGTAGTTGTAGTCGATAAGAGAGTTCTCGCCGTCATAGCAGTCCTCGGAACCGGGCTCGTCCCATGCGGGAGTGGTCGCGCGGAACTTGCAGTTTACCAGCAGGTTGTTGAACACTCCTGCATCGGCGTTCTCCTCAACATAGATTCCGCCGCCCTTCTCGCCGTCGCGTCTCCATCCGGAGCCGATGATGGTGTTGTTGTAGGCGCATATCTGAGCCTGATGGCGAACCTCGCTCTGGTCGGAGCTGGAGAGCTTCAGACCGTTGGTATTGGCGCTGAACATGATATTGCGGGTCACGTCCACGGTGCAGCCGGACTTCACATTGACCGCCTCGGCTCCGTCATAGCCGATGGCACTGAAAATATTGTCGGCGATGATGGCATTGCCGCCCATCATGTAGATGGCATCGGACCAGCCGTTGCGCAGGATGGAATTGGTGATGACATAGCGGCCCTTCACGTTGTTGGTGGTAATGTGGGGATAGGCGTCGTCACCTGCCGTATAGTAACCGTTCTCGGCAGCGGGCGAACCCTCGATTACCTGACCGCCGCAGTACTCGATGATGGTATGGTCTATGAGCATCTCCTCACAGGTGGCACCTGCGACGATTCCGCCCCAGAGGCCTGCGAAGGTATTGGCTGCTGTCCTGGAATTGGGCTCCACTGTCATCAGAACCGGATTTTCGGCTGTTCCCTGGCTGTACAGGTTACCGTTTACGCTGAACTCGATGGCGGTATGGTTGACTCCTACTCCCTCTGTGCTGAAAATCACATGTACTCCCGGCTCGATAATCAGGGTGTCACCCTCAGGGACAACAATGTGTCCGTCTACATAAACCGTGTCTCCTGTCTCCCATGTTCCGGCGACATCACCCTCTACATGCATAGAAGTTGTCATCCAGGTAGAATCGATATCATTGACATTCTCGTCTTCCGGATCCTCTGGATCTACGGGGGACTCTATTTCACAAGATGTGATTGCAAATACTGCCGCAGCGGCGGCGACCAACATAAATTTAAAATTCATAATGCGATATTTAATTTGTTGTTATTTATTTTTCCTTGAAATTGTACCTCAATCCTATCATCAGGGACTGTCCGTGCCACTCCCTGCGTTCGATGACACCGCCGTGATAACGCTCGTAGTCATGAAGGTTCTCCGTGCGGGGATTGTCGATGATATAGCGGAGCACAGGAGTATCCAGCAGGTTGTTGGCCTTGGCATAGACGGTGATGCCGCACCTGAAACTCTTTTCCACCGAAGCGTCCAGCTGGACGTAACCGGCCTCCCAGATGTCATTGTCCACCCAGTTGGAAATCTCGCTGAGCCTGCGGCCGGTATAGCTTCCGGACACCTGTGCCTCGACCCCGGCCTTGGCGAACTTGAAGAGCAGGGAGAGATTGGCCACATGGGCGGCCTGGCCGTAAAGAGGTCTGGTCTGGGTTACGGCCACCACCTCTGTTCCTTCCATCGCACGTTTTGTCGTACTTATGGATGAATGGGTATAGGTATAGTTCGCCTTGACTCCGAACCAGTTGAAATATTTCATGATATCGACCTCCACACCGGCATTGACTGCATCCCCGAAGTTCATCGGTGTCAGGTATGTGGCCTGGCCCTCTGAAATCAGTCCGTACTCTATCGGGTTATGGAGTTTCTTCCAAAACAGTCCCACCATAAACTGCTCGGAGGATTTCGGGAAAAATTCGTACCTGAGGTCGATATTGTCGGCCGTTGTATGCTGCAGGTCCGGATTACCCTGTTCATCGTAATCCTCATTGAGAATAGTGTAGGGCACTATCTCAAAAAAACCGGGGCGGTTGATGGATCGTCCGTAGGCCAGACGCAGAAATGCATTTCTGTGGACATTGTATTTCAGATGCACGCTCGGAAGCAGGTCCGTATAGACCTGACGGCCCTCTGCATCGGTTTTACGGGGGAACAGCAGAGTATATCCCTGGTCGGTATGCTCGAGTCTGAGACCAGCTATCACCTCCAGACGGTCCCAGTCATAGGTCCCCATCAGATATGCCGCACCTATACGTTCGAAAGCGTCATAATTGAGAGGGTCGCCCACATTGCCGTAGGAACGCGGAACCAGCTCGAGTTCATCGAAGTTTGTCCAATCCTCACCGTATATCTGGAGGTCGTATATCCCTGTAGGGGAATCGAAGGTATACTCATTGAAAAGGCTGCTGCGCACCTTGTCCCTGTACATTCCTCCTGCCTTTAGGTCCAGGCTGGAACCGTTCGAAAAGTCAAAGCGGTACGACAGGTTTACATATCCGGCCACATCCCTGTCGCTGTTGTGTTCCCAGCGGCGGTCGGCCGAATCTGTATTGTAGAGGTGGTCTCCGTTGATGTATATGCGGGTATTGTCAGGAGTAGTACTGTAGGCTTTTGAGAATACTCCTGTCCAGTCGAGTTTCAGCCTTTCCGCACTCAGGAATGAATGCTCGCCCTTGAGTGTGGTGTTGACTATGTACTGGTGATTCCACTTCATCCTGACCATGCGCTCCCTGTCATTGGCCCCGTCCCTGACCTCACTTTCCCTGAGGTCCATATAACCGGCATACAACATGACCTTGTGACGGTTGGAAATTCGGTAGTCAAGCTTTGCGTGGGCACCCATACGGTTCTGTTCCGACGAATAGTTCCTGTTCTCGGTACCGTCGCTGCTCGACCCTGGGATATAGTAGAGAGAACTGTTTTTGCCCCTGAAAAGATTCTGATAGCTGAATGCGGCGATGACTCCGAGCCTGCCCCCGAAAAAGCGGTCGCCATATGAGAAACCGCCTACGATATCGGGCCTTGGCCTGTGCGAAGTCACATGCAGGTTCTCCATAGAGAAATCATCTGCCGTCACTGAATAGTTTTCATCGTGCAGCTCAGGACGCCCGAGCCTTTCATTCGGAGAAAGGGGATTGATAGCCCTGTGGTTGAATGACTGGAAGTCCCGTGCGAGAAAAAGGGCGCTGTAGCCTGTCGACAGATTTGCGGATATCTCCATTTTCTCCGGAGCGTCCTTCATCACAAGATTGACGGCACCGCCTATGCCGTCCCCCTCCATATCTGCTGTAAGGGATTTGGTCACTTCTATACGATCCAGAATCTCTGAAGGGAAAATATCCAACGGCACAAACCGGTTCTTGTTATCTGGACTGGGGATCTTGATACCATTGACAAGAGTGTAGTTGTAACGCTTGTCCATACCTCTCAGTATGGCATACTGGCCTTCACCGCTGCTGTTGCGTTCTACTGTCACTCCGGACATCCTCTTGATGACATTCGCCACAGTAATGTCAGGGGACATCTCCATCGCCTTTGCACTCATCACATTGACCATATTTATCGAATTCCTCTCGATATTTCTCGCGGCAACTTCCGTCCGTCCGTTGGCTACCGCAGTAACCACCGCAGCGTCAAGCATTATTATATCCGGCTCCATCGAAATTCTCAACTCTTCTACAGGTATCGTAAAACTGATTTCGATATCCTTGTATCCGATAAGATTGCATACCAGTATACCGGAAGACACCCCGGCATCTATGGAAAAACTGCCGTCCAGACCTGTTACCGTCCAGCGGTCTGTCGAACCTTTAAGCAATACTGTCGCACCTATTATTTCTTCTCCAGTAGAAGCGTCCACGACCTTTCCCCTGATCACCGGTTCAGCCATAAGGACGGAAGAGTGTAGTAACAGAAGTGCTAATGTCAATAGAAATACTTTCGCGTTCATACCTTTTGTTTTCGGCGGCAAAAGTATTCCGGCACTATTTCATAAATATTACAGCAAGTATGTTTAAATATTAATTTCCTGTTAAGATCCGGTTACTGCTGCAGCAACTTCAAATTCAAGGAGCCCCTCACTCCTTCCGAAGGAGTGCCGATTGGATAAAGGACAATGGCCAAGTGCTCCAAAAAAAATCCCGGCCACTTTCTGGATGTGACCGGGATTCGCGATACGTATAGGATTTCCCTACATAGGATTATTTCATCAGGGATTCTGTGGCTGCCTTGAGCTGGGCGTCATAACCGCTGAGCACATCAGCAGGATCGTTGTAGATAAGGATATCGGGCTGAAGCTCTACGTTCTCCATATACTCCCCGTTCTCTATATCCCAGCAGCCTACCTGAGGAATACCGAATACGATGGACGGATCTATCTGGTTCTCCCACCATACTGCTGTCATGGTACCGGGAACAGGCGCACCGACGAGCTTGCCGATACCAAGGTGCTTGTACACCCAAGGGGTGCCGTGCGCATTACTGTAGTTGTCCTCGCACACGAGCATGCAGGAAGGTTTGAGCCACTTGTTGAACGGATCGCTTCCGATATACTGTCCGCGCGGACGGAACTGCTGGTACTCCTTGCCTGAAAGCAGGGTTACCACATCGTCGTGCAGCCAGCCGCCGCCATTGTGACGGGTATCCACCACTACGGCTTCTTTCTGACGAAGACGGCCGAGCAATTCGCTGTACAGCACGCGGAAGCTGGGGCTGTCCATACCTTCGATATGCACATAGCCGATTCTTCCACCGGAGAGGGAATCCACAATTGCCCTGTTGCGTTCAACCCAACGCTGGTAGAGTATTCCGTTCTCCGAGCGCAGAGCCTTGACTGTCACGTCATAGCGCTCACCGCTTTGAGGATCGTAGATGGAAAGACGCACGTCTTTGCCGCCCTTGCCTTCAAGCAGGGGGAAGTAATCCTGGCCGGCAAGAATGGCCTCACCGTCTATCTTCTCGATGATACAGCCGGGCCTTACATCGGACTTCACGAGGGTAAGCGGGCTGCGCTTGATGATTTCCTTGATCTTCAGACCGTCTCCAGTATAGGTATCATCATAGAATACTCCAAGATAAGCGGTCGGATATGCTGCTCCCGAAGCATAGTAACGTGCTCCGGTGTGCGAGCCGTTGAGCTCACCGAGCATCTCGCCTAACATCTCTGCGAAGTCGAAATTATTGTTGATATAAGGCAGGAATTTCTCGTATTCGGCCTTGTAGGCTTCCCAGTCTACACCGTGGATATCAGGATCATAGAATTTCTCCTTGACCTGTCTCCAGGCATGGTCGAACATGTAGGCACGCTCTGCATAAGGCTTGTACTCGAAGATGCCCTCCATCTCGACAGGAGTAATCTGGCCTGTGGCCACGTCTATCTTCTTGATGGAACCGGTACACATGAAGATATTCTTTCCGTCATCGGAAAGTATAAGCGAGCCGTAGCCTACGCCCTTGGACAGAATCTTGGTCTCGTCCTCTTTCAGGTCATGAACCCACAGGTCCATTCCACCCTCGAACGAGGTAATGTAGTAGAGTTTGTCTCCTTCCTTGCTCAGGACTGCGTCACCGAGGTTGGAGGAATTGACTGTCAGACGTACGACCCTGTACTCTGCATTCTCGAGATCCAGTTTGAGAGGCTCGACGGCATCTTCCTTCTCTTCCCCATCGGATTTCTTTCCCTTCCTGGAAGCCTTCTTGTCCTTTTCGGCCTCTGCCTTTTCCTCTGCCTCCTCCTTCTCTTTCTGCTGCTCCTCATACAGTGCAAGCTCCTCCTCATCCATCATGAACTTCTCGTATGCCTCGAGATCGAAGAACATGATGTACACGTCCATCTCCGCACCCCAGCTGCCGTGGCTGCGGTAACCGGCGCGGTCGCTGAACCAGATCATTGCCTTGCCGTCAAGCACCCACTTGGCATTGCCGTCAGTGTAGCCGCTCTTGGTCAGGTCGTACATCTCGCCATTGCCTGAGGCGTTGATCAGAGCCACATCCTTGTTGTTCCATCCGCCTATGAAGATGCAGTTCGAGAGGATCCACTTGCCGTCGGGAGACCACTGATACCACTGGTCACCGTCCGAATAAGAGTATTCGTACTTGCCGTCCATCACAGTGCGCACCTCCTTGGTAGCGAGATTGATCACACGGATAGCAGTACGGTTCTCCAGGAAGGCTATCTCCTTGCCGTCCGGGCTGTACAGAGGCTGGAAGGATACCTTGTCTGAATTGGTCACCCTTTCCTCGCCGATCTCAGTGGCATAGGGGAAGTACTTCTCATTCTCATTTACGATGGATGCCATATATACCTGCCACAGGCCGTCACGCTCGGAAGAGTAGATCAGCGAACGTCCGTCGGGAGCGAAATCAAGGTTGCGCTCCTGCTCTGCAGTATTTGTAATACGCTTGGTAGTGGCATAATCGGTCATGGTCACATATACATCGCCACGGTATATGAATGCTACCTGCTTTCCGTCCTTGCTGACAGCAATCTCGTCTGCATAGCTGACATTACGTTTGACAAGGTCACGGTCCTGCTTGTCTGCCACGATTTCGATATTGACCTTCACCGGTTCTGCGCCGTCCCTGACAGTATAGATCTCACCGTCGTACCCGAAGCACAGAGTTCCGTTCTGCGCGATGGAGAGGAAACGCACGGGATTACCCTTGAAATGAGTAATCTGCATGTCTTCGCCACCGTCAAGAGAGTGCTTCCAGACATTGAAGGTCCCGCCCTGCTCGCTGAGCCAGTAGAAAGACCTGCCGTCGGGAGAATAGACCGGATCGCGGTCCTCACCGTTAAAAGAAGTGACCTTGGCGAACTCTGCGCCGTTGACATTGTTGCCTTCAAACGTGCAGCTCCAGATATCACGGGTAATGGAGGATGTATGATGCTTGCGCCACTCATCCTCGTATCCCTTCTTGTCATTGTAAAGGAAGGTCCTGCCGTCAGGACTGAAAGAGATATTCTCCAGTGGAAGTGAGGAGAACATCACCGGGCGTCCGCCTTCTGTGCTGACTGCATACACCTGGGCAAATGTAGAAGAAGGGAACTGCATACTTTCGGCCGAAGGCTGGATGTAAGCAGAATAAAGAATTGTGGAGTCATCCTTGAAAACAATAGGGAACTCATTGGCGGAATGTGTGGTAAGCCGCTTGGGCTCTCCGCCGTCCCTGGAAACGGTGAACACATCGGCACTACCCATCCTATAGGATGCGAAGGCTATGAGGCTACCGTCCGGACTCCACACGGGGCGGGAGTCGAAGGCTGCGTTGGAGGTGATCTGACGGGCTTCGCCTCCGGTCACCGGAACCGTGAATATATCGCCCTTGTAGGCGAACGCAATGGTACTGCCATCCGGAGAGACAGCACTGTATCTCATCCAGAGGGGGGCCTCAGAAGGCTCCTGAGCCACAGCCGTCAGGGTTGATGCTGACAGCAGCATGGCCGCACCCAGAAAAATTCTAAAAATCCGTTTCATTTATATAAAATTAAAAGTTTCTATCATTTACGCAGAAATCACCATTTTATGGACATTTATTTGCAGACCATAATATTGAGAATCATCTCATCAGTAACCTGCATCCCCTTCGACCCTATGGTCCCGAGATTGCGTATGGATTTCTCCACATCGTCCTCGATGATGCCGTCATTGCCGGTCACGCAGTGGTTGTCCAGCGCAAGGACGGCAGACTGCACTGCGGAGGAGACACCGGAGGCCACCTTGAGGGCGCAGCCCACCTTCGCTCCGTCGCAGACCATGCCTGTTATATTGCCGATCATGTTCTTGATTGCGCTGCACACCTGGTCGAAACTGCCGCCACTGAGCCAGACGATGCCGCAGGCCGATCCGGTGGAAGCCACCACGCAGCCGCACAGGGCCGAGAGTTTTCCGAGATACCCCTTGATATGGATAGCCGTCAGATGACTGAGTGTCAGGGCACGTATAAGCTGTTCCTCGGAAGAACCGAACTGCTCTGCAGCAGCCACCACAGGCATCGTTACAGTGATACCCTGATTGCCGGAGCCGGAGTTGCTCATGGCGGGAAGGGTGCATCCTGCCATACGGGCGTCCGAAGCCGCGGCTGTCATGGCCATGCAGTGGGTCAACAGCCCTTTGCCGAACACATTGCGGTGGATATTGTCCTGAATGGTGCGTCCCACCTGCAGACCGTACGGACGGGCCAGTCCCTCCTCGGCGAGGGCACGGTTCATCCTGGCGGCGTCCAGCAGGAAGGCGATGTCTTCCAAACGGGCCTCCTTTGTGGCAAAATCGAAGATTTTCCGCATATTCAGGTGATAATCCAGAGTGGTCTTGTGCGAAACAGCCTCCTGGCCTGATGCGGAATCCTCTCCATCCGCTGCCGATGACATGTTGTCCAGCAGCACCTCTGTATCCTTGGATACCAGGACTATCGCGTCATGGTCATCCTGTATGACGGTACGGGAGCGATGTTCGGGATTCTCAACCGGTCCGTAAAGGCATTCGGCATCGATGTACAGTTTCTTGGGAGTATTGGCCAGGGATATCTTGACACGGCCCTCTGAGGCGTAAGCCTTGGCCTTTTCCACGTCGGCGGGAGTCAGGTCCTTCAGCACCTCCAGGCCGTAATCCGGATTGCCGCATTCCATAGCCAGGGCAACTGCAATATTGAGTCCGACCATGCCCGTACCGGGAATGCCGACACCCATGGCGTTCTTCAGAATATTTGCACTGACCTGTACACTTATCCGAGAGGGACGCATCGGTCTGTGAAGAGAACAGGCCTTTGCCACCGCAAGGGCCACGGCAATGGGCTCGGTACAGCCGAGGGCAGGCTTTACCTCTCTGTGCAGGAGCTCCAGTATGTCAGTATAAGTTCGGTTATCCATAGGTAGTTTTGTTTTTTATCGTGTTTCTGCTAAATATTTTTCGGCATCCATCGCAGCCCTGCATCCTGATGCGGCGGCATTGACTGCCTGACGGTAAGTCGGGTCCTGCACGTCACCTGCAGCAAAGATGCCGGGACGGGAGGTTCGGGTGCTCTTGCCGTCTGTGATGATATAGCCCTCTGCATCTGTGTCCACCCACTCGCGGAACAAGATCGGAACACGTCTGAGTTGGGATGGTGTCCTATGGCAAGGAAGAAACCGTCGATGTCTATCTTCTTCTCTACACCGTCGTTACGACGCAGAAGCGCTCCGGTAACACCCATCTCGTTTCCGAGGATTTCCTTTGTCTGATGTTCCCAGAGAACCTCGATATTGGGAGTGTTGAACACCCTGTCCTGCATGGCCTTGGAGGCGCGGAAGACATTGCGGCGCACGATCATGTAGACCTTGCGGCAGAGCGAGGCCAGATAAGTTGCTTCCTCGCAGGCGGTGTCGCCGCCGCCGACCACGGCCACATCCTTGCCCCTATAGAAGAATCCGTCGCAGGTAGCGCAGGCAGAGACACCCTGTCCCTTGAATTTTTCCTCAGACTCAAGTCCGAGATAACGCGCCGTAGCACCGGTGGCAATGATGACTGCATCTGCCTCCACCCATTTCTCATCGTCTATCTGAGCCCTGAAAGGCCTGGCGGAGAAGTCCGCCTTAGTCACTATGCCGAAGCGGATGTCTGCCCCGAACCTTTCGGCCTGGGCACGGAAATCATCCATCATCTGCTGCCCCTGCACACCATTTGGATAACCGGGGAAATTTTCCACTTCAGTGGTCTGGGTCAGCTGTCCTCCAGGCTGGATTCCCTCATATACCACCGCCTTGATGTTTGCGCGGCACGCATAGATGGCCGCAGTATAACCGGCAGGACCGCTGCCGATAATCAGTAACTTTATTCTTTCGTCTGTCATATTGTTGGGATTTATAGATGATTCTTTGAATGGACATGGTCGAGCGGGACCTTTTCCTTGGGTTTACGCGTCTGTCTGTCGGGATGCTGTCCCGGCTGCTTAAGGGCGGACTCCGGGACATGAATGGCAGCCGGCCCGGCCTTGGTAAAGCTCCATACGAGCAGCAGGATCCCCGCTACAATGAACGGTACGCTCAGCCATTGTCCCATATTGAGAGTCATTCCCTGCTCGAACGCCACCTGGTCCTCCTTGATGAACTCGATGAGGAACCTCATGCCGAAAAGCACTATCAGGAAGATGCCGAAAATGGTACCGGTACGGAGTCTGTCGAGTCTGGTTCTGTACAGCCACAGCAGGACCAGACCGAGAATACAGTAACTCAGAGCCTCATAGAGCTGTGTAGGATGGTGAGGCAGACCGTCTCCGAGAGGATCGCGGACGAAAATGAAACCCCACGGCAGGTCAGTGTGCACACCGTAAATTTCAGAATTCATCAGATTGCCGAGACGGATCATCATACCCGCAAAACAGATGGGTATCACGAGGCGGTCTATGAGCTGGATATAGCCGAAGCCGTATTTCTTACCGTACTTGTGTACATACCACCATATAGCCAGGAGCACGCCTATCGCACCGCCGTGGGAGGCCAGTCCCCCCTCCCATGTCATCAGTATCTTCCATGGATGCGAAAGGTAGTAGACAGGGTCATAAAAGAGGCAATGTCCCAGACGCGCACCCACAAGTGTGCCGATGAACAGGGCAAAGAGCAGCGCATCAAGACTTTCTACAGGAATACCCTCCCGCTTGTAGAAGGAGCGCATGATATAATAGCCCACAGGGAAAAGCCCGGCCACGAAAAGAACGCTGTACCACCTCAGATGGAATCCGCCTATGGATAAAATATCAGGATTGACATTCCATGTAACCGTTAACAGATCTAACATAAATTATCCGTTTTTCTAATTTTATCTTAGCAAAGATACGTATAATATTCCAATTTTCTACATATGGCGCAGCGGTCCGTGTCCATGACCTATCCTCAGCTGAGCCGCTGCAAGGATCGCCCTGTGCACATATGTCACGGCCGAATGCACTGCCTCCCGCAAAGGGCGGCCGGCTCCGAGGAACGTGGCTATTGAAGAAGACAGCGTACAACCTGTACCGTGCAGGTTTTCAGTGGCAATACGGTCAGAAGTAAAATGCACGAGACCGTCTATGTCGCACAGCACGTCAGTAGAGGTGGAATCCCCGCCCATATCCCCGCCCTTGACCAGAAACGCACAGCTGTAACGGTCACGCAGCATCACCGCAGCACGGTCCATATCATCCACGGAAGCTATGCGGAAACCGGCAAGACGGGAAGCCTCGTCTATGTTCGGCGTGACGATATGGGATTTAGGGAAAATACAGGTGCAGAGGGCCTCCACGGCTTCAGGCATGGTCAGTGCGTCCTTGCTGGTGGAAACCATCACCGGATCGGTGACCACATACAGTACCGGATGCCTGGACAGCTGACGGGCTATCGCCTCAACGACGGGCGCAGTCCCGGTCATTCCTATTTTAACAGCATCCACGGCCAGGTCTGACATTACGGCGTCTATCTGACGCTCCACCAGGTCGGCTGGCAGATATTCCACTCCGGACACACCGAGGGTATTCTGGACCGTCACCGCAGTAATCGCCGCAGCGGCATAGCCTCCGCAAGCAGAAACAGCTTTGATATCGGCCTGGATTCCGGCTCCGCCCGAGGGGTCGGATCCGGCTATCGACAATACTATAGGATAATCTTTCATGGTTCAAATATAAAAAATTGCGGTGGATTTCAGATGAGAAATCCACCGCAATGATTCAAATTGCAGGTCCGGCTGCTACCATACGTTCAGAGGACGTCCGGCAACAAGGGTATGGGCTGCATTCTTTACCTTCTCGATTACTGCCTCGTTCTCGACATCGGAGAGCACCTCGTCGATCATGTCGACGATAGTCTCCATATCCTTCTCAACCAGGCCTCTGGATGTAATTGCAGGTGTTCCTACGCGGATACCGGAAGTCGTGAAAGGAGTACGGCTGTCGAAAGGCACCATGTTCTTGTTGACGGTGATATCGGCACGTACGAGAGTCTTCTCGGCCACCTTACCGGTCAGATCGGGGAACTTGGTGCGGAGGTCGATCAGCATCAGGTGGTTGTCTGTACCGCCGGACACGATCTTGTAGCCCCTGTCGAGGAATGCCTGTGCCATCGCTGCAGCATTCTTCTTGACCTGCATCTGATACTCCTTGAACTCAGGCTGCAGTGCCTCGTAGAAGGCGACGGCCTTTGCTCCGATGCAGTGCTCGAGGGGACCACCCTGAATACCGGGGAATACGGCAGAATTGATAAGCTGGGACATCATCTTGATCTGGCCTTTCGGAGTCTTGAGTCCCCAAGGGTTCTCGAAGTCCTTACCGATGATGATTGCACCGCCGCGGGGTCCACGGAGAGTCTTGTGGGTGGTAGTGGTTACGATATGGGCATATTTTACAGGGTTGTCCAGCAGACCTGCTGCGATAAGTCCTGCAGGATGGGCCATATCCACCATAAAGATAGCACCTACCTCGTCGGCTATCTGACGCATCCTCTTCCAATCCCACTCACGGGAGTATGCGGAGGCTCCGCCGACAATCAGTTTGGGTTTGGTCTCAAGAGCGGTCTTCTCCATCTGGTCGTAGTCCACACGGCCGGTTTCCTCGTTGAGTTTGTAGGCTACGGGATGATAGTTGATACCGGACATGTTGACGGGCGAGCCATGTGTGAGGTGTCCGCCGTGAGCCAGGTCAAGACCCATGAAGGTGTCACCGGGCTTGAGGCATGCCATGAAGACAGCCATGTTGGCCTGTGCGCCGGAGTGAGGCTGCACATTGGCAAACTCGGCACCGTAAAGCTCTTTGAGACGGTCGATAGCCAACTGCTCCACCTGGTCAACCACCTCGCAGCCACCGTAGTAACGGGCTCCGGGGTAACCCTCGGCATACTTGTTGGTCAGGCATGAACCGAGTGCGGCCAGAACGTTGTTGCTGACAAAGTTTTCAGAAGCGATGAGCTCGATGCCGTGAAGCTGGCGGCTCTCTTCCTTCTTAATGAGTTCAGATATTTGAAGATCCTGTTTCATAATATTTTGTTAAAATTATTCAATTCAGTTTAACTTTGCGAATGTACGCAAAATTTTATCTTCTGACAAATGTTTAGGAAATTATTGAACAGCGAACTCGGACGCCCCGCCGTCGAAGAGTATAAGAGCCTCTCAAAAAGCCCTGTAACCGTCGTTCTGGACAATGTCCGCAGCCGCCACAACATAGGTTCGGCCTTCCGCACCAGCGATGCATTCCGTGCCTCCGGCATAATCCTGTGCGGCATAAGTTCCACCCCTCCGTCCCCTGAGATCCACAAGTCCGCCCTCGGAGCCGAATTTTCCGTAGACTGGACATACAGGGAAAGTACCGTAGATGCACTCCGGGAGCTGAAAGAAAAAGGATACATCATCATCGGTGTGGAACAGACCGAGAACTCGATCTCAACGGACTGCTTCCTGCGCGGGGAGCGTAAGCTGGATCCGGAAAAGAAGTATGCCGTGATCTTCGGAAATGAAGTTCACGGCATATCTCAGGAAGCGGTGAACATGTGCGACTGGACTCTCGAAATCCCGCAATGGGGCACCAAACACTCACTCAATGTTTCAGTGGCTGTCGGAATAGTCCTCTACGTCCTTACTCCGCGCTAAGGATTCATCAGATCCACGTTCACGAAGCGCAGGATATCGTAAATCGACTCCACGGCTGCTGCAGCCGGTCCTTCCGGCTCTATAAGTTTCGCCCTGTTGTAGGCATTTATAGCATCGCCCCACATTTCGTGCCTGCGGTAGATACCTCCGAGAAGGAACCATGCCTGGGCATTGTCCGGCTCCGATTTAAGAAGACGGTCCAGTTCTTCCCGCGCATCGTCCAGATGCCCCGAAGCCACCAATTTCTCTATCTCTGTCAGTGTAAGCATACTATCTTATACCAAACCGCTGAATCCCATGAAGGCCATGGCCAGAATACCGGCCGTTATCAATGCTATGGGAGTCCCTTTGAAAGCCTTGGGCACTCCCACCATCTCCATCTGCTCGCGGATACCGGCGAAAAGGATCATCGCCACTCCGAAACCGAGGGCACTTGACGCAGCATAGACCACGGTCTCTCCAAGATTCAGCAGATGCGCTTCGCCTCCGAAGGTAAATTCCTTTGTCACCACGTTGATGGCGACTCCAAGCACGGTACAGTTGGTGGTAATCAGCGGCAGGAAGATTCCGAGGGCCTGATACAGCGAGGGGGATATCTTCTTCAGGATAATCTCCACCATCTGCACGAGCGCCGCAATGACGAGAATAAAGACTATCGTCATCATGAACTCGATCCCGAGGGGGACCAGCACGTAATAGTGGAGAAGGTAGGTCACTAAGGTTGACAGAGTGATCACGAATACCACTGCCGCAGACATACCCGTAGCAGTGCTGACCTTGTTGGATACACCAAGGAAAGGACAGATACCGAGAAACTGCGCCAGTACAATATTGTTGACGAATACCGCCGATATGATAATTATCAGATATTCCATAACGATTAAGCCTTTTTGTTAATAAGTTTCCTGAAAACCACCATCAGATAGCCCAGCACAAGGAAGCCTCCCGGTGCAAGGACAAACGCCAGCATGCCGTCACCTTCTGCCAGTTTCATACCGAACAATGACATACTTCCAAGCAGCTCGCGGACCAGACCGATGAATGTAAGGGCTATTGTAAAACCGAGGCCGATACCGATACCGTCGAGGGCGGAATCCCCGGGAGTATTCTTGTTGGCAAAGGCTTCGGCACGGCCGAGGATGATGCAGTTGACCACAATAAGAGGGATGAACAGACCCAGGGCCGCGTAGAGGTCAGGCACGTATGCCTGCATAAGCAGCTGCAGGACAGTCACGAAAGAGGCTATTATCACAATGTATGCCGGAATCCTCACTTTATCCGGAATCATCTTGGCAAACAGGGAGATGAACACATTGGACAGGATCAGGACAAATGTCGTGGCAAGTCCCATTCCCATGCCGTTGATCGCGGAAGTGGTGGTGCCGATGGTAGGGCACATGCCGAGCACGAGGATAAAGGTGGGATTGTCCTTTATGATGCCGTTAGTTATAATTCTCAGTTTACTACTCATATCCGCAATTATTTAGATGAGTTGACTACTTTCTGGTATACCCTGTAGGCCCTGTCCACCGCATCGCAGTATGCTCTGGAGGTAATGGTGGAAGCGGTTATGGCATCCACGTCTCCACCGTCCTTGGATACGGCCAGACGGAAGGATGCGGGATTCTTGCCTACAAACTGGGAATAGAAGGAGGGCTCGGTCATCTTGGCTCCAAGTCCCGGGGTCTCCGAATGGGAGATGACTGATGTGCCGGTGATATTCCCGTCCATATCGAAACCTACCATGATATCGATGGTTCCGCTGAAACCCTTGGATGTAAAGGACTCGACGGCATAGCCTACAGTCTGTCCTCCCTTCTTGGCGGGGTAGACAGTAACGGACTCCCCGTCCAGCTCGACGGACATGCTCTCCGAGGAAGGCTCGTTGTCGAAATCCGGAGTCACGAGAGCTATGGCGTTGTTGGTCTTCTTTACGACCTCCTGGTTGATTTTGTCCAATGTCAGGACATAGACACCTCCGAGCAATGCGGAGCAGGCCAGACACACCAGTAAAAGGCATACGGCCATACTGCGGAGCGTGGATTCTTTAGGCATGTTTTACCTCCTTCCCGAACCTTGCGGGCTTTATGTATTTATTGAGCAGGGGAACAATAGAGTTCATGATCAGTATCGCGAAGGACACACCTTCAGGATATGATCCGAAGTAACGGATAAGGACTGTCAGCACGCCTATTCCTATACCGTATATGACCATACCCTTTGTCGCCATGGGAGAGGTGACATAATCGGTGGCCATGAAGATGGAGCCGAGCAGCAGACCTCCGGTGAGAATGTTGAACAGAGGATCAGTATACTGTCCGGGGTCAATCAGCCAGAAAATACCGGACATCACCGCTACCGTAAGGATAATGGTAACCGGGATATGGGGACGGATAACCCTGCGCACCAGCAGGTAGATGAATCCTATAATCAGTGCCAGCGCGGAAGCCTCTCCGGCCGAGCCGCCTGCACGCGCAAACAGCATCTGACCGTAACTCAGGTCCGGATTTGCGGCCAGGATCTGCTCCACAGTCTGCCCCTGGGCCAGTCCTTCCTTTACCATCGCAAGAGGAGTGGCTCCGGAAACGGCATCGACTCCAGGTCGGAATATGGACTCGGGCACTGTCCAGTCAGTCATAATCACAGGAAAAGAGACAAGCAGGAAAACACGTCCCACGAGAGCCGGATTGAAGATATTGTGACCCAGGCCTCCGAATGTCATCTTGGTAATGCCTATAGCGACTACAGCACCTATCACGGCAATCCACCATGGAGCCGCAGGCGGCAGGTTGAGCGCCAGAAGCACACCGGTCACCACTGCAGACAGATCCGACACAGAGGGTTTCTGTCTGAGCAGATATTTCTGAATGAGGTACTCCAGACCCACGCAGGCGACCACTGATACGGCAAGCAGCTGTATGGCGCTCAGACCGAAGAAATAAACGGCCACGAGCATCGACGGTGCCAGGGCGATGACAACATCCAGCATTATCTTCCGGGTGCTCTCACTGCCGTGAACATGGGGTGCGGGAGAAACTATCAGCTTTCTCATATTCTATCTGGTTTTAATCGGTTACTTTTTAGGACGGCTTCGCATGATTCTCATCACATCGGCCTTTGCCATACGGATATAGTCCAACAGGGGGATATATGCCGGACAAGTGAACATACATGATCCGCATTCTATGCAGTCATATACCCTGTGCATCTCGAGATCATCCATCCTGGAAGCCCGGGCCAGCTTGTTAAGCAGGTACGGCTCGAGTCCCATCGGGCATGCCTGCACGCACTTGCTGCAACGGATGCACTCGCCCTCGGCACGACGTCTGGTCTGCTCTTCGGTGAGGAGCAACAGGGAGGAAGAACTCTTTACCGTGGCTGCAGCGAGATTGGACACCGCCTTTCCCATCATGGGACCGCCGCTGATGATCTTTGCAGCACTCTGAGGCACCCCGCCCACATATTCGAGTATGCGGTCAAATGTAGTACCTGTGCGGATAAGGAAGTTGTGCTGTTTCTCCAGACACTCGCCGGTTATTGTCATGACTCCTTCGAAAAGAGGCTTGTTCTTCTGCACAGCCTCGTATACTGCAAACGAAGTCCCCACATTCTGGACCACGACTCCGGTATCTATGGGAAGTCCCATGGAAGGCACCTGCCGTCCGGTGACTGCGTCGATCAGCTGCTTTTCACCGCCCTGCGGATATTTCTTCTTGAGGGACACCACTTCTATCTCCGGATAGGAAGAGGCTGTAAGCTTCTTCATGGCCGCAATGGCTGCCGGCTTGTTGTCCTCGATACCGATGAAGCCTTTTGTCACACCGAGGGCCTTCATCATAATCCTGGCTCCGAGCAGCACCTCTTCTCCGTGCTCCACCATCAGCCGGTAGTCGGAGGTAAGGTAAGGCTCGCACTCTGCACCGTTGATAATCAGGAATTCGGCCTTTTTCCCCGGAGGAGGGGAAAGTTTCACATGGGTCGGGAAGGAAGCTCCTCCCATACCGACAATGCCACAGTCCGCAATCCTTTTGATAATCTCGGCCGGACCGAGAGTGATCTCCCGTACTATATCGGGAGTGCGGTCGATTGTCTCCACCCACTCGTCTCCTTCCACATCGATTATCACATGCATCACAGGATTGCCGGCAAGATCGGCATAAGGCTCTACGGCAGCTACCGTTCCGGACACTGAACTGTGGATGTTTGCAGATATGAAACCGGCCGAAGCCCCTATCATCTGTCCCGTCCTGACCTTGTCGCCCTTCTGCACAAGAGGCTTCGCAGGGGCACCGAGATGCTGGGACATGGAAATGTACATCCTCTGGGGCAGAGGGAATATCTCAATCGCTGAATCTGCTGATATCTTGCAGTCGTGAGGGTGGACACCACCCATTGAAAACGTACGTCTCATGCGGTCTGGTTTTTAGGTTCGTCTGCAGCAGGGGCGGCAGGAGCCGCTGCCGGCTTGGGAGGGAAATTCACGGCATGGATGGCTCCGGTGGGACACTCGGCCACACACTTACGGCAGAGCTTGCATTTGTTGAAATCTATGTATGACAGATTGTTCTCGACTGTAATGGCACCGAAAGGACATACTTTCTCGCATTTGCGGCAGCCGATGCAGGCGGCGGAACATGCCTTGCGTGCCACTCCGCCCTTGTCCTGATTCATGCAGGAAACATATACACGACGGTTCTTGGGACCCTTGTTACGCAGTTCGATGATACCCTTCGGGCATGCCCTGACACACGCTCCGCAGGCAGTACACTTTTCTTCATCCACCTCGGGGATAAGAGTTTCGGGGTTGACCTTGATAGCTCCGAACTGGCAGGCCTTCTCGCAGTCCCCGCCGCCAAGACAGCCGTAACGGCAACCGGTATCCCCGCTATAGAGCGAACTCATGATACGGCAGGATACCGAACCGTCGTATTCGTTGGTCCTGACCCTGTTGGTACATGTACCGTTACACCTTACCACCGCTGTCATGGGAGCCTTTTCCTCGACCGTGACCCCAAGATGGGCGGCTACTTTCTGCATTACCGCATTGCCGCCTACGGGACAGAATTTGCCTTCAAGGGACCTGGTCTTGACACAAGCCTCGGCAAAAGCCCTGCATCCTGCAAAACCGCAGCCTCCGCAGTTGGCTCCGGGCATGGTCGCCTCAACTATGTCGATGAGCGGATCCTCCTCCACCTTGAACTTCTTTGCAACAAGAAAGAGAACTACTGCGAGGAGTAATCCCAACACGCTGAGAATGACGACAGTAAAAATAAATGTTGTACCCATCTGCTGTTGTTAGTTAATTTTTTCCACTGTAAATACAAATCCACTGTTGAGCCTGTCCCTGAACTGAGCCAGTACGAGGTAGTACAAAGCCACGAAACCTATCGCTCCAAGCCCCGTCACCAGTTCATTTTCAAAAAACATAGGCAAAGTTAATAATAAAACCAATAAAATGAACAAAGGAATAAGATAAGCGATAAAAACAGCCTTGAATCCCTGTCCCTGGCGGATAAGCACATTGACCTCGTCTCCGGGCTTTACAGAACCGTCATCCTGACGGCGTACTGTGATGATGCGGCTCTCTCCGGAAGAGGCCCCGCATACGGCCTTTGCCTGACAGGCGGCGCATGCTGTCTGGGCAGATATCTCGACCTTTGTCTGGACTGAAGTTACTGAAAGTACCTTTCCTGCATGCCTTATTACTGTCTCCTGTTGTTTCATTTCCTTTTATTTTTTGTAACTTTACATTCCTCCAGAGGATACCGCAGCCCGTCCCAGGCTGACAAGCGTCCGAAAACAGAGCCGACGATGATGGGCGACTCGAACAGCAGCGGCACCCGGTTCATATCGTCGGACACCCAGATAAGCATCTCCTGCTCCCCGGAAAACACCTCGCCTGCAACCACCTTGGCTGCAAACTTCAAGGTCCTGCATACTCCGAGCCCCGGGATACGCTTCTCCTCCCTGCCGATATATCTGAAATAGATGTCGAATATCTCCTCGTCGATGGCGAAGGAGACAGGATTGTTGACACCGGCCTCAAGAGCTTCGAGGTCCATGTTCCGTGCATTGTAGAACAGAGTCAGGATATCGAAGGTACATCCGTGACCTGGCAGAAGGGTATCTATGGTCCGGTCGGTCTTTATCACCTCGGCGCTGATTGCATGGGTACTGTCATTCCAGTGATAGTAGTTCCTGATTGTGTATTTCCCTTCGTGGATATCCCTGTGGAAATACACGGGTCTGACACTGTCCTCATAGAATACGGACTCGTACCTGTCACGGACCTTGAAAAAGACGTCCCAGAACCTGTAGGTCCTTCCAACGGCGACCGGATGCAGAAGATGTCTGCCGTCACGCTCTCCACCATCGTCAAGCGTCACTTCGGCCTCGCCTACGTCAGTACGTATGCCGAGCCACTTGTAATGAATGATATATGACAGTCTCTCCCCCTGGCGGAAAGCGTGGTCTTCCACAAGGTCAGGATGTATCGGAAAACACTGGCCTCTGAGCGGAAGAGCGCACAGTCCCAGGAACAGGGACAAAACCATATACCTAATAATCTGCATCGAATTCCGAATTGTTCATACTCGACTCCACTCCCCTGTACCCTTCTATATCATCGTCGGGACTTATAAAGCCATCGTCATTGGCATCCACGAAGCGGGCCTCAGACGCGCGGAAGCGCATAGGCACGTCGGCGGTAGAGCCGTTCCTGTGCTTTGCGATGATCACCTGCGCCTCTCCCTGCACGGAAGTCTCGCTTTCAGTTCCGTAATACTCAGGACGGTGGATGAACATCACTATATCGGCGTCCTGCTCTATTGCTCCGGATTCTCGCAAGTCACTGAGCTGCGGACGCTTATTGCCTCCTCTGGTCTCGACGGCACGGCTGAGCTGGGACAGGGCTATCACAGGAATGTCCAGTTCCTTCGCTATAGCCTTCAGAGAACGGGATATGTTGGACACCTCCTGTTCCCTCATACCACGGAGTTCGGGAGGACCGGTCATCAGCTGAAGATAGTCGATGATAATCAGTTTTACACCCGCATTGCGGACCAGACGGCGCGCCTTGGAACGCAGCTCGTACACCGATATCGACGGGGTGTCATCTATAAATAAAGGTGCGGTGGTGAGATCCTTTATCCTCTCATGCAGCTGCACAAGCTCGTAGTCCAGCAGCTTCTTTCCTCCCCTGATTTTCTCGGACGAAAGCCCTGTCTCAGAGACCAGCAACCTCTTTACCAACTGCTTGGACGACATTTCCAAAGAGAAGAACGCCACAGGAATCCTATGGTCAACGGCCATGTTCCGCGCCATTGTCAGTACAAAAGCCGTCTTACCCATGGCAGGACGCGCTGCAATGATTACCAGATCGGATGCCTGCCAGCCGAGGGTTATCTTGTCGATGCCGGTGAAACCGGAGGGCAGACCGCTGAGACCGTCAGTACGGTCCTGGTTGGCCTCGATCTCTGCCACAGTATCCTTGATGACATCCTGCACAGGTAGAGTCGCCCGCTTCATATTTCTCTCGGCAAGCTCGAAAAGCTTGCTCTGGGAATTGTCCAGCAGATCGTCTACAGGTATGCTGTCATCGAAAGATTCCCGCTGCATTTCAGCGGAAATGGTTATAAGCTCCCTCTGGATATACTTCTGGAGCAGAATCTTCACATGATACTCCACATGGGCGGCGGCTCCGACCCTGGAAGACAGGAGACTGAGATAATAGGGACCGCCTATCTCATCTATGCTGCCCTGCCGCTTGAGCTCCTCCGAGACAGTGTATATGTCAACCGGCTGATGCTCGGATGACAAAGACGAGATGGCCATGAAAACCTTACGGTTGGCCTCTTTGTAAAAACAGTCGGCCGTAAGAGAGTCCAGCACGTCAGGTACGCAGTTGGGCTCGATCATCATGGCTCCAAGCACAGCTTCCTCGACATCCACCGCCTGAGGGGGCACCTTGCCCGTTTCAATGCCTATGGCATCGATGGATACTTCCTTTTTCTTTGGTCTTGTCGTTTTTGCCATAATGTTTTTCTAAAGTCTGTCAAGTGCCCTGCTGACGACATCCACGGCAATATCCACCTCTTCCTGGCTTATGCACAGCGGTGGAGCTACCCTGAATGAAGTAGGATTGTAAAGGAAATAGTCGCTCACGGCTCCTTCCTCCAAAAGCAGACCCAGCATCTTCTCCGCCGCCTCAGGATTTCCGAGGTCAACGGCCATCAGCAGACCGGCACGGCGTATCTCCCTGACTGCAGGATGGGAGCGGAGCGCATTTTCGATGTATTCTCCCTTGGCATCGGCTCCGGCAACCCAGTTCTCACGCAAAAGCACCTTGAGAGACGCGAGGGCAGCGGCACAGCAGACCGGATGTCCTCCGAATGTAGTGATATGCCCCAGCACCGGGTCACAGGTGAAAGCATCCAGTCTCTGCTTGGAAGACACCACCCCTCCGAGCGGCATTCCTCCTCCGAGAGCCTTGGCCAGAACTAAAATATCCGGCACGACCCCGAATTTCTCAAAGGCGAACATTCGTCCGGTACGGCCGAAACCTGTCTGCACCTCATCGAAAACAAGCATGGCGCCTGTTTCATCGCATCTTTGCCTGAGCTCCTGCAGGAAGTTCCCTGCGGGAAGAATCACTCCTGCCTCACCCTGAACCGGCTCCACTATCACACATGCTGTCTCTTCCGTAATATGAACCAGGTCCTCAACCCTGTTGAAATGCAGGAGGTCAACTTCCGGCAGCAGAGGCCGGAAAGCATCTTTGCGGGCATTGTCGCTCATAAGACTCATCGAAGCATGGGACGAGCCGTGATAGCAGTTGATGAAAGATGCCATACGACGGCGGCCGGTGAGACGCTTTGCCAGTTTAAGGGCTGCGTCCACAGCCTCCGAACCGGAATTCACATAATAGATACAGTCCAGCTGCGACGGCAGGATTGAAGTCAGAAGCCCGGCATGCAGTACCTGGGGAGCCTCGATCATCTCACCGTACACCATCAGGTGGAAATAATCTCCCGCCTGCCGGCGGACAGCTTCCACCACCTCCGGATTATTGTGGCCGATATTGCTGACACACACACCGGAGACAAGATCCAGATAGCGCTTCTGTCCGCTGTAGAGAAAAACGCCATCCGCCTTGTCTACCTCGATAGCCAGGGGGGATGGCGATGTCTGTCCTACGTGCCTGAAGAACGTCCTTCTCATTACTTGCCCTGGGCTTCCTTGTCCTCTTCGAAATCAGGACTTACAAGAATACGGCCGCAATATTCGCAGACTATGATCTTCTTGTTCTGGGCGATGTCAAGCTGCCTCTGGGGAGGTATCTTGTTGAAACATCCTCCGCATGCATCCCTCTTGACTGTCACCACTGCAAGGCCGTTATGGGCATTGGCCCTCACTTTCTCATAAGCGGCGAGAGTCCTGGCGTCTATAGATGCCTTGAGTTCGGCGATCTCCCTGGTCAGGGTCTCTTCCTCCTTTGCGGTCTCCTCGGTGATGGACTCACACTCTTTCTTTTTTTCCTCAAGGTCAGCCTCCTTCTGGGCGATACTGTTCTGGGTAGCGGTAATTGCCGACTTGAGGGCAGCGATGGAAGCATTCTTTTCGCCTATGCGTTTGTTGGCCAGTTCGAGTTCCAGCTGCTGGTACTCTATCTCGCGGGAGATGGAGACATACTCCCTGTTGTTCTTCACATTGGCCTGCTGTTCCTGATACTTGGAAATGGCAGTCCTACTGTTTTCTGCCTCTATCTTTTTCTGAGCCACGAACTTCTCTGCATCAGCCATTTCCTCGCGGATCTTGCTGACACGGGTCTTGAGTCCCTCTATCTCATCCTCGAGATCACGGATCTCGTCGGGAAGCTCTCCGAGAAGCATGTGGATCTCATCGATCTTGGAATCCTTCTGCTGGATCAGATACAGAGTATGGAGCTTGTGCTCCATGCCGGCATCGGTGTCGTTGATGCTCTTGGAGAGGGAGACGAAAGTCTCGCGCCTGTCGATAGGGGTGTCGATCAAATTCTTCTGTTTAGTTGTAGCCATATCTGTTTAAAAATAATATACCGGATTTATAGTACTTGTCTTTGCGGATTGAACGGCAAAGTTAGGAATTTTTTCCCTAACGATATCACATATCACACCTATTATCTCCGCCTCACTCTCAAAATGTCCGATATCTGCAATCATCATGCCGTCCGGAGCATAAAAATCATGATAGGAAATGTCTCCCGAGACGTAGATATCGGCACCTGCAGCGGCGGCCTTGCCTATGAGCGAATGACCGCTGCCTCCGCACAGGGCAACCCTGCGCAGCGGAGTACGGGAAAGAGCCGAATGGCGCAGCGTCTTCAGCCCGAGACTCTCCTTCATCCGAAGGAGAAATGCCTCAGGCGCGGCAGGCTCGGGAAGATCGCCTATGATTCCGAGTCCGTTGCCGTCGTCATCGCTGTCCAGCACCCTCAGATTGCACAGACCTATGCGTGCAGCCGTAGTGCCGCTTACCCCGCCGGGGACCTTGTCCATATTTGTGTGACAGGCATAGACCGTGATGCCGTTACGTATGGCGGCGATTATGGTACGGCCCGTCATAGTCGCCTCCGATATTTTCCTTATACCTCCGAAAATCAGAGGATGGTGGGTAATGACCATATCCGCCCCGACCTCTACCGCCTCTTCTATCAGGGCGGGGGTACAGTCGAAGCCGACAATGGCCTTATGCACTTCGCAGGAGCCGTCTCCTATGCAGAATCCGGAATTGTCCCAAGACTCCTGCAGGGACAGAGGAGCCGTCTCCTCTATCGCAGCCGCTATTACAGAAGCCTTCATCCGCCGATGGATTTGGATATTTCCAATAAAGACTCACGTATACCGCGCAGACGTTCCACGACCTCTGCCCGGTTGTCAAGCCCCTCGCGGTTGTCCTTCATCCTTGCCGCAGCACCGTCGAGAGTCATTTTCAGATCCTTCACCAAATGATGGATAATCTTGAGATTCTCGACATCGGCAGGACGGAACCTGCGGTTGCCCTTGCGGTTGCGCTCAGGCCTTACGAAGTCCGTGAAGGTGTCCGACCAGAAACGGACCAGCGAGGTTCTCTCACCGAGAATCGCGGCCACCTCGCCTATGCTGTAATACAGCTTCTCCGGTTTGTATTCCTTGTACGGCATAACGGTATTTGTTTTAGTCAAGTGATTGTCCTGTATTTACGGCGTATATCAGCAACTCCCCGAAGCGGTCGGTATCCAGCTCGCCGTTGAAGTAATTGATAGGATCCTGCTGCTGACCGTTCAGCTGCACCTCGTAATGCAGATGCGGGGCGAACGATGTCCCGCTGTTGCCGGTACGCCCTATGACATCTCCCCTGCTTACCTTCTGGCCCTTGCGTACAAGCAGATCAGACAGGTGGGCATATACCGTCTCATACCCGTTGCCATGATCTATCACGATGCGCGTACCCTGCAGCTTCTGGGCCCTCTCCACGGATTTCACCTTTCCGTCCGCAGTAGCCCTGACCTCAACCCCCACCGGGGCCACCAGATCCAGACCTCCGTGGTACACCACCTTTTTATAAAAGGGATGCATTTTCCGCCCCACCGATGCTCCGACATTGCCAAGAGGAAAATCGGCGATGGGCAGTATAGACGGGATTCCCGCCACGACCTTGTCCTTTCCATCCACAGACAGCGAATCCTGTATCCGTGCAATCAGCGCATCGCAGTAGTCCATGCCCTGCTTCAGGCGGATGATATTTTCCGCCGTATGCCAGATTACGGATTCGCTGTACACGGAATCCGACATGTAATTGACAGAAGACGAATCCGAGAATGAGAAATCCGGGAAATCGGTATTGAAAAGTTCATGGTATATCCCCTCGTCTTTCTGGATAAGCTCGCCTATCACATTTTCGAGGAGTTCTGTCTGTCCTGCGAGTTTGTCATACTGCTCCTCTATCAGACGGGTCTCGGAAATCATGCGCTTTTCCTCCTCGGAGGAAAAAAACAGGGTGAACACTATGAAATACAGCACCACCAGTGCAAAGGTATAGGCCACGAACTTGAGAATGCGCAGGATAAGATATTTGGTCGAGTGCTTCTCCTCGACAAAGTCCAGAAGGTCCTTATCGTATTTAAGCTTGCCCATATTATCAGCTCATAGGCTTCTCGTTGGAAGAGTCGATGATGGCGGCATAGTCCTCGGGAAGGATATCCTTGTTGTAATAGTTTACCGGATTGACATGACGCTTCATGTAGATGACCTCATAGTGCAGGTGCGTACCGGTAGAACGGCCGGTATTGCCCATCTCGGCAATCTGCTGCCCACGCTTCACCTCCTGCCCCGTAACCACAAGGGCCTTGCTCAGATGCGCATATCTGGTCTGATAGCCGAATCCGTGATCCACCAGCACATAACGGCCGTAGCCTCCCGCATCATACCCTACCTGCTTGACTACTCCGTTGCCGGTAACATATATCGGCTCGCCCTGCTTGCCTGACTTTGGAGCCAGATCCACACCAAGATGCCTGCCGTAGCGGTCTTTCAGTATAGGGTCGACCCTGGTTCCGAAACCGGACGCCTGCCGCACATTGGCATAGTTTACGGGTGGAATCGTAGGGGCACACAAAGCCATCTCGGCAGCCCTCTCCGACACCAGTGCCACCTGATCGAAGGACTTGGACTGCACATAGGCTTTCTTCAGCAGGATTTCCGAATGCATCATGGATGCCGTCAGTTCACCGGTATAGTCCCTCTCCCGTATATCGGCATAACGGTCCACACCGCCGTATCCGGCATTGCGTATATCCTCAGGTATGATTTCCATTCCGAAAACCGAACGGTAAAGGGTGTTGTCCCTTCGCTCCATGTCCTGAAGGGCCATGTCGGCGGATTCGAGCCGGCGCTGCATCAGGTCCAGTTTGGAATGCCACTCCCTGGCATCCCTCTCCACAATCATACGCTTGGGCGTCTTCATATGAAAGACATCGGTAAGCAGGAACAGCGAAAGCAGGAACAGCGACACGCTCGATACCGCATAAAGCAAAACAGCCTTCAAAGATCTCTTAATCAAAGACGGCTGTTCCACCACATCGTAATCGAGTGTCTCACGGTTGAGTATATATTGTCTGTCTATTTTTCTGCGCATAAAATTTTTCCCAAATAACGCACAAAGATAGCAATTTTATCCAATTACCTACTCTTTTTTCTGAAATAACGTCTCACGGCTGATCACCGCAACTTCATTGACAGTATATCCTTCCCTCTCATAAAACACCGCCACCTCCCCTGAAGGCAGAACAGCAATGTCCGAATATCCTGCATCACCCTCCACGATCGTCATGCCGGAACTCCAGGTAAGGCCTCCGTCCGGACTGTAGCGAAGGGTCAGGTTACGGCGCTGCTCCGGATCGGCGGCATTGACGAACAGCAGGCAGCCGTCCTCCCCATAATAGGGATAATGGACAATGGCACCGTTGCAGCCGGGGTCGGGCAGATCGGGTGCGGGATTCGAGGTCCATGAACGGCCCTTGTCGTCCGAGATGTGGATGTAGCGGCAGCCGCCTTCGTTGACCCGGCTGTTGACCATCCAGCGGCCGTCCGGCAGCTCTATCACCTTCGACTCATCTGCAGGGACAATGGGGGTGGGTATCAGATGCCAGGTAAGGCCGTGGTCGGTGCTCTCTATCAGGTGCAGGCCCTTCTGCAGATTGACCATCGTGTGCAGGAGCCGCCCGTCGCGGGTGGCCGTACCCTGACCGGAGGTGAGGAACTTGAAGTCGTTCCGCCACTCTTCAGGGGACACCCCGGCGGTGATATCCTCAGGTGCGGACCAGGTCTGACCATTGTCCGTGCTGCGCATCACGTGGAAGAAATAGACGTCCTTTGCCCGGTCGTGGTCCATGAAATTATAGAAGAGGAATACGGTGCCGCTGACCGTGTCGGTAATCAGCGAAGGATCAGAGGCCGACTGCCCGTCGGGGAAATCCGCGACCTTCCGTATAGGGCTCCAGGTCCGTCCGCCGTCCGTGCTGCGGCGCATGACGATATTGATGTCCCGGCTCCATTTGAGGTCTCCGCAGGAAGGCACCCGCTCGTCTATTGCCGCTATCAGACTGCCGTCCGGAGCCGTGGTTATGGCCGGTATGCGATAGCAGGACACCGTCCTCGCCGTGTCAGTCCTGTCTACAGCAAACAGTACCTGCCGCATTATTCCCCGCAGACTATCCGTACTGCCCTCAATATCCGCAAACCCTACGGCATCTACTGTGCGCACACTATCCTCAACATCCGCACTGGCATCCGCGCACAGACCAGCCGAAGTCCATACAGCCAACACGGCCGCCATCATTTTCCATTTTACCATAATTGATTGCCTTTTCAAGATACACCCACAAATTTAAGAATTTCCACCGGAACACACGACCCTTTCCTAAACTTCAGAGCACACACATGCCCCAGTCCTGCACTCGCAACAGTCCACATCCGGCTTCCGCCCCGTCTTTCGACACCCATAGGCCTGAATTCATCTGCCACACTCGTCGAGCTGCACCCATCGACCTACATCCATCGCCGGCACTTGCTGAAAAACGGGAAGTGCACCGATTCATCGCATCTCCGGTTCACTTTCCCACGTAGCTTGTCGTGGAGCCGGCCCCACAGGTATTTATTGGCGGTGCATACTGTTAGACACACACCCGTTCACCCGCCATTTATCCTCCGATAATGCAGTCCAGCACGGCTTCCAAAATTATTCTGCTCATTTTCAGCCCTATAAAAATTCTCGTTCTGCTGGACCCCCCGATTTTTGCCCAAAACGGTCATTTTACCCTTAGTCCAGCAGAAGAGCATTTACGGACTACCTGATAATCAACCCGTTCCAAAACACTTCAATGCTGGACCCAACACAAGCCTTTCCAGGCCTAACCGCCCAGACAGCGCAACGCCTGCTCAGCACTGATGTGGAAGCGCTTCATAAGGACGGATACCAGCCCCCGCCTCCGAACCGGGTCAAGCCCGACAAAGGAACCGAGTCCCATCTGCGGCAGCACCGTATGGTCGACATATCCGCAGACCTCCTCGTCACTCGTCCCCGGACGGAACGAGCCCTTCTCAAAAGCCCGCATCTGCTCTATCGGGAAGGACGGGTCCGGCTCTATGCTTCTCAGGGTAACAAGACAGGCTTCATTTGCCTGCTCCTTCTCCCAGTCTTCCGTATTCCAGCGCACCATCGAATGCAGGAAAGTCCGGGCAGTACGGAACAGATGCTCGGTCCGTCCGGCATTGACGAAATACTCCAGCCTCACTCTGCCGCAGGTTTCCACAGGCAGGTCGACAAAGCCATCCGCCGTGCGCATACGGACAAAGCACGCCCCGCCATCCTTCTCCGCCACTCCGGCATTTCCCATCAATCCGGGATGCTCTTTCGGTTTCGACCTGGAACTTCCCTTCGTTCCTGGGTTCCCATTCGATCCGGGATGCTCATCAGATCCGGGATTTCCGTCTTCTGCAGTGTTCCACTGAATACCCGTCATTGCCAGTTCCTTCCGGAAATACGCTCCAAGAGACGTATGCCGGTATCCGAAAGGAGTCTCACTGACCCCGTGGTGCATGGGATTGCGCAGGATGTAGCTGACCAGCGCTTTCTGGGCATACCATCCGTCCACCGGCATGCAGTAGACCTGCTTTCCGCACACAGAGCCTTTCCGCCTGTACTTCTTGTTGAAATACGTCGTATATGAAGTACGGAGCCTGTGTATGAAACTCCAGGGCCAGGCAGTCACGACCGCCATATGCACATGGGTAGACATCACCGCATAGGCAAGCAGCACACAACCATCCCTCCGCACAGCAAAGGCGATAAAGTTCTGAAATAAGATATAGTCCTGAGTATCCCGGCATATCAAGCCGTTACCGGGCGAGAATACGATATGATACGTCCTTTCTCCCGCCTCGTCCACTCTGCACGCAGCTACGCTCATATTGTGAGGTTTTATGATTGCTTCCACAAAGTACGGAAATTTTCTTCTTCCCTGCAACAGGCCGGATGCACAATCTTCCGGACTGCTCCGGAGCCCGGGTACCATGACGGCACCAAATTCATGGGGATACAATATACTCGGGACAGGGCTTGGGACGGAACCGGATCAATCTGGCGGCTGCAGGAAGAATTAGACGATTCGGCCGGTTTGGACGACTTGGGTGATTTGGACGACTTGGACGGACCGGGCGACTCGGAGGACTTGGACGATCTGGAGCGATTCAGGCGAACCGGGCGATCTGGAAAATTCGGATACCAGGACAGTTCCGGATTCCGGTCTCGCGAGAGTTTTTCTTTATTCGTAGTCCAGCACAACTAAATAATTTATAAGACTGGCAAACAGATAGTTGAAAATCACACAAATGCTGGACTCTGGCATTTAGGGGCAAAAAACGCCGTTTCAAGACTATTTCGACATAGTCCAGCACCAATACGATTTGCAACAAGCTGATAATCAGGAAAAGAATATACATAGTTATGCTGGACTCCAAAAAAGCATTCCCGAAAGCGGAAATGCGGCACTGCTTCCGCGACGAAGTCCGGCACAGGCACCGTCATTGTCACTAAACCGGATAGTTAAAAGCAAGTGTCTGAATATATACCACTTAACTACAACAACATTATTTAGTGACTCATAAAAGCACCGTTTATGCGACATTATGCCCCACACAACAAATTGCCAAATCATAACTTATTTATTATAAGGTACTTTTAATTAACGAGAATGTTTAGTGGCAAAATATGAATCTTACTGGCCGCATGCTTGCTGACAAGCAATCAAGACAAGAATATATCCAGTCATGTTGTACTGCAAAGATGCTCTCGAAAGCGGAAATGCGGCACTGCTTCCACGACGAAGTGCGGGTACGGAAAGACTGATGGCAAAGAATGGAGAGTGGAGAATGAAGAGTGGAGAGTGGAGAGTGGAGAGTGGAGAATGGAGAGTGGAGAATGAAGAGTGGAGGGTGAAGTGCAACCGCAAAGATGTCCCCAAAATGGAGCACTGCCTCTGCGATGAGGTGTGAAAACGTAAGGACTGAAAGCAAAGAATGGAGGATAAGGATGTGGAACGGAGGACAGAAAACGAAGAGTGGAGAGCGAAGAATGGCGGGTGGAAAGCAACGTACTACAACCTGCGCTAAACCTAAACCTAAATCTGAATCCGGTAGTGTAAACTGAATTGTGTCAAGTTTGGTTTTGCCGTGCCATAGTAGGTTGAATCTGCACTCACCGCTCGAGCCGGGTGTAGACACTCAGGGGCAGGATGCGGCCGAAGTCATCGCGCAGTACCAGTTCTCCGGAAGTGCGGCGGCCGGCCGGTCCGAAGGCACAGGCCACGAGGGTGTCCGCCAGCATCGCAGAATAGCCGTTGGAATAGAGATTCAGCACCAGGAAGCTGTTCATCGGGGCGAGAATCTGCGCACAGCCCTTCAGGATGTCATTGAGGCACTCGTCCAGTTTCCACCTCTCCCCGTCCGGGCCGCGTCCGTAGGCGGGTGGGTCGAGAATGATGCCGTCGAACGAGGCTCCGCGGCGGACCTGACGGGTGACATATTTCAGGGCGTCGTCGATGGTCCAGCGGATGCCGTCAAGGGAGGAAATCTCCATATTGTGCCTGGCCCATGTCACCACCTGTCTGACAGAGTCGAGATGGGTGACATCGGCTCCTGCGGCACGGGCGGCCAGAGAGGCGGCACCGGTGTAGGCAAACAGGTTGAGTACCCGAGGCGGCCGGGTCTCGCCCATCTTCGCATTGTTGGCTCTGAGACGGGCTACCTGCCGGTAGATGAAATCCCAGTTAGGGGCCTGCTCCGGAAAGACACCTACGTGTTTGAATGCCGTAAGTCCCAAACGCAGATGCAGTTCAGCCCCGCCGAATTCTGAAAGGATTCCGGCCGTCGCAGTATCGGGAAGCCCGATGAGCCGTGTTCTGGAAGTGTCCGGCGCGGTCTCCCCCCGGACTGTCCCGGCATTCACCGCCGGCAGCCGGTAGGAGATATTCCACTGCTCCTGCATCCGCCCGAGCATGGTCCAGACCCCGCTGTCCTCCTTCCCTGCCTTGGAGAAGCCGGCTCCAGGAGTAAAGGCCGTCTGCGCCCTCCTCTTCCATTCCGAAGCGGGAAGCGCCTTATCCCACAATGCCTTGGGCTCAGGCCTGATCATCGTATAACGCCCGAAACGCTCCAGCTTCTCGAAACCGCCGGAGTCTATCAGCTGGTAATCGCTCCAGCTCTCAGATGGTCTTTCAATATTCATGCGCCAAAGATACGTAAATTTTCCGCTGACTGATTTTACTTCCGCCTCCCGCGCAGGTCTATAAAGCAGTACGTCTTCCGGCAAACACCGCCATGAGAAACGGATGACGGGTATTTGTGCTTACCGTCAAGTAAATATGGACAAATTGCAGGACAGACACATAATCGGCTTGATACAGTCCGACCCGGTGCGGGGTTTCAGAATGCTTATAAACAGGTACAAGGAGACCGTCTACTGGCACATCCGCCGTCTGGTGGTCTCTCACGATGATGCGGAGGACGCCACTCAGGAGACTTTCATCCGGATATTCCGGTCCGCCGACCGGTTCAGGGGAAACAGTTCGCTCAAAACCTGGATCTACAGAATCGCCATGAACGAGGCTCTGCGGATACTGGAACGCCGCCGGCAAGGACAGGTCGCCATCGGCACTCCGGGCACAGGAGTCAATGCAATGCCCGCTGACGAATATACGGACTACAGCGACCTGGAGGGCGTCAGACTCCAGAAGGCAATACGGTCCCTGCCTGTAGGGCTGCAGTTGGTATTCAACCTGCGCTATTACGATGAGCTGAGCTACAACGAGATAGCACGAATCACAGAGATGAGCGCAGCCAGCGCGAAGACCAGTTACCATATCGCGAAGGGGAAAATTATAAAATACATGAATTCGATAGACTGATCATCATGAAAGACAAGATTTTCAACTTAGGCAAAATAGGAAAGCAGATGCCTTACCGGACTCCGGAGGGGTTCTTCGGCGAACTGGAGGGGAAAATATGGGAAAGGGCAAAGAATGAAGGCATCATTCGTACAGCATCAGACGCCGGTATCACCATTAAGGCCGGGACAGTACTCACCGCAAGTACACCTGCCGGGAAACGGGAGCACAGAAGAGCCCGCATCAATCACGCCCTCCCAAGACCCGCCCTCATAGGCTCTGCCGCCGCTGCAGTCATCATCGCCTTCAGCGTGTGGTTCTGCAACTTACAGACAGTAAAAATGAGCGACATAGAATCTGCCTTCGACAGCCTCAGCTATGAGGACCGCACGCATATTCTGGAGACCTACCGCTCGGACATATTCTTGAACTGGAATTAAAACACATTTTATAAAATCTTTTCAATCATGAGGACAATACTGAAATTAATGTTGGCCGCCGCCGTTGTTGCGGCCACCTGCGGAACTTCGGCAGCCGACAACCGCGGACAGAAGGAAAAGCATCAGCAGATATCCCCGGAGCAACAGATATCCCGGGAAGAGCTTAGCGCCAAACAAGCCATGCACATAAGCGGAAGGCTCGGCCTGGACGAGGAGACTGCCGCCCTGTTCACTGAAGCCTACTGCAATTTCCAGAAAGAACTCTGGGAAACAGCCCCCCGCCCCGGCAGACTCCGTCCCGATGCTGACGAAGAAGAGACAGCCGAGTATCTGCAGAACCGCTTTGCCCAGAGCAGGAAGATCCTGGAGCTGCGCGAAAAATACTACGGGATATACAGCGGATTCCTGACACAGAAACAGATACTTCAGGTATTCGAGGCTGAACGGGAGATGATGGACCGTCTGGCCGGCAGAGGCAGGGGACCGGAAGGTCCTGAAGGCCCTGACCACGGGCACCGCCAGGGCCCGCCTCCGGGACCTGCTCCGACCGGCCGACATTTTATGTAAGATTTTTCAACAGAATTTTGTAATTTTGCGGCCGGATAAACTATACGGTTATGCAGAACATAGACTCTTATGATTTTAATGGCAAGAAAGCCATTGTGAGAGTGGATTTCAACGTTCCTCTCGACGCAGACTTCAACATCACTGACGACACCCGTATCCGCGCCGCAATCCCCACCTTGAAAAAGGTACTGGCCGGCGGAGGCTCCCTCATCATAATGTCCCATCTCGGGAAGCCGAAAGGACCTGCGGAGAAATTCTCCCTCAAGCACATTATCGGACGCATAGAAGAATTGCTCGGCACCAAGGTGCAGTTCGCTCCCGACTGCATGAAGGCAGATGAGCAGGCCGCTGCCCTCAAGCCCGGCGAAGTGCTCCTGCTCGAGAACCTGCGCTTCTACGCAGAGGAGGAGGGCAAGCCCCGCGGACTGGCCGAGGACGCCACCGAAGAGGAGAAGAAAGCCGCAAAGGCCGCAGTGAAGGAAAGCCAGAAGAAATTCACCGAGCACCTGGCATCCTACGCCGACTGCTACATCAACGACGCATTCGGTACAGCCCACCGCGCCCACGCCTCCACAGCCCTCATCGCCAAATACTTCCCCAACGACAAAATGTTCGGCTACGTGATGGAAGGCGAGATCAAGGCGATTGACAAGGTCCTGGGCAATCCCCAGCGTCCCCTGACCGTCATCCTCGGCGGAGCCAAAGTCTCCTCCAAACTCGGAGTCATAGAGCACCTGCTCGATCTGGCCGACAACATGATCATCGGCGGCGGCATGGTCTACACCTTCATGAAAGCCCAGGGCGGCACCATCGGAACCTCCCTCGTAGAGGACGACCAGCTCCAGACAGCCCTCGACACCCTGGCCAAGGCCAAGGAGAAAGGCGTCAAGCTGTATTTCTCCACAGAGGTTGTGGCTGCCGACGCCTTCGACAACAATGCGCACACCCAGATCTGCCCTTCGAACGCCATTCCCGACGGATGGATGGGCATGGACGCCTCACCCAAGGCAGTTGCCGAATGGAAAGAGGTCCTGCTGAACTCCAAGACCATACTCTGGAACGGCCCCGTAGGCGTATTCGAGATGCCCAACTTCGCCCACGGCACCAACACCATTGCCGGGATTCTCGCAGAGGCTACGGCAAAAGGAGCGTTCACCCTCGTAGGCGGCGGCGACTCAGTGGCTGCAGTCACCCAGATGGGCTATGCAGACAAGGTAAGCTACGTGTCCACCGGCGGCGGTGCGATGCTGGAGTTCCTGGAGGGAAAGGAGCTGCCCGGCATCAAGGCAATTAGAGAATAACGGCGGTCAGAACCATTCTGACACACCTCAACAACAGTATGAGGCCGTGACTGGAGATACATGGAAATCCTTTGGTCACAGCCTCATTTTTGAAACAGACAGACGATGAAAGAGCAACTGGAAAGCCTCAACTCCATTTCGATCAACTTCGGGGAGAACGGCATGATGATAGTCAACATCCTGCTGGCTTTCATAATGTTCGGCGTGGCCCTCGGAATAAAGACGGAAACATTCAAGAACGTATTCCGCCATCCCAGGTCCATCATCACCGGCATTCTCCTGCAGTGGGTCGGGCTGCCTGCGGTGACATTCCTTATCTGCCTGGCCCTGAACCATTGGATTACCCCGATGGTAGCTCTCGGCATGATACTGGTAGCATCCTGCCCCGGCGGCAACATCTCCAATTTCATCTCCTCCCTCTCGAAGGGCAATGTAGAGCTTTCCGTGAGCATGACAGCCGTGACCACCGTATTTGCCCCGCTTATCACCCCCCTCAACTTCTACCTCTGGGGCACATTGTACTACCATGCCATAAGCGTTTCGGGCGACATACCCCGGCTGGTCATTCCTTTCCTCCCGATGTTGTGGCAGATACTATTGCTCTTGGGCATCCCCATTGTCCTGGGAATGCTCTTCGCCCGGTATTTCCCCAACGCCACGAAGAAGATCACCAAACCGGCGCAGACCCTTTCCATCCTCCTCTTCCTGGTAATGGTCGTCGCCTCTTTCTCGCAGAATTTCCAGCTGTTCATCGACAACATCATTTTCATATTCTTCATCGTGCTGGTGCATAACGCCGCCGCCTTCGCCACCGGGTATTTCGGGGGAATGGCCGGACGGCTGCCGCTCAGGGACCGCCGCTCCGTAACCATCGAGGTCGGTATCCAGAACTCGGGACTGGGGCTGGTGCTGCTGTTCAACCCCGCTATCTTCCCTCCGGAGATATGGCACGGGCACTACGGCGGAATGCTCTTCGTCACAGCATGGTGGGGCATCTGGCACATCATCGCGGGACTCACCCTCGCCGCCATCTTCCGCAGGCACCCCCTTCCGGAGGGCAATGTCAAGGCGGCAGCATAATTTTCAAGGACAATGGGTAAGAAGGAAAACAGGAAAATTCAGGACTTCGACGGGCTCTACGCCTTCCTCCGGCACTACGTCGACTTCATGCTGCGGATGGCATACCGCAGGATAAAATACGTGGGACTGGAAAAAGTACCCGCCGACGGGGCTGTCATCTACGCCCCGAACCACACAAACGCCCTTATGGACGCGCTGGTCATTCTGGCCATGGACCGCAAACAGAAGGTATTCGTAGCCAGGGCCGACATTTTCAGGAACCCCAAAGTCGCGAAGATTCTCCGCTTCCTGAAGATCATGCCAATCATGCGCATCCGCGACGGCATGGACGAGGTGCGCAAGAACACCGAGATCATCC
>ENA-OOXJ01000229-OOXJ01000229.1-human-gut-metagenome-genome-assembly--contig:-NODE-229-length-51697-cov-3.554762_pt1 | contig 51697 bp, 52 predicted proteins | sample MGYA00241587_ERZ501343 | MGnify/ENA primary metagenome ERZ501343 (study PRJEB25962, sample SAMEA2042918) | human gut metagenome | biome: human gut; feature: human-associated habitat; material: faeces... | reverse complement strand
GAGCGTACTCAGCAGTTCGGTAGCAAATATACCTATAATTCAATGGAAGACTATGTATCTGGTTCATTAAGAGACTGCTATGCAATCCTTCACTGCTACAGATGCATGAAGAAACAGATGAAAACAATGATGAATATGTATAAATGGGAGAAACAACATGAAAGAAATGAGTAAAACAAAAAAGATAGTTGCAATAACAAGTGTCATTGTAGCTATCTTGATAGGAACTGTTGGAATATATTCGCTTACAAAAGAGCATACACCACAGTTTTCTTTAAGAGATAATAAGACCATTAAGTTGGAATATGGTGAAAAATATTCAACTGATGAAATGGATTTATTAGATACAAAAAAAATGAAAGATGAAGACAAGAAGATTTTAAAAAAAGGTCTGAAAGTTAGAACTAACTTCAAATATGAAGATGGGAAAGATTATCCAGCAATTGGAGATTATGAGATAACAATGCTTTTTAATGAAAAGAAACTCGTTAAAAAAGTAAAAGTTATTGATACAACACCTCCAGAAGTAAGTACAGATTTTACCAGCATTGATATTGTAAAGGGTACAGATTTAACCAAATATGATTTCAATAGTCTTAACTTATTCAAAATTTCTGATCTTTCTCCTACTGAATTAGAATATGATTACAGTGCGATTGATGCAAATACAGAAGGAACATATGTATTAAAAGCTAATGTAAAAGATAGTTCTGGTAATCTTACAACTAAAGAATTAAGTGTAAATATTACCAAAGCACCTGAACAGAATCAGGAATTAGTAACTGAGACTATCACAAACAATGAAGGTAAAAAGATTACTCGTAATACTTTAAAAAATAAAGAGACAACACAAGAAAAAGCTGTTCAATCAAAATCACAGACACATTCTCACAGTGTTTCTAAGCCACAGAAGCAGAATACTTCTACTTCTTCAAATAATTCTAATACATCAACTCAAACACAACCAGTAAATCAGAGTTTTGTTGCGAACATGTCAATATCACGTCAAACAACTCAGGCGATTACTGTAGTAGGTAATGGTGGGAACTATGCTACTCTAACAGTACACACAAAACGTAATGGTGTATGGACAGAAACATTAAGCTGTTCTGCAAGAGTTGGCAAGAATGGAATTACTGGAAACAAACGTGAAGGAGATGGAAAGACTCCTAGAGGAATTTATAGTTTAGGTCAAGCTTTTGGTTTGGCAGGAAACCCTGGTACATCTAGAAGCTGGCTTCAAGTAAACAATAATCACTATTGGGTTGATGATGTGAATAGCTCATACTATAACAAATTAGTAGATGCCAGTCAGACAGGTATTCAATGGAACAGTGCTGAACATCTGATCAGTTATCCTACAGCATATAGATATGCAATCGCAGTTAACTATAATACTGCCTGCACTAGAGGAGCAGGCAGTGCTATCTTCCTACATTGCTCAACAGGTAGAGCTACAGCAGGCTGTATCAGTGTATCTCAAAATGATATGATCCGCATATTAAAGGTGTTACAAGGAGATACTTTGATTGGAATCTATCAGAATAAAAACAGTTTATACTAGTTTGTAAAAGAACAAAGTATATATAGAAAGGAGAAATAACATGGATAGATTAACAGATGAAGAACTCAAAGAAGTTAGAATATATCCTGTAAGGGAAAAGGTGGATATCATAACAATGCCTCAGAAGAGACAGTTGGAAGAGATTAGACGTCACCTGAAGGATGTCCTGGATTCCGATGTGGATGAAAAAGTGCATAATATCCTGTCGGTTGTGGATTATCAGAAAAGAACCACCAATTTTTCCTCAGCTAAGCAGGGCGAACACTGTATCAGAAACATCCTGATGAACTGGCAGTATGATACTATCGTATCTGTCAGAAAGAATCTCGAATCAAAAGGATATGACTATGACAGATTATGTTCTGTTATTGAAAAAAGACTTCCAACTGATGAAAAATATCTGTCAGATGAACTACTATTCATAAGAAGACATCTAAAGGATTATCTGGATTCAGATGTTTATGAACGAGCGGAAGAAGTATCTCTATATCCAGAAGATTCAGTTGAAAAAATGAAGGATAATCCTGAAGAACTTAAAGCAGAATTCAATGATATCTGCTTTGAATGGGAATATGATACAATCGAATCAGTCAGAAAGGATCTCAAGTCAAAGGGTTATGACCTTGATGGTCTTCTATCCTTGGAAATCGTAAAGGAGAAGGAAAGAATAGGAGAGAAAAGAAAAACAGAGAATGAAATGATTAGTGAAGGTCAGGTAAAAGAAAAAGAAGCTACTGCTGAACAGGCTGTTACCCTCCCACCCAGAAGAAGAGGCATGAGTCGATGAAGTACATGAGTTATGCATCAGGACAGTATGTGATGTCTATTGATGAAGTAGAGGATATATCAGAAATCAGAGAGAGTGGTGTGTATGCACTTGAAGGTTATGCTCATCCTGTTGCAGTACATATCATAAAGAATGATGATACAGAAGAGACAGATGATGGTTCACAGATTTTCTACTCAGACAAGGGTATCAGATATCTTGTAAGAGAGCTGAAGAATGAATTCTGTGATAGAAACTATCATCTGAACCTGGAGGGGTGCTCATGATCATTATTGATGGAAACAGATTCGTCACAACAGAAGGGGCACAGTCCTTCTATCTGGAAAGAAGAACGACTCATATTGGTGACTGGGATATATGGCTTATCAAGCAGGATGAATATTCTATTCATCTTGCTGTTCCTCCAGATGAGATGGAGAAGAATCTCTACAGACTCATCAAGAATTCAGAAACATTCCCAAAAGAAGAGGAAGAAGCTTATGAAGATATGCTCCACCAAAGCAACTATATCAGCCAGAGAATGCATGAAATAGACGAAGAAGAAAGGATCGATGCCATAGAGGACAGAGAAGAAGCTGAGATGGTAGCTTATTACTGTGCCTTATATGACATGGAGAACGGCATGTCTGAAGGAAAATCACTGGACAAGCTTCAGGATGAATATATGAGCATGCCTGAAGAGGAACTCCTATTCCAGTATCAGACAAAATATGAGGAGAAGCCTCTTCTCCATGAAACACAGGAAAGATTAAGAACACGAACACATGGCGGTCGTGTAAGGGTGAAGGAAGAATAAATCAAGGAGGTGATTCTATGAATGATGTCAATATTATCGGTTATATCAATTCCAAGCCTTCCATGAAGCAGAAGGATGAACGAACAGCGGTTAATTTCCTTATTTCTCCAAGACACAGAAAGGATACACCAGTTGATTTCATTCCATGCGTGGTTTTTGGAAAGTATGCTGAAAGTGTATATCCATATATCCATAAGGGAGATATGATAGCAGTCAGCGGGAGACTGAGTGGCAGATTTGTCAGCGAAAATGACAGTCTTATACGAGTAAAGGTCATTATAAACAACATTGAATTCCTAAAAGAAGGAAAGCAGTTCTCAGATGCACCAGCACCAGAAGAAACAGACGAAGAAAGTTTCACTAGCAACATTGATGAAAGAGTGATGTATGGTGCTCTCAATCGAGGAGGTGATTAATATGGATGCAACAGCATCTACACTAAGAATTCTGAATATCCCTGAAGAGACAGTCAGGATTCTCAAAAGAGATGGAATACTATCAGTAGATCAGCTTGAATCACTTTCATACGATCAGCTGAGAGGTCTTGACGGCATGTCTGAGAAGAGATGCCGTACCGTCATTATCAGAATGGCGGAGAATGATGCATACCTTAGGGAATGCGATAAGAATAGGGACACAAAAAAATATATTGTATCGCTTTTGAAGGATTATTACGAAGGAAGACTCAGAGGTATTGCATTAAGGTTCCAGTAAGATTATCATAAAATATGAAAGAAGATGCAGAAACTGTCTCAGGACAGGTGCTGCATCGTTCAGGGAAGGAGAAATAAGATATGAAAAATAAAATCAGTAAGAAGAATGCTGTTATCATTGCAGGAGCCGTTGTTGCGGTGACTGCTGTAGGTGGTACAGCATATGCGATGAGCGGTCCAAAGCTTGCCTTGAATAAGGAAAAAGTGACTGTAGAATACGGTACACAGTACAAACCTGAATTAAAGGATATCGTGAAGGACTATAAGGACTTCGATAAGAAGAGTCTCAAGCTCATCAACAAGATTCCAAACGAAAAGGATAAGACATATCCAGCTGTAGGTAAGTATACTATCACAATCAAGTATAAGAAGAATTCCTTAAAACAAAGTGTCATTGTGAAGGATACAAAAGCACCAGAAGTTGCTGTACCAGCGGATATCGAAGTATTACAGGGAACAGATCTAGCGACTTTCGACTTCAAATCTCTCATGAATGTCAGTGATGCATCGGAAACGACTATTGATGTTGATACCAGCAAGGTGGATGTCAATACACCTGCTCAGTATGATATCAACGTGACTGTCACTGACAAGCATGGTAACAAGACTGTGAAGGCTGGCAAGGTGACTGTCACTGCGAAACCAGAAATCAGTGATGATGAACAGGTTGTACAGGAAACAGTCAAGAATTCAGACGGCACAACAGCCGTAAGAAACAGAGTACAGAAGAAATCACAGTCTTCTGGAAAGAAGGTCGTATCAAACAGTTCGAATGTGACAAGAAAGTCAACAACTTCATCACAGTCTGCCTCAAGCAACAGAACTTCTGGAAGCAGTAACAAGGCATCTGGCTCATCAACAAATGGCAGAGGCACTTCTGGAAGAAGTAATAAGACTTCTGGAGGGAACAGAACTTCTGGAAGCAGTAACAAGAATTCAGGCAGTTCCTCATCAGGAAGCCATAAGGGGTCAATGACCTATGAAGATGATCCAAAGTATCATTGGGAAGGAGAAAATTCTTATGGAGATGGAGCAGAAATAAGTGGCGAAGACTTTGACAAGCTCACAGGCGGTGACTGGAAGAACTGGAATTACTAAAACAAATTAATATCTTTCCCTCAGGGAGGCTCGCTAAGGAGACCTCCCTTTTTCGTGCGAAAATTAACAGCAGGCATCACGCCTGACTGGTCTATATATAACCTCGCATGGCATAGATATATGCCTCTCTAATTCGGAAAGGGAGAAGAAAAATGAACCGAAATATATTGAAAAAACTCGGTGCTATTGCTTTATCTGCCCTCATGACGCTTGGTGTTACATCTCAGAGTATCAATATTGTTGAAGCATCAAGCCACAAACTTGATGACCTTGGGCAAACTACTGCATGGGGCACAGAATGTGGAAATTATCTCATTGACGGAAGAAGAGCATGGTGTATCGAACACAAAAAAGACTCACCTCCATCTGGTGTTATAAATGGAGATGTTTACAAAAGTACTGAAGAAAAATTCGCAAACATGAGAAAAATTATGTACTATGGCTGGTACGGCTATGAACAATGGAGTGGAATGGACAATCTTTCAGATATAGAAAGAAACACTATGATGTCAATTGCACTCTCTAAAGCCTATTCAGGTACAAAAATTAGACAGACAATCATCAATGATTTCTATAATTTTGCTGTATCTCAACCAGATCCATTAAACAAAAATGTTCTCAAATTCAGCAAGCAGATTGTAAATGTATGGTATGACAAAGATGCAAAAATTCAAAAGTCAGAGTCATCAACACTTAATGGTCCGAGCAAATATCATGTCACAATCAATCCTCAGACTAGCAAAGTAAGAGTTGTAAATGAAACCAGAGGGACTTCAGGTCAGGTCGTTGACGTATATGGCGGAGATACTGTTCACTATGAAGCTGATGCAGACTACACTGGAAATTCCTATTCAGGATGGCTCAAAGGTGGTTTCTCATTTGCACCTCTTATTGTATATAATGGGAACAGTGCTCAACAGCATGTTAGTACATGGGTTACAACTGACCCAGATGAACCTACATGCTTGAATGCTGATTTTAAAGCTGTAGTTGGAAGCCTCAAGCTCAGAAAGACAGATACAGGTGGTAAGCTTCTTAATGGAGCAGTATTCCATGTATCTGGTAACGGCTATGAACAGGATGTCACTGTCGAAAATGGTGAAATCACTGTGAACGAATTACCAGCTGGTGATTATACAGTTACTGAAAAGACAGCACCAAATGGCTATCTTGTAAATGTTGCACCATTCAAGACTACAGTCGTCGCAGGTCAGACAGTAGAGACTACAATTACTGATGAAGCCCCAACAGGAAAAATCTATATCACGAAATCAGACTCAAAGGGCAATGTTCAGGGTGAAGCCTCACTTGAAGGTGCTGAATACACAGTATACGGTGCAGATGGTCAGGAAGTGGGTAAAATCACTACTGATAAGGACGGCAACGGCAGTATAGAGAATCTAGTACTTGGTACTTACACTGTCAAGGAAACTAAGGCTCCAGAAGCATATGACTTAGACTGGAATACCTACACAGTAGAACTTACCTACAAGGACCAGAATACAGCAATCATTCTTGGCAACGTTGACTCAAAGGAAAACGTAAAGACAGGAAAGATTGAAATCAAGAAGACAGATACTGAAGGCAATCCTCTAAAGAGCGGTGAATTTGGTATCTATGCAAATGCTGATATGTATATCGGCGATACGCTTTATAAGAAAGGTCAGCTTGTTGTATCAATCAAGACTGACGACAGCGGTGTGGCAAGATCTGGTGATTTACCATACGGCTCTTATTATGTAAAGGAAATCAGTGCTCCAACTCAGGAGGCAGGAAACAGTCATAACTTCGTATTATCTGATGATACTCAGTATGTGAAGATCAATGGCAAGAATAAGACTGATACAGTCACATTTGTTGATAAGAAAGTGACTGCAAGCAAGACTACAATCACTGGTACAGACGAAATCAAGGGTGCAGTAATGACTGTGACTGACAACGGTGGCAAGGTGATTGACACATGGACTTCTGATGGAAATCCTCATTCTATCAAAGGATTACACGAAGGATGTGAATACACTTTAACAGAAACTACAGCTCCAAAGGGATACGTAAAGGCTGTTTCAATCAAGTTCACAGTATCTACAGACAAGAAGGACCAGACTCTTGTCATGAAGGACAAGCAGTTTACAGCATCTAAGAAGGATGTTTCTGGTAAGAATTATGTAGAAGGTGCAAAGCTTGAAGTCAGAGATGACCAGAACAGAGTCGTTGACTCATGGACATCTACTAAGGAAGACCACTATGTAAGTGGCTTAGAAGAAGGCAAGACTTACAGACTTGTTGAAGTAGAAGCACCAAATGGATATGTAAAAGCTAAAGATGTCTTCTTTACAGTTTCAAACGAAAAGAAGAATGAATCAGTAGTAATGAAGGATGCAAAAATCACTGCATCAAAGACAGAAGTCACTGGTACTAAGGAAGTTGAAGGTGCCAAGATGACTGTCAAGGATGAAACAGGTAAAACTGTTGACACATGGACTTCTACTAAAGAAGAACATTATGTAAGCGGACTTGAAGAAGGTAAGAAATATACTCTTATCGAAGAGACTGCTCCTGAAGGATATGTAAAAGCTGAATCTATCGAATTCACTGTATCTAAGGAAAAGAAGAATGAAGCCTATATCATGAAGGATAAGCAGGTAACTGTAACTAAGACAGATATCACAGGCACTCAGGAAGTTCCTGGTGCTACTCTTACTGTCAAGGATGAAGATGGAAATACTGTTGATACATGGGTATCTGGTGATAAGGAACATTATGTAAGTGGTCTTGAAGAAGGCAAGACTTACACTCTTATCGAAGAGACCGCTCCTGAAGGATATGTAAGAGCTGACGAAATCACATTCACTGTCACAAAAGAAAAGGTTGACCAGGAAGTCAACATGTTTGATGCACAAGTGAAGGTGACTAAGACTGATGCATTGACTGGCAATGCAGTTAAAGGTGCTGAATTCACAGTATTCGACAAGGATGGAAATATCGTTGACAAGTGGACTACAGACGGCACTGCTTATGCAGTAAGTGGATTGGATGCAGGATGCGAATATATCTTAAAGGAAACTAAGACTCCTGAAGGATATATGACTGCTCCTGATAGAACTCTTGTTGTATCTGGTGAACAGAACATGGATGTAGAAATCAAGGAACAGCCTGTTCTAACAGATATTGAAGTCCAGAAAGTTGATGCTCAGACTAAGAAAGTCATCAAATCAAAGGATTTTGAATTCACTATGTATTCAGATGCAGAATGCAAGAATGCTATTACAACTGTTTCAGCTGACAAGAATGCTGGTACAGCTACATTCAAGAATCTAAGATATGGTACTTACTATATCAAGGAGACTAAGGCTCCAACAGGATACTTATTATCTAAGGAAGTCAAGAAGGTAGTTATTGATGACAATCTAGAAAATGTCGGCAAGACATATTCATTTATTTATCAGGATACACCTATGCCAACAACAGGCGTTAAGACTGGTGATGGTACAGATATCCAGAAATTCACTGCTTTAACAGGCATTTCTGGTATCGTTCTTCTCATCTGCGTGATTCTTATCATCAGAAAGAAGAAAAACGCTCAGTAAGAGCATAATCAATGATTAAGGCTGGAGGCAATCTTCAGCCTTTTCATTATTTAATTACTAACAAATATTGATATAAGCATACGAATGATAATTCGTGTGCTTATATTTCTACTTGTTGGATAAAGTAGAAAAGTAGATTGATTAGAAGGAGGAAGAAAGAAAAATGTTTTTATCTACAGCTTTGACAAATCTCAAGACAGCAGTCATCATGACACCTTATGTGCTTGACGGCTTCAACAGCGGACTGGCACAGTCCACCGCCAAGAAGTATATTGACCCGATCACTACATTCCTGATGTGGGTAGTACCGCTTGTTGCAGTAATCGTATGTCTTATCTCATTCGTCAAATGGTTTGTTATGGACGAAGATGAAAAGGAAAGACACAAGCCTTTCAGAATGATTAAGAAAATCATCATCGTGACAATCATTGCAGAACTGATCACTACATTATTCAAAATCTTTGGATTACAGTAACAGAACATGAAGAATAAAGGAGTGATCATATGGACGTAGTTGGTTCAATCACAGGTTTTTTCAGAAGCATTCTCTGGGCAATTATCTATCTGCTCCTATGGGTGACGGATACGATATGGCAGGTAGTCATGAAGATTGCTACACTGGACTTCTTTGAGAAGGGCAATGTGGCAGAATGGTTTACAGCTATATCGGGCATTATCATCATGTTCGTGGTATTCAGGGTTGTAAAAATCATGGTTAAGTTCATGACATCAGAGGAGTACAGGACAAGACTGGACCCGATTCATCTTATCTTTATGATTGGCGTTGCTTCATTCAGCATTGCATTTGCTCCAATCGGATATCAGTATCTGAATAATGTAGCAATCACATCGGTGAAGCAAATGAGTAATTTTGCTCCATCAGATTCAGGTATCAATAACAGCAGAAATGCAAAGATATCAGACATACTTGTTGAAGCAAGTTCTATCAACTTGACAGGAGATTCTGAAACAGGTTCGCTTGACCAGCAGATAAAGCAACTTGATAAGGATATCGCTAGATATCAGAAAGAGATAGAACAAGCAGAAGCTGAGAAGAAGAAATCTCAGCCTGGTGATGCTGCATGGAATGGAGCAAATCAGGTCATCACAAAGAATAACGAACTCATTAAGGAAGCGAAAGCTACTAAAAAGGAACTCCAGAAGAAAAAGAATGGTGTTGATATCTATGACAGCAATGGATTTGATATCAACGCAGAGGATTCAGACGGCAATTATATGTACTTTTCCTCATGGACAAGCCTTTTCTTCATGATAGGTGTTGCATTCCTAGGATTCAGGACTTTCCTTGGTGTAGCACTCAGCATCGGCAAGAGAAGCATTCTCATATGCATCCAGTATCTGCTTGCTCCATACGCAATTGCTTCTCTAATAGATTCAGAATCAAAGGATTTTGAGACATGGGTACGAATGATTGCAGGTAACTTCATGATCAATTTTGTACAGATATATGGATGCTATTTTGTACTGTATATGATAAACAGCAACATCATACAGAGTGCACTTGGTGGTGATATGGTCGGTATTCTCGCTAAGATAATTCTGCTTATTGCAGGATTCATGGCAATTGAAAACATCCCATCCTATGTCGGCAGAATTCTTGGTGGCTCATCCGCAACGGTCGGTCAGGCTTGGAACGAAGCACAGGGTGTCGGAAAAATGGGACTTGGTGCAGGCTCATTTGCGACAGGAGCAATGCTTGGCTCAGTCGGAACAGTCGCATCCATGGTTGGCGGTGGAATTGCTGGATTCAGTTCTACTCAGGGTGCAGGTTCAAGAGCACTTGCTACAGCAAGTGGTATAGCTTCTGGTATGTCTAGAAGTGCCTCAGCAGTTTCAGCTGGAATGAGAGGAAGAAGAAGTTCTGCTTCAATCGGAGCAGGTATCATCTCATCAGGAGCTAGAGCTCTAGGACAGTCTGTTGTAGGTGCTGGTGTTTCCTCAGCAGAAAGAAAAGCAGGTATTGCGAGTACAGATGCTGGTGTTCAGGCATCATCTCAATCATCTAGTTCTGCAGGTGCAGATATTCCTGCTGGCGGTGGTGGAAGCTATTCTAGCAGTTATTCTGGTGATGGTGAATTATCTGATACACAGATAGCTGAAGCTGAAAGTGCTGGAATGGATACGAGCGGTATGAATCGAGAAGAATATGATGCAGGTTCACAAGCCTTTGGCATCGAGCAGAGTTGTGTAGCAGCAGAAGAACAGGTTCGAAACGAAAATAGCAACCCAGCAAGGTCCGCAGGACAGCAGGCATATAACGATCAGGCACAGCAGAGACTCGGAAGTAAAAAAAGTCAGCATACAGCTGGCAATGTGAACACTCAGATTAGAAATCAGAGAATAGTTGATGATACAAACCATAGAAAGGAGAGATAGTGTATGGAAAAGAAAGAAGAAAGAAGATTCACTGAGGAGGAATTAGAACAGTGTCGAAAGGTTCTTGAAGATAGAGGCTATACAGCCTCTCTTGAACTTGATGATTCCGATTATGGTGAACCAGACAGTGTTGTAGTGTTTACAGAGGATGATATCCTGAAAGGGGAGATCTGATATGGCAGTAGAAAGCAAGACTCGTGAACTACTGGCAGATATTTTCATCAAGAGCCTTAATGAAGAGAAACTGCCTTGGAGCAAAGGATGGAGTACAGACCATGTTCCATTCCGTGACAAGAATTATTCGACAGGATATGAATATAACGGCATCAATAAAGTGATGCTTGAAGTCTGGGCTGAAGATAAAGGATATGCATCCAACGAATGGATGACACTGCCACAGGCAAACAAGCTTGGATTCTACCTTCAGAAGGGCGAGCATGGAGTCCCTATCGAAAAGTTTGAATACTATGACCGCACAAAAGGCAAACCAATGTCTATGAAGGAATATTACGAACGTAAGATGTCAGAAGATCCTGAGGTCAGAGATTCCTGCTATATGTTTATCAAGAATTATACTGTATTCAATGCTCTTCAGTTTCCAAAGTTAAGGGAGCAGATTGAAAAGGACCTTGCTGAGAAATACAAATCAGAAGAAGAAAAGAACATAGCATATGGAAGAATATCACATCAGAAATATGCGGAATCAGTCTTGATGGAATACTGCAAGAATGAAGGAATCAAGATTGATGTAAGCTACACAAATGATGCATCATTTTACGAACCGAAGAATGATAAGATTGTGTTACCTGAGAGATTCAAATTTCATTCAGATGTGGAGTATGTGCATACTTTGTGCCACGAAATAGCACATTCCACCTTGAAGGACACAAGACTAAACAGACCTTCATCTGCTAAATTTGGTTCACGTGATTACGCGATTGAAGAACTACGAGCAGAGATTGCCTCATCCTTCTATCTTGCTGAATTTGGACTAGTTGATGACATCCTGGATGACAGAAAAGCCTATATCCAAGGATGGAGCGAAAAAATCAAGAAAGATCACAAGGTGCTCTTAGAAGCAATCAAGGATGCCGAAAAGATTGTAGATTATATCAAGGAGAAGGGAGGATATGACCGTGCTCTAGAGGCAGAGAAGCGACTACAGGAGACTCGAACAGGACCTATGCCTGTTCCGCAAAGAAGAGGCAGAGGAAGATAGTCTTATTCTTCTGAGCATGGATCATCTGGAAATTGAATGAAGAATGATAAGGAAGAATATAGAACCATATATATAGGAGGAAGCAGAAACTTCCTCCTTATTAAGTATGCTGATTCAAAAAAAGAATATCCATACATGGTTTACATTGATTACGAGAAGGCTGAAGGATGGAAATGGTCTGTGAAATGCAGAAACATCAATGAGGTACGACATGTCCTTTATGACATGTATGGCAATTCAATCGAAAGATGTATGAAGCTTTCAGAACTCATCAACAGTAAAGAAGGAACATCAGAAGGATTCCTCGAAACGATGCAGAAAAGAGAAATCATCAGTGATGATATGGTATCGCCATATGCATATGGACTGGGTGTCAGAACAAAAGAAAGGCTTGAACCGCCCCTAGAAATCGTAAATCTTGAACAGACGGCAGATGAAAGCCGACATCTTGATGGAAGCAGTTATATGAGAATTATACTTGACTGGAGAACAGGGGAACTAAGAACTACCCGTGCACAGAAGGATCCAATGCTGTTCTTCCGTGAGGATTCAATATACTGTGGTGATATAAACGAAGCTATCTCAGTTGATGAGCTTAAGGCGATTGTTTCAATGGGAATCAGAACATTCTCAGCAGGTCGCATCAAGAAGATGAACTATGTATTCAAAAGCTAAATAAAAAGGAGGTTCATCCTCCTAATTGATACCGCAAGTTGTCTTGCAGTATGAACTAAGTGGATGAACGAAAGGAGATACATATGAAGAAGGAATATAGGAAACCAGCCTTTTCAATCAGAAGACTTGAGGATATGACTCAGGAGGAACGAGAAGAATATGAGGCAGTCATAAGAAGAATAAAGGAGGATAAGAAATATGGTATTCCAGTGTCCAAAGAACTTTAAAAGAGGAAAATATCTATTTGGAAAGTACAGATGGATTGACCTCATCATCCTGTTTGGATGCGGTTGTGTAGGACTCTTCACAGCACTCGCTATAGTCAGTCTGGCATCAGCATTAAAAAGCTTTGTTTTAGGAGTGGTTGGACTCTGTGTAGGTATTCTCATCATGCTTGTGGGAGGACTGCTTACACTGCCAGTCAATCATTATCACAACATGCTGGAATGGCTCAACACAATCATTGACTATTATGCAAGAACCAGAAGATTCGTCTGGCTTGGATTCAACTGGTCAGATGATGAAGAAGAAGATACACATATGATTGAAGGAGATGACGAATTTGAAGAAGAGAAATAAGAAGGAAGGGTTTAAAAGACTCTCTCCAAAACAGATTAAGAAGCAGAAGGAAAAGGAAGCAAAGGAACTCAAATCAACTCTTGACTGGATGGATATTGAAAGCATCTCAGCAGATGGAATAGTCCTTGCAAGAGGGAAGAAGAAACGCTATGTGAAGGGATTCCTTATCAAGCCAACAAACATACATCTTCTCCCTGAGGCAGAAACGAAGCATGCTGTGCTCATGTGTGCAAATGCACTTGATCATATGAAATATCCAGTATACTGGAAATTCATTAAGACACGTCCAGATGTCGGTGTCCAGCAACAGCGATATGCTGACATGATGAAGCATGTCGATAAGCCAGCAATTCGAAACCTCATGCAGAGTGAGATAGACAAGCTTGAATGGTTTGAGGAGACACATCGAGAGATCACATTTGTGGCACTCATTCAGGCGGATGAGATAAATTTCGAGAAGACATGGCATTCTCTTGCAGAGGAATTATATAGAGCTTTTGGAAGAAAGCCTGTGCCAATGCGACTCATGGATTATGAGAATCTTGTATCTCAGGAATTCGAAAATGACAATGTCAACAGATACATGACAACACAGCTTGTACTGCCTGATGTGGCAGATCCAGAGGAAGGAGTGGAAATCTAATGAGATTACTTAATAGACGTTCTACAATTGCTCCAACAGCATTTGCAGAACACGAAGATTACATGATAAAGGGCGACAAGTTCGAGAAGGTGCTGACATTCTGGGAGTATCCAACAGAATTCATCGAGGGCTATCTTGCTCCATTCCTTCTCAATTCGAACTATACAATGGATATGAGAACTGAGCAGATTGATTTGGATTATGCATCCCTCCTCAAGGGAGAAAGAAATGATCTTCAGGAGAAGCTGAACCGTTCAACAGACCCTTCAGAACAGACAAAGCTTTCTGAAAGAATCAGAGCACTAGATACTCATATCCGAGAATCCATCAGAACATCGTCCAGAACAATGAATGTAATCATAAATCTATACGTTCGTGGTGATACCTTGGAAGAATGCAGTGAACGAGCCAGAGATATCAAGGCGTGTTATGGTGGACAGGAGTATCAGGTGAAGCTGAGAGGAATCAAGTTCCTACAGCAGGGACTCTATAAGCTTAATTCACCATTATTCATTGATGATGGACTGAGAAAGGAACCGAAATATCTGCAAGGTCAGCCGATGACAACGGCATCGGTCGCAGGCTTGTGGCCATGGATTTTTGATACACTTGAGGACCCCGAAGGAACGCTTATTGGGCGTGAACTCACATCAGGCGGAAAAATCATATTTGACCAGTTCTACTATATGCATGATGTCATTCAGGCACCGCTTGATGGAAGAGTGAACGGCAACATGATCATTGTTGGTACGACTGGTTCAGGAAAATCGACTTTGATGGGACTCATAATCAAAAATCACATCATGAATGGTCGCAAGATTGTGTGGATTGACCCAGAAAACAGAAATGAACGTCTTACAAGACGTGTCGGAGGGGATTTCATCTCACTAGGAAGAAATGGGCACCTTATCAACATCTTCGACCTCAAGCCATGCAGTAGTGATGGTGACTCTTGGACAAAGAGAGAGATGTATGATACAAGACAGGCAGTAGCGAATGTCGTTGAAGAGATAAAAATAACATTCAAAATGCTTTTTGCGGATATCACACAGAATGAATTAGCAATGCTTCCGTCACTTGTATCAAAGACGTATGAATATGTCGGTATCGACCCGACAGACGGCACATTTGAGAAGCTTACAGTCAATGCATTTCCGACATTCCAGACTTTTGCGACAGTCGTGAAACAGGAAATCAAGAAGTACACAAAAGAGGACAGTATTGCGAATGCTTTAGAAATATCTGCATTAAGAGCACTCAATATGAAGATGCGACACCTTACATGCTATGATGGTGTGGATGGAGAATATGCTAAATATTTCAACGGCACAACAACAATCTCTTCTGCACTCATGAAAGACAGCACTGTACTGTCATTTGGGACAAAGGACCTATTCCAGGTAGATGATTCATTGAAGAATGCACTCCTTAGAATGATTTTCCAGTATGCATGGTCATTATGTCTGGGAAATGAGGACCAGGAATGTGTATTTGCAGTGGATGAGGAACATATGTTCATCCAGGAACCTAAATTAGCTGAAATCTTAGCCGTATTCCAGAGACGAAGCCGTAAGTATCATACAGTAACATTATCAAGTACTCAGGAGGTAGTAGAATATACAAACCCTGCCATCCTTACCCATGGCAAGGCGATATTCAATAACTCAGCATATCAGGTGTATATGACTCTGAAGAAGAACTCAGTATCTGAACTATCGAAGCTTACAAGTCTCTATGACTATGAGATGATGCAGATTGAAAGACAGCCAGCACATCAGGCAATCATGGTGGTAGGTAACAGACACATCCCGATTGAAGTGCTTGCAACAAGACGTGATTTACAGCTACTTGAGTAAGGAGAAGAATGAATATGAGACTCATAATCGCAGAAAAACCAGAACTTGGAAGAGCCATCGCTGATGCACTCTTTACACATCCAGAAACACATGATTCCGTGATAACTGAGGGTAATACCTCAGTTATCTGGTGCTTTGGGCATATGCTGTCATTAAAGGACCCGAAAGATATAGAAGAAGACAGAAACAGAACACTTGAACAGTTACCCATCTATCACAGGGACTGGGAAAAGGTGATCTCCTCAGGCAAGGAGAAAAGGACAAGACAGATAGGAAGTCTTATGAAGAAGGCGGATGAAATCATCAATGCTGGTGACCCTGATGATGAAGGACAGCTACTCATTGATGAACTCATTAAATACTTCAATTACAGAGGACCTGTTAAAAGAGTCCTCATCAATGACAACCTGCCAGATAAGATAAGACAGGCATTTGCAGGTCTAAGAGACAACAGAGATTTTGAATCATTAGGCAGGTCAGCCAATGCGAGAGCGATGGCTGATTTATGCTTTGGGGTGAATCATTCCAGAATCCTCAGTGCAACTATGAAGGCATCCATGAGTGTTGGACGAGTTATGACTCCGACTCTTGGACTGGTAGTTGCAAGAGACTATGCAATAGAGAATCATGTAAAGCAGAAATACTATGACATCGAAGCAGTCTATGATATTAATGGAGAGTCAGCGGTCTTCACATTCAAGAAGGATGACGGCTCATTTGTGATGGACAGTCAGGAGGCGGATGAGATATCTACAGCACTTCCTGAGAGCAGTGATCTGTCATTCACTAATGCAGTCAAGACTTCAGCACCGCCACTTCCATACAATCAGACTAAGCTTCAGGCTGATATGAACAAAATGTATGGCTATTCGCTTGATGAGACGCTGGAAGCAACACAGATATTAAGAGATAAGTACAAGGCAATCACATACAACCGCAGTGACTGTCAGTATCTTGCTGAGGAGCATTTTAAAGAAGCACCAGAAGTAGTTGCAACAGCACTTTCAAATATCGGTCGCAGTGATCTGCCTGTGGAATATGACCGCCACAGCCGATGCTTCAATGATAAAAATGTCTCAGCACATCATGCGATTATTCCGCAGAATAAACATGTTGATATCTCATCCATGTCAGAAAGAGAGAGAAATGTCTACATTTCCATAGTAGAAAGATATGCAATGCAGTTTCTTCCACCAGAAACCAGACTTGAATCAAAGTCCTCATTCAAGCTTAAGGACGGCTCATTCAGATACAGTGCTTCAGAAGTTCAGGATGAAGGGTACAAGAGATACTTCAGGAATGATGACAAGGAATTTGTTTCCAAGAGACAGGCTGTCATTCCTTCAGGCACGTACAATTCTTCTCTCATTTCATCACGAAAAGCTGAGAAATATACAAACCCACCTAAACGATATACACAGGGGACTCTGGTTGAGGATATGTCATCCATTGCAAAATATGTCACTGATCCAGAAATCAAGGCGATATTAAAAAAGAAGGATGAAGAAAAGAAAGGCGAAAATGGAAGTATCGGTACGACAGCTACACGAGCCTCCATAGTGAAGAAACTGCTGGAAAGAGGATATCTGAAAGAAGAACGTAAGCACATAGTATCTACAGACAAGGCAAGACAGCTGTGCAAACAGATACCAGACAGAATATCCAAACCCGATGTAACAGCAAGATGGTGGCTTATTCAGGAAGAAATCAAAGAGGGCAGAAGGAATCAGAATGACCTCATGATGGAGGTTGCTGATGAAGTCAGGGAAATGCTCAGCAATGAATACAAAAATATCAGACCTATTGGAACAACCATCAGTGCAGATGATATCATTGGAAGATGCCCTATTTGTGGTAAGGATGTTGTCAGAAGAAAGATGAAGAATGGCAAGTCATTTTATCCATGCAGTAACAAGGATTGTGGATTTGCATTATTCGAGGATATGAAGAGATTTGATGATACAGTACATATCACACCCACATCTGCGAAAAGACTGCTGAAAGGCGGTAAAATGAAGGCGAAGCTTCATAATCGACAGGGCAGAGAGTATGAGGCTTATCTCAAGATGAAAATGAATGGGAAATATGTCAATCTGGAAATTGATGGATTTCCAGATAAGAAATGATCAGGAGCAGTTTCTAACTGCTCCTTCATTCTTAAAAAAATGATTATACATATGACCTCAGAAAAGACAACGTAGACAAGTTCCAGGTTGTCTTTTCTGAGTCCATATGTCCCGTAGGAGGCGAGGCGAGCAAGCCTTGATGAAAATTAGGAGGAAAAGAAGATGGAAGAATTAATGATTGAAATCATGCATGAAGATAACATCAATATGGCATGGTACAGCTTCATCCACGAAGGCATCAGATGCAGAGGCTATGTAGAATTTGAAGAAGATGAAGATAAAAATGAAGCTGATGTAATCAGAAGAATTGAGGAGGAAAAGGTCTGGGAAAAGCCAGCATTAACCAGCATGAGCCCATTCACGCAGTGGCTGGTATGTCGATGTGAGAATTCAGGAACGCTCATGAATTTCTATGAATCAGAAGATATGGAAAGAGATCTCAATGATGGTCTGTATACGCCTGAAGACCTAGATGCTTTTGAGAATGACAGCAGAAGTCTAGATGTAGAATATGATTATGAGATAGAGAAAGAAGATGGACTTTACAGAGTCCAGTCAGATGATGCATCAATCACTATCTATGCATCTACATTATCACAGTTCAATCTGGACTGTACGCTTAGACAGGCAGAAGAGAAGCTACAGCATAAAGAACTAATGAGAAGAAGAGGAAGGGTGAGATAATATGGCAAAAGATCAAGTGCAGACTGCTAGAAGAAACGCAGTACGAGGATATCCAATCAGTCAGCTTGCTGAGGAATATGGAATGACTCTTGTGAAAAAGAGAGGAAGAAGACCTATCCTTTCAACAGTGGAACATGACTCTATCGTAATCTATGAAGATGATAACACGTATCATAGATACTCAAACGGTAATGGCGGTGATGCAGTCGCATTCATGATGGAATTCAGTGGAATTGATGAATCAGACCTGAACAAGCATGATCAGGTGAATGAATGCATCAGAATACTTGAGCAGAGACTCAAGATTAATCCAGAGCTTGCTGTACAGCAGGTCAGATATAAGAGGGAGAAGCCTAAATTCGTAATGCCTGAAAAGGCAGATACAAACAGAAAGGTAAGAGACTATCTATGCAGCACAAGAGGCATTGAAGAAAGGATTGTAGATAAGTGGATACATGAAGGACTTCTCTTTCAGGAGGCTGGCAGATACGGGAACTGTGTTTTTGTAAGCAGAGACAAGAACGGCAAGCCAGTTTATGGTGTCAAGCGTTCAGCTGATCCAAAACGTAAATTCGTTGTCGATGTGGAGGGAAGTGACTACAGCCAAGGATTTTTTATTAAAGGCAAACTTGATTATTACACAAAAGTATCCGATAATTTTGCTTCAGAACATTCATCACTCTTTGTAACAGAAGCAGTCATCGACCTCATGTCATTGCAGTCACTCTATCTAAGACGTAGAGATTACGAACTTCGACAGCAGGGCAAGCTTGACTGTGATCCAGAAGATTATGAAAATAGATTTCTGAATTCAAACTGGTATTCACTCAATGGATGTCGAAAATATGACGGGCTTCTCAATACAATCGCATCACATAAGGGGATTAAAGATATATTTCTTGCTTTAGATAATGACGAGGCTGGAAGAAATGCCTCAAAGGCAATCAAGGAAGAGATTCAGAAGAGATTTCCTGACAGAAAGATAGATGTATCTATTAGGGTTCCTCCGACTGAAGGACGTGACTGGAATGATGAACTCAAGGCAGGATTTTCTCTTTCAGCACGTGATGATGCACTCATGGATCTTCAGGAAAAATATGGTCGAGATGTTAATGAACTTTACCATCAGGATGAATATCGAGATGCAGTCAAATTTAGAATGTATCATCCTCGTAACAATATCCTGCCAGTCAATGAAAAAGACTATGTAGAGGAGATGATTGAAGGAATTGGATACTTCACAGCTGATACGCCAGTCTTCTCCGTACTGGAGAGTGACTATGAACCTGCAAGAAAGATTACAGGCATTCCAGTAGCAGAAGCAGATAAGATACTTAAAGAAATTACCAAGCGTATTGCGAATGATGACAAAGTAGAAAGTGCAGTAGCAAGATTTAGAATAGATTATATCATTGATGGCATGCACCGAAATTATCAGGGGGATTTCCTTCTAAAGAGCGACTGGGCAGAGAGTCCTGGTATCATAGAGCATATCAGACAGTTCAACTATAGATGCATCCATGACAGCCGTTTTGATAAGATGGACCCTAAATACAAGGATTATCTGAATTATGCATATAATCGTCTTGTTCCCTATTTGGAGAAGCACGTCCAGGTGTATGAGTTTGAGAAACTGAACGATAGAATGGCAGAAAAGGAGAAGAAGGGGGATATTCCAGATGATACTGACCCGAATTACTATCACGTATGTCTTGACATAGCTGACCAGTATGCAAGCCGTGCTAAAAGACTTCTTAATGAAGGACTGGAGAGCGAAATCAGAAGGATAGATACAAGCGGAGTTGAAAGAATGATTAAGTATGGCGTCAATCCTGGCGAACTCGATATCAACTATCAGTATGTCATGGCAGTCGGAGAACGAATGGAGATGGAAGATGATAATGTGAAATCATATGACATTGTCCCATCAACTGAAGCAGAAGTAAAAGATGAACAGAAAGTGAATCTAAAGAATGACAGAACAGTCCAGCAGGGATATAATAGACCATATCAATCCAGAAGAAGGAGATGATGTATTTGAAGAGAGAAAGCTATGTAGAAGTGAGGCATCAGGGATCCCTCTACTCCTATTTTCATGTGGATGGAGATGATAAGAACAGATATATGTCACTTTCAGAACTTCTGAGATATCATCCCGAAGCAGTGGAGTATGTAGACAATCACCGCAAATCTCTTGAAGAGGATTTTAATAATGGAAAGGTGGGAAAGAGATGAATCAGGAATTAAAGGATGTACAGGAAGAATTTAGAAGAAAGCTTGCAGAAGATAATAGAGATGGTCTAGATATGGTCAGACTCCAGCTAAAGAAGGAGAAGAAGTTTCTATCCGACAAGCCATGTCGTAATATAGCAGATACTCTTGATGTATTAGGACAAACCATTGCCCCATGGGACAAGGAAATATCGATGGCAGTTATGATGGATGAAGAACACAGAGTTATATGCGTGCAGGTATTATCGACAGGTACGGAATGCAACGCTGAGTTTATGGCAAGAGATTTTTTTGCAGGAGCACTTCTCTCCGATGCAAAACTAATCATACATGTACATAATCATCCAAGTGGTGACTGCACACCAAGCAGAAATGATAGACTGATGCATGATCAGCTGGTAAATACTTCTAAATATCTTGGCTTTGGATATTTTGATTCGATAGTGCTTGGGTCTCAGACTTACTACTCATTCCGCCAGAAACGCATCAATCCGTATTGCAGAGATAAGAATGGTATTGAATATATCGGTCACAGTCTTCCAGAGAAGTGTCCATATCCACAGAAAAGGAGTCTGATACATTCATGAACAGTAACAACAGCATAGCAGTGAAGATAGCAGTCGCTTTCCTAGCGACTGCTATTTTAATTTGTGGAGCATTTGGAATCGGAGCTTCGACAACAGAAGCATCAGCAGGAACGATTGATGGAAGCATCATTGTACAGTCAGCACAGATGGAAATGGAGGAATACCAGTCAAAAGGAATGAGTGGTGGAGACAAATATAGAAAGTGGCTCACAGGCAGGGCAGACGGTGCCAGCTGGTGTGCTACATGGGTATCCTATGTGCTTGTCACTAGAGTGGGATTATCAGAATCCAGCTTCCACAAGACTGGTTCTTGTCAGGAGATGTATGATGACTTCAGAAATGGGAAGTCTCTAGGACAGATACACGACAAGAAGTATGTGCCCTCTCCAGGAGATATCATATTCTTCGACTACAAGAATGAAGGAGAGACACATCATGTTGGTATTGTGACTGAAGCAGATAACACATCCATCAGATATATATCAGGCAACTCAGGCAGTAGACCAGGCACATGCAGAAAGTCAAGCATTGCGATAGGAAGCAGTAAGATCTATGGATTTGCAACTCTCAGCTACTCCCAGCAGTCAGGCGTGACTCTTGCAGGTGGAGCAAAGAATGCTGAAAAAGTATACTACACTCTTCTTGCCAACGGCTGGACTAAGCAGTCAGCATCAGGAGTTATTGGAAATCTTCTCTGGGAGACAGGCGGTGCGAACAGCAAGAATCCTACCAATATCAGTGGTGATATCAATCCAGCTGATAAGTCAGCGACAAGACATGCAGGAAAGTATGCCTACGGAATCGTGCAGTGGGACGAGGGGGAATCACCAGATAGAACGTCAAAGATGTTCCAGTACTGTGCCTCAAGAGGAAGAGACTGGACAGACCTTGAATCACAGGTCAGCTATATGCTCAACGAGATGGCAACCTTCAGTAAGGTGAAGAAGAACGGTGGCATCCAGAAATGGAAGTCCATGACTTCACCAGAAGAATCTGCTAAATTCGATGCAGACAACTATGAGATATGTGCCCAAAAACTCAGACCTAAGAGACAGATAACTGCCAGAGCATGGTATGAAGCATACAAGGATAAATAACACAAAGGAGGAAATGAAATGAACTCAGGTAGAATCAGATACATAATTGCAGGAGCACTTGTAGTGATGCTTATCTCAGCAACATTAGGAGGATTATATATCTATCATCAGGCGGATGTAATCAGAGAGGAACAGCAGACATCTGAAGTTTCTACAAAGAAGAACACTTTAGATGGTCAGAAGAAGAAAGCAGACAAGAAAGCATCTACAGCAGTAACTGAAAAGAAAGAGACAGAAGACGAGGACTCTGCATATATCAATAAGAATGCTATATGGAATCTTGGTACACTTCCAGTGACAAAGATTCAGGAATCAAATATCAGAATCAGAATAAGTCGATACATTGCACAGCAGAATCTTGGGATGATCAGAAACGCCTATCTATGGAATGACAAGGGCATCCAGAAGAATGGCACGTTGACAGAATTCTATATTATCTGTCAGCTTGAGGATGCATATTATGTGACATTCGATGTCAAGGCGGACAGCAGTACAAAGGAACTCCATGTGGACAAGGTGCTTGCAGATTATGCTTCACCAGAATCTGCACCGCCAGCAAGTGACGGCTCACATTATACAACAGATTAGGATGGTGATTTGAATGGGAATCAAGATACATAAGCTGAGGTTCCTGATATACGGCTCACAGCCTCCAAAAGGCTCAAGGTTCAAGGGAACTCTTGATACTGGATCACTCATAGGATATACACAGTATACCGATAGAGATGATGCAAAAGGGAACGAGAAGAATCTTGGAAAGAGAAAGGATGGATATCTTGGATATACATCCTCTCATCACAAGGATGCGACAATATCTTCAGAAGGGGTGATTGATTCAAAAAAGAAGAGAGAAGAACTCTATAAGAAGATGGAAAAAGCCTTCTCAAAGAAAGGCGATATCTTCTATGAGGAGATCATCTCACTTGAGTCTCATGAAGAAGCTGAAAGACTCTCACTAGGACAGAGTGCCAAGCAGTGGGAGCCTCTTCTAAATGAGGTGCTACCAAAAGTATTCAGACACAAGGGGTTTGACCCGAAGAATATGCTATGGACAGCGGACCTTCATACAAATACTCAGCATCCTCACGTGCATCTTCTCTTCATGGAGAGGGAACATACAATGGACCGTGCCAAGTTCACCCAGTCAGACATGAAATATCTGAAGAGACAGCTTCTCAGTGCACTTGAAAGAAGACAGGCGTACTGCGACAGACTGGAGGCATCAGTTGATGATGTCTTCAAGAAGAAGGATCAGCAGTTCAGACATCTCATGAGCGATGTGGAAGAGTCGCTTCTCAATAATAAGAACATCCAGCTTACAGAACTCCTCAAAGCCCTTCCGAAAAGAGGAAGAATGCAGTACAACTCGTATAACATGAAGGATTACAGACCGCTCATTGATAACTATATAGACCATCTCATCAGGACAGACAAGAATGCGAAAGCATCCTTCAGCAAACTGATGGAAACTCTCGACAGACTTGAAGCGAATATCAATGATGCTGGAAATGAAAAAATTTCAACTCTCAAGGAAGCAGAAATCAGAAAGATATATGAAAGAATCGGCAATATGATTCTTCAGAAGGCGAAAAATCCAGACTACAAGGAAATCAAGATCGTCAATAAAAGGACTGGAGAAACTCAGGTCAGAAGATACAGACAGCCTCTTACAAACATATCCATAAGCAGGGCAATTGCTGATGTGGCTAATGCTCAGGAACAGGAGATGGAGGAGGCTCTAGACGAATTCTACTATCGTGCATCTCATACACGAATGGTTCAGTAAAAGGAGATAAGAAAATGAACATCATAGGAATAATCATTGCGACAGTCATATGCCTATTCCTCAGCTATACAGGATTTACATGGCTTGCGAATATCCTGTATTTCAAGAGAATGAGCATCACATTTGACTACAGCCTCCTCTTCTTCAGAGGAGACATGAAGCTTTTCATCATTGCAACACTGCTTGCATTCCTTCCTATATTCTATTATGCGACAGTCAAAATTGGTGAAAAATTAATGGTGCTTGGAAGAAGTGACCGAAAGGACTTCAACAAGAAGATGAGCAAATTACATGCGAGGAAGCTTTTCCTTCCCGTCTCATTCAACAGCAGGGAGATTGTCTATCCATGGTGGGACAGACTGTATATCAGTCTCTTCCACCCGAAGAAGTATCAGATAGGGGATAAGAAGGAGTACAAAAGAGCAGGACTTCCAGTCATGTCATCTAAGAATAGAATGTGGGTTGACTCGACAGATTCACATTCACTCATTCTTGGTACTACCAATTCTGGTAAGACAGTGACAATCATCTTACCTCTCATCAACATGGTGAGAATGGCAGGAGAATCAGCTGTAATAGTAGACCTTAAAGGTGAACTATCCCAGATGACATATGATGACTTTGTCAGAGATGGGTATAGAGTTTATATACTCGATTTCATTGACCCTCAGAAATCAGATGGCTGGAATCCACTCCAGATGGCAAGTGAGCACTATTATAAGGAGAAGGAGAAGGCAGACAGGAAGAAGGAGAAGCTTCAGAAGGTACTTGATGATGCCAGAAAGGAATATGTCAGAACTTATGGCACAGCGGAAGGATTTGATGCTTCCGCTGCACTTGGCAGGGATGAGAACGGAAATCCGTATTTTGTCAATGGTGAGATAAATACATATCCAGATTATTCGGAAGCTCAGTCAGTAGTTGAAGATGTAGCCAATGCAATATGTTCAGACCCTAATTCAAAGGATCAGGTGTGGAACAACTGGGCATCCGATATCCTTAAAGGACTCATCTATCTTCTGCTTGAGGAGGGTGACCCTGAAGCGGTTAATATACCATCTGCAAAGAAAGTTCTTGATGTCGGTTCTCAGCCGTCAACAACTGATGCTCCAAACTCATATGGAGAATACCCATCAATACTTAATCAGTACGTCAAGCTGAGAAGAACGCCAAATGATATGTCATACGTCAAGCTGAATACATATCTTGATTCAGCATCAGATACAGCAAAATCAATGCGTTCAACCTTCAACGAAAGAATTGACAAGGTTCTGCTTTCTCAGCAGGTACAGAATATCATGGCAACAAATGAAATCAACCTGCCTGACCTCGACACACAGAAGACCGTCATATTCCTGAAGGTGCATGATGAGAAGAGTACATACTATCCTCTAGTCAATATCTTCATGCAACAGCTACAGCAGTCTCTCATCGCAATAGCACGTGAGCATGAGTCATTGAGACTGAACTATCCATTCAACTTCATCTGGGATGAATTTGGTAACTTCCCTAAGTATCCAGCGGTCACATCACTTCTTGGTGCAGGACGTTCAAGAGGTATCAGACTGGATCTCGTTGTTCAGGGATATGACCAGCTTGAGAGTACATACGGACATGATACGGCACGCTCCATCAAGAATGGATGTATGAATAAGATATATCTGCTTTCATCAGATACTTCTACACTGGATGAGATATCCAAGTCAGCAGGGCACAAGCTGGTGAAGAAGGATGGAAAGTATGTCAAGGAACCGATATTCACTAATGAGAGACTCAGCAAGTTCCAGTATGGTGAGATTCTATTGCTACGTCAGAAGGAGAATCCTTTCTACACGAAGATGATACCGAACAACAAGTACGTGTATTACCATAACAGCAAGCATTTGTTTGCAGACAACCCTAAGAAGGTGGCTGTAAAATTTGATATCTCAGCTGAATATGAAAGATTTAAGAAGACACCTGAATATAGAAAAAGACTCAAAGAACTACAAGGAGGAAAATAGCATATGACAAAGGAACAGATGATCACAGCAATTAGAAAAGTGATTGAAAAATACAATATCAGTGAACAGGGATTCAATACCAGAGCCTTCAATGATAAGGCACCTGAACGAATCGAAATCAAAAAGGCAGAACTGCACTGCAATAATGATGAGAAGGTCAAGACCTGCATGATAATCAATTGTGATATCTCAGATAAGCTTGAGCCGTTCCGTTCGAAAATGAACAACTATGAAGAGATAGCAATCAATAATGCAGATATCAGCAGGGCAGAATTCGTAAGCGACCAGTTCTATAAGGTGATATTTGAAGGCGGAAGAATCAGTGGAATATTCATCAACTGTCATTTTGACCATGCAGTATTCAACAAAATGACATTCAGCAATGTGGCATTCGTCAACTGCTCATTTGATGAAACGGTAAGTACAAACTCAAGCTACAAGAATACATACTTCATCGGATGTCATTATCATGACCTGATTGAAGAAGGTGAAAATGATACCGATACAATGCATGAATTTCCATTCTGTGATGTACAGCCATCTCCATGCGAAGATGGCACAGTCCACCAATCATCAAATGTAGATGAAAAGAAGATACAGGAAGACCTCGACAAGCATGAGGAGAATGAAGGACTTCCTGAAGACCTCATACAGGATGCTAACAAGATGTTTGATGGCAATGATGATAAAGAAAGTAATCCAGAAACAGAACATAACAATACTGAAGATAATGAAGGAGAAGAAAACAACATGGAACAGACAGTAAAAACAGAAGCACAGACAATCAATATTGAAGGACAGACTTTTACTCAGAATGAATTTGAGAATGGCTTCAAATTCAAGGGCAAGAGATTTGACAAATGCACATTCAAAGATATCAAAATCAGTGAATACCTTCCTACAGGAGCACCATTCAGTGAGTGCACATTTGAAAATGTGGTCTTTGATGTGGCAGTGGCTAACATGCAGTTTGCTAACTGTACATTCAGCAATGTACTCTTCACAAAGATGGTGAAGAACGTGCTCTTTGAAGGATGTGATATCAATTTTAGTTCTGAACAGATGAAGGAAGTATTCACAGCATGCTCATATATTGCCAGTGAAGAGAAACGTGATGAGGCAGTAGAAAACATCATCTGCGGAGAACCAAGAGTAAAGGAAATGACTGAAGAAGAGAAGCAGACACTCATCAAGGAAGAAGTCGAAAAGCGTGTAGAAGAGGAAAGAAAGACAGTATACGATGAAGGGATGAAGGCTGGAATCGAATCAGTACAGCAGGAATCAGACAGCGTCTCAAAAGAGAAACTGATGGCTTCATTGAAAAATATCTCAGAATGCATGCTTGACGTGGTTAATGAGTTTAGTTCACTTGTGGAGAAGGAAGCTGATAAGCATAAGATAATCGAAAAGGAAGTTGTCAGAGAAATGACTGAAGAAGAGAAAAAAGATATGGTAATCAGATATATTCATGACCATAGTGCTCAAGCACTCGAACTAATGACTTCTGCACAGAACTATAAGCCTGATGAGTCTAAAACACCTGAAGAGGTTGAGTCATTTGAAGCTACTAATGGTGAACAGTCATAAAAAATAATATATAGAGTACATGACAAAAACGGACACGTGTCCGTTTTTGTCATTATAATATAATATATTGTATAAATTGATAAGGTGATATTGATGAATAGTACGAATGGAACAGGGAAGAATGAATCAGGAAAGATACATATGATAATAAGTGATGGTGAGACACGCACCTACTATTGCAGAAGTGAACTCTACAATAAAGGATTCCGTTTTATCCGCAAGGATGAGAAATGGCATAGAGACACGACTGACCCGTTATTTGTGGAGAAGTATAGAGACTATGCAAAAAGGAACGGTCTTGCCTTCGTTGCATATGATTCCACCAGAACAAGATGCAAAAGTTACAGAGATACATTCTTTGAAGCAAACGAACCGATGATTGGTAAATATTATGTATGTGCATACTGCTTCAAGCTTCTTAAAAAGAAGGATGTGACAGTAGACCATATCATATCTGTAAATAAGTCGCAGAAGAACAGGATGGCTAACTGGCTGATGGATAGGATGGAAATCAGCAATGTCAATGATGAAAGGAATCTGTGCTGTGCATGCAGGGAATGTAATTCTAGAAAGGGAAGCAAGGCAGGTCTGTGGCTGTTGAGAGGATTTCTTGGCAAAAAAAAGGAAGTCATCTGGGGAGTCTATATTGGAACGATTGCAATGCTGATTGTTCTTGTGGGAACAGTCATTCAGATACTAAGCAACAGTTAGGAGGAATGAGATATGAAGACAGTATCATTCAGGGCATCTGATAATTTCATGGACAAGTATGATAAGATACTTTCCCTTGAAGAACAGGAGGAATGTCCTTTAAAGAAGTCAGAGATATTTGACGAGATGATCAATCTATATTATGCAAAAAAGGTACTTGGAGATAATACAGATATAATGGGAGAAGAAATCGACAGGATAATGAAGGATAATCTTTCAATGTTCTCTGAACGTATTGCAGTGATGGTCAATTCAGTGCATGGCGTGATGGATGAAATCAAGGAAAAAGTATCAGAAAAATGATTACAAAAAGAGGGAAATCATAATTACATCATGTCTACAAAAAAGTAATCATTTAACAAATTAAAAAGATGTTGAAAATTAGGAGATAAACTGCCCGTTGGGCAGTTCTACAAGTTGAAGAAAGTAATCAAAATGTTTACTTTCTTCCTTATCCTGCTTAAGTTAAAATGATTACAAATAAGTTAAAAGAGTGATTACACAAAGAGGTGAAAAAGAATGTCAGTAAAAAAATCGACATGTTATAGAGTGAACGAGGAAACGAACGAAAAAATTGTTAAGCTTGCAGAAATACTCAATGTCAACAAAGGAGATGTAGTAGATTATGCAATTAATAGTTATTATTCAACAATAGAAAAAGAATCAGAAATGAAGACATACTTTGATGAGATGAAAGGTAAGCTTGGTGAAATGATGAATGAAATCAAGATCATCAGAATGTATCATATCCTTGACACATTGAAGCGAAGCGACTACAGCAATATCAAAGATGTACCTTCACTCACGCTAAGATTTGATGAAGATGGCAAATACGGCAACAAGGGGGATTACGTAGTCAGGGTAGGAGATATTGATAAACTTACTGAATACCTATCAAAGACAACAAATTACTATGATGAAGCATTGAGCAAGATAGTAAAAAAGACCGAAAAAAAAGAAGAACTAAACGACAAGTAACGGTTTTAAAAAAATATATATAGAGCACATGACAAAAACGGACACGTGTCCGTTTTTGTCATTATAAAATAATATTTTAAAATAAAACACACACTGTGTGTTTTATTTTAAAATTCCTATAGGAGGGGTTAGTGGTGAGTCAGCAATATGAAAAATACTGCGAAAAGTATGCTTACAGCACTCAGCAGAAGATGCAGTTGAAGAAGGCGGATGATGAAGGACTGGATCTCAGCTACATGTGTGACCCACGTTACGACTGGGAACAGATGAAGGAGATAAGACTATGTCTTTCACAGGGTATTGATCCAACGCCTTTCTGTCATCCTGATATTCCTTCAGAACAGATGAAAGGCATGCGACAGGGACTGTTTGAAAATAATGCAGTGTATGATGCGAAGCATGAGGCAGTGCAGAAAAAAAGACTGCTTAGATATATCATCGTTGCAGTCTTTATAGCAGTGATTGTGTCAGTGTCTGCACTATGCTTCTGGAAGAAGGATACAATCACAAATATGTTTCAGAGTATAAATCTGGAGCTGAAGACAGATAACCTGTCAATCGGTGAGTCAAAGGCAGAAAGCATCGACTATATGGATTACATAAAATCCTACAGCAAAGACTGCCATCTGACTATTCCAAAAGCAAAGCTTGATAAGATGGGAACGTATAGAGTCAAGTATGTTCTTTCCAATGATATGAAGAAGATAGAGAAATATATGATAATCAGAGTATATGATGATGTACCTCCAGTTCTGTCTATTTCAAAGACAGATGAAAGCATTGCGTATGGAGGCTCATTCAATTCAGAATCCTACATACAGAATGCAGTCGATAATGAAGATGGAGATATAAAAAATAGAGTGAAGACAGAAGGAAGTGTTGACTGTTCTAAATCTGGAACGTATAAGATAAGATATTATGTAGAGGATGATGCAGGAAACATGACTGAGAAGTATCTCAATGTATCAGTGGCAGAAAAGCCACAGCAGACAGTCAATCCATCAGCTGGTCAGCAGTCTGCATCGAATAGTTCTCAGCAGAGCAATCCACCCAAGACAGGCGGTTCCAGCAGTTCCAGAAAGGTGACTGCATCTTCAAGGGTGTTCAATTTCTCATCATCAAGTGATATGAACCAGACATATAATCAGGCAGTCCAGTATGCACAGAGTCAGATTAATGCAGGTCATGCTAATGGATATAATGTTGTTCCAATTCAGGGTAGTGATGGAATATATACAGGATACAGAGTAACGTTTTCATAGAGAGGAGATATCATGTCTCTTCTCTTTTTTATTTTATAGTCAAACATCCATGTAATGTCCGTTGAATAGTATCTTGTAAAATACAGCCATCATGGAGATATAATCTGCATGGATGCCTGTCTCATTCCTAATCGCTCTTTCAGTGCTTTTCGCCTTATAAGGACTGATTGTACCATTCAGTTTCTTATAGTAGTCATTGGTGATAAATTCTTTGTAAACAGGTTCTTCAGTTCCATTGGTGATGTATCCATCAATGACGGATACATCCTTACTGCCCTGAATCTTGATTCTATTTTCTATCACAGTAGCTAGTCTGATGCCTTTTCGATGAGCAATATCTATATCACTCATCCCTGAAGAGAACATCTCTTCATAACTCTTCTTTTCTGCTTCGACTGGAAATTTAAGATATGAAAGAAGTTCTTCAATGATGCTTTTTCGTAGGTTCTGTGAGATCCAGTCTTTTTCCGCCTTGCTGAAGATATCCTTTCTGCTGACATCCTTTCTATGTAGCATATTGTTCATGTGTTCTGGAACAGGAATTATAGTCATATGCTGATACTGCGTGTCAGGTTCATTGGAGTTCATTTCATCCTCTGATTGAATGCCAGTAAAGATGTGAAGCCTATATTTCTCATCATAGGATACTCTTGCATAAGTGCATTCCTTCTTCATCCATCTAGATATTCTTGTTCTGATCTCATCATAATTTATAGTCATATAGCTTACTGAATGACTACTCTCAGTTTTTGCAATGAGATTGGTAGAACGTGAGCAGTATTCTGAATCAATCCAGTTAATGATGCGAAAAAAGCTGTCTTTATCTTCTTTGTCAGCAATATCCTTTTCTGAAATTGTGGCGTTGCTGTCTTCTAGACGTTCTCTCAGAAGCAGGAACGTTCTAAGGATAATGAGTGCATCATCCTTAGACTCACTTCCATTGATTGGAAAGCCGTATAATTTGGCAATGTCATTGATTGAAGGTCTGCTGACTGTGCCGTGTGATTTTCTATTGAAGTCGAAATCTGTATAGAATGAAATATCAATGAAATCATATGACTGAAGAGTGATACCATATTTCACGATGAAGCTGATAAGTGTCTGTGGTTCATATCCAACAATGAGATCACAACCACTAAAAGCATGCTTGACCGATATGATGAATGCTTCATCTTCTGGAGAAGCATTGCAAAGCAGATTTCCCTTCATATCATAGACTGCCAGTCTTCCATCCTTTACATGCCCTGCAACTATTCTTTTATTATCATTCATAATCATCACACCCCATTTCATATTCATAGCACATATAGTCACGTAGCAGTTCTTCATATCTTTCTTTATCTGTCATATGGTTTATTTTCCTCCAATCAATCTAACTTTCAATTCCACCTCGCATCTCTTGCAGTAGAATAAATCTGAGTCTCTGACTAATTTGCATCTGGTTTTTCTTTTCCATGTTGCCCCGCAGACTGGGCAGTATACTTCATATTTATAAAGACTTTCCTGTTTTCTTTCCATTATTGCACCTCCCTTTAATCCTTTCTGAGTAACAGTTCAATTAATTCAGCTTTTTCCTCATTTGTCATTTTATTTTTATTTTGTTCTAGAATTCGTTTTATGTTTGAAAAATCAAGTATATCTTCCTTGCCTAAAATATAGTTGACTGTTGTACTTAATGCATAGGCGATATTTGCTGATACGACTCCTGAAGGAATACGGTCCCCTTTTATATAATGCGATAAAGCACTCTCTGTCACTCCAGACAATACAGCTAATTGTCTCTGTGTCATCTTCTTTTCTTTGAGTAATGCTTTTATACGTTCTCCAGTACTTTTCATTTTATCATTTTCAACCTCCATTGTTACAAGGAAATTAGTGTTTAAGTGTTATCGCTTCACTTTTTTTAATTGCATTAGATTTTCTTTTTTACTGCATCTGGTAGTCTCTTCAAGATTCTCTTAAAAATAACGGCAGAACCTCGTGGTGCTCTATAAAGATATTTATTGACTTTAAAACCATTTGAACAGATACTTTTCTTTTTTCCATTTTCTAAATACGCCCAATTACCGATGATTACTGCATATGCATTAACCTCTGTGGCTTTTGGATGGGCTCTAGTACCGCCCCATTCAAGATATGTTATATGTGCTTTTTTTGCTTCTAACTTTTTAATTTCTTTCTTTGGTTTTCTTTCTGGTGCATAGCGTTTCTTGATTTTTTCCAATTCTTCAATAGAGCCTTCCTCAGCTATATATTCATCAATCGAATAGAAATATGTCTTGTTGCAGTAAGAACTTGTATGATGCCAACTGCTTTCGAATAGAAAGTATTCTGCAAGAACATTTTTAGGATACTTTTTCAGTTCTTCTTCGGTGAAGTGTTCGTGTTCCACTACCTCACTAATTATCATTTTTTTAGTCCATTTAGACAATGGCATTTCGCCATCTTCATAAGCATCAACTGCACGATTACTCATGCTGTATCCACTATATCCACTATTCATATTCCACATTTATCTTTTCTCCTTGTTATCTAAAATTAGTGTTTTAAGTGTTATCGCCTCACTTTTTTTCATGAACTCAGCATCCCTTCTTATATTTCTTTAAGTAATCCATGAGGATTTCTGCAACAACGCTGTTGTCTTCATCTTCTTCAGCAACCATTTGAAGAAATTCCATATATTCATTGATGTATCTTCCATCATTTAAATCATAGATGATTTCAACAATATAATTATCTTCGTCCAAAAGATTGTCACGGTATTCATAAGGGTCAAAATCCTCAGCTAGTGCATCAAGCTCTTCAGCTAGATGTTCTACTGTCATACCTTCACGGTATCTGTTGTCCCAGCATAAATTCTTAATTTCCTTTACCATTGCTTCATGCGATACTAAATTTTCCATATTTTTATTCCTCCTAATTTTTAACGGCATCTCAGCCTCGCCTCCTATAGGTGCACGCCCTGAAGAGGCGAATGTCAAAGGAGGAGTCCCGAAGGGAAGCTCATTGACAGAGCCAAAGGGCGTGCGACAGGTATTTTCTTTTAAGCTAGATCAGAATCAATGAAAATGAAAAAGGATGCGGAGTCTGTGCAGCATGGACAGGTGAAGCATCCTTGGTGGAGACCGTCCGACAGCGAGAGGGGGTCTCCACCTGCTCTCTTGATTTTTTATTTACTAGAGCAAAATGAATGAAAATGAAAAAAGCCATGATGGAATGGGCATGGCATTGATGATAAAAACAGGCTAATAATCGTTTTTTATCCTGATTTCATGCAATTTTCGTTAAAAGTGCACGCTATAGATAGTGCAATATTTATATAGAAGATTTGTATAATCTTTTATAGTATCATTTATGGAATAAAAAGTATTTGCTATTGTTTTCCTATGGTTTTGCAAGCATTTTTCCTGAAAACATAAAAAACAGCATGAGAGCCATGCTGTCAGTATTAGTGAACAGTTTCAGATATTTTTTTATAAAGCTTGTAGTACATGTCTTTGATGTCCTCTGCATCATCAATCAGAATTCTAAGATCAGTAGGTCCACCGTATTTTCCTTCAGTCTGATACCACATCACAGCATGGTCATAAGCATTAAAGTCTTCCCAATATTCATATAGATCTTGAACTACACTTTCAAGAGTATTAATTTCTTCTGAGTTCAAATCAAAAGAAATATCTTCACCCTCTGGGCTATTGTTGATGAATTCTAGATAGGTAAGGGCACTATCCCATTTTACGCCCCAGTCAATTTCGTTACCTGCCTCTTCGATAAGCTTAAATAACTCTTCCTTTGATAGATTTTCCATATTTTATTCCTCCTTAATTTTAAGGCGAACTCGCCTCGCCTCCTAAAGGTGCAACCCCTGATACGTCAAATGTCAAGGAGGAGTCCCAAAGGGAAGCTCCTTGATATTTACCATGGGGGTGCAACAGGTATTTTTTTTAGCTAGAACTAAAATAATGAAAATGAACCGAATAAATATTAAAAAAGAAGACTTCCTACATAAGGAAATCTTCTTAAATGTCTATTAACTTTAACAGTAATCAAATTCTGATGGCACTATAAGTGACTGATTCCAGATACTCATTGGCTTCATCTTTCGAGTAAAACAATCTTTCCTGATATGCCTGCCCTATGAAGTCAATACTTACAAGGTCATCACCAAACCACATTGTTTCTATATTATCTGAATTACAGCAGTTATATCTGATGCAGTCATATCCACCCAAAAGGATGCAATAGACTTTCCCTGCATAGTTTTCAAATTCGACAGCAACTCCAACAGTTGGCGTATACGAGTCATATGTTTTACATACTCCTGTGTAGACATCATATGTGTATCTTTCCTCAGTTCTGACAGGGAATACATCTGTCAGTATCTTGAAGTTACTCATATTCTTTTCAAGCCATTCAGCGTCATTATTCATCGGCTCATTTATAACAAATCTACCAAAATTTAATATTTCATTCATCTTTCATTTCTCCTGATTCTAAAGATAGTTTTAGTAAGTTTCATCTCTTTCTTACAACTATTGTATACCACTGTGGTGGAATACAAACAATTGCTTTTAAAGATATTATAAACTCCATGTATTGAATGCATCTGCTATTGCAAAAATTTCTAGATTGATTCAGTGAGAATCTCTCAAACTGAATTTATAAAAATAATATTAATAATAAAAATAATAAATGTATATATCGACTTTCCTTGTGGATGATGTATAATTAATTAAATGAATAATTATACAAATGAATAAGGAGACTATTCTATGACGAATAAATATGTCAAGGCTGTATCTAAAAAAACTATTGAAGAAGAGCGTACTACTCTTTCTTTATCGCTAACTGTAAGTGATAAGAAAAAACTCAAGATGCTAGCAATGGAGAATGATACAACAATTGCTTCAATCATCCATGGATGGATTGAAGAATATTCTGAAAAGGAGAGAAAATAATGTCAGCGAATAAGAATCTGAATAAAGCTAAAAGTGCGAAAATGGATGAATTTTACACACGCAGAGAAGATATTGAAGCAGAACTATTACACTATAAGGCTTTCTTTGAAGGCAAAGTAGTCTACTGTAACTGTGATGATCCAACATGGTCTGAATTCTGGCAGTTTTTTGTACGTGTATTCCGTGACTGGAAGATTAAGAAGCTCATGGCAACTCATTATGAACCTAATGAGAAAAATTATGCTTATAAATTAGAATTGACAGAGGATACAAATGGAGATGGAAAGATTGACTGGCAGGATGAACCAACAATTACCCAGATTCCATGTAACGGAGATTTCCGCAGTGCTATTTGTATTGAGTTCTTAAAAGAAGCTGATATTGTTGTAACAAATCCGCCATTCAGTCTGATACGTGAGTATATTGCGCAACTGATGGAATATGATAAGTCGTTCTTGATTATCGGTCCATTAAATGCTGTTAAGTATAAAGAGACGTTTCCGTTATTAAGGGAAAATAAAATGTGGGTTGGATATTCACATCCAAAAATGTTTCGTATTCCTGATGATGCCGTTGGTAAGAATGTTATCGAGGATGGTGGTGTTCGTTATCAAAAATTTGGAAATGTTCAATGGTATACTAATCTTGATATTGATAAACGACATGTGATATTGGATTTACGTGGCAATTATTATGATGCTGAAAAGTATCCAACTTATGATAATTTAGATGCAATTGATGTTTCTAAGGTATCAGATATTCCATGTGACTATGATGGATTGATGGGTGTACCTATTTCTATTTTGGATAATTATAATCCTGACCAGTTTGAACTGATCGGCATGGGTACAGGGGATACAGCGAAAGAAATAGGAGTGACGAAAAATTACAGAGGACGTACTGATTTAGCGATTACAGTAAACGGTAAATCAAAATGTCCTTTCACTCGTATCGTCATCAAGAATAAGCATCCAGAAGAAAGGAGATACCCAGATGAAGATTAACATGATTAAGGTTCCTGTGAAGGAATTGATAAAAGGATATAGTGAAAATGATGCAACTGGAAAAGTGACTGCATGGGATGGGAAGCTGGATGTTCGTCCAGAATATCAGCGTGAATATGTATATGATGATAAGAAACGAGATTCTGTTATCAATACAATATTGAAGAATTTTCCATTGAATATTATGTATTTTGTAGACCGCAAGGATGGGACATATGAAGTTCTGGATGGTCAACAACGTATTATCTCAATTTGTCGATATGCGACAAATTCAGCAATATCGGCAAAGATTCCTGCACCTACAGGTGGCTTCAATGCAGTAAACTTTCCAAATCTTTTCGATGAGGATAGAGATACATTTCTAAATTATGAATTGCAAGTGTATGTATGTGAAGGTACAGAAAAAGAGAAACTTGAATGGTTTCAGGTGATAAATATTGCGGGTGAAGTCCTTGAGAATCAAGAAATATTAAATGCAATCTATCACAGTGCGTGGCTGACAGATGCAAAGTCTGCATTCAGCCGTAGTAACTGTATTGCACAGAAAAAATATGGAAAGTATTTCAAAGGAAATTATAAGCGACAAGACTATTTGGAAACTGTGTTTCGCTGGAAAGCCTGTGAAGAAGGATTTAGTGGTCGTGATATGATTCCTGATTTCATGCAGACACATAGTGGTGATGCAAATGCTAATGAACTATGGAAATATGCAGAAGACATATTTGACTGGGTTGAAGCTACATTTGGTAAATATGATAAGACCATGAAAGGTCTTGAATGGGGCTTGCTATACAACAAACATAAAGATGATAATCTAGATGCAAAAGCAATCCAGGAAGAAATCAAGAATTTGATGAGTGATCCTGAAGTCCAGAAAAAAGCAGGTATCTATGAATATATACTAGAAGGCAATGAAAAGGTATTATCACTTCGTATATTTGATGATGATATAAAGAAAACAGTATATACACAACAGGAAGGCAAATGTGCCATCTGTGGCAAACCGTTTGAAATTGGCGAAATGCACGGGGACCACATCATCCCTTGGAGCAAGGGTGGAAAAACAGTTATTGAGAACTGTCAGATGCTTTGCAGAGACTGCAACCTAAAAAAAGGAGCACAATAGACATGGATTAGAACCGCACCTAAATAAGGATGCGGTTTTTTTGTATGTTCTATAAAAGATGTCGAATTAAAAAAGATTATCTGGATGCTGATAAGAAACTGGGGTAAAAGGTTACTTTACATTGAAAAGTGGTGATTTGTGGATTAAAATAGTCTATAAATAGAGGCGTAAAAATAGACTAAAGGAGATGGTTGAAGTGAAGGAATATGAACAGCTAAGTTTTGATATGGGTGATGATACTGAAAAATCTGAAGAGTCGATATCTGTCAGAAATGGTTATACATCACCAATGGTTAATGTCAACTTCTGCAAGGTTGTTGAAGTATGTAATATGGAGCCTATGCAGTTGTTTGAGGGTTTTGATGAATTCTATATACTTACATATTCAAGTGGTATGGGATTGATAAGAGAACTATTTGATAAATACAATTATACGTATGGCGAAATTATTATCGGTTCTACTCGTACAGTCCATTCCGCACAGGCTCAGCTTGAAGCAGTAACAGAAGTGATTTCATCACAGGCAGACGTGCAAAACTTTGTATGTAGTCAGCCAGAACTGAAGAAGAAGATTGAAGAAAATCTTCTTGAAGTTCGTGTGATGAGTGTGATTACAGACCATAGAAAGACATACATACTGAAGAACAATAGTAACGGCTCCTATCGTATCATCCTGGGGTCAGCTAACTCTTCCATCAGTGCATGGTCAGGAAATCAGCTTGAAACATATCAGGTATTTGATAAAAAAGACGATGCTGAAGGTATCATGTGGACAGAATGCTACGAAAAGAATTTCATCACAAGCAGGGAGATGAGTGACCCAATATCATTCAAAGCTCATAAAATAAAAGATGATTTAACAAATGTTAAGGATATTCCAATTATTCAGAAAATTGTTGAACATAAAGAAGCAGTTGTCATTGAGAAAGAATATCAGACAGTTGAATATGGAACAAACTTTCTTGATATAGGAACAGATCCAGCATTTAAGAAGAAACTCGAAGAGAGCTTGAAGGAATCTGAAATGGTCAAGAAGCAGAAAGGAAAATTAATGCTTATTGATAATGTACGAAAGCTGGAGGCTGTCATCAAAGAGAGAAGAAAGAAAGAGAAAGCAATGCATCGCATGTATTCTCAGCTTGTGCTTGATTATGACAATAAGAATATTATATATAACGGTAAAAAGTGGGATCTCTCTCCTGGAGAAGAGGAAATTACCTCTGATGTTCTGAAGGTTATTGAATATGTAAAGGACTATGAATGCTTTACTGGAGATGTTGAAACAATCAGAAGCATATTCTTCAAGGTGCTGAATTACATGTTTCTAGGACCATTCATTGGAAGGATGCGATATGAAGCATATAGAAGTGCTCCAGACACATTTGACTATCCATTATATTTAGTCATGAATGGTCGTCCTAGCAGTGGGAAGACGCCTATGATTCTCACAGTAATGAAGCTTATGTTCGACCTTAGTGAACAGGAATTAAAAAGAAATATTCAGTCAGAAACTGTCTTTTCTCCAAAAGTCATGGAAGAGTATAAGACACAGGCTAAAGGTTATCCAATCTTTATAGATGAGATTTCTCCTCAAAGATGGAGATATGCTAAGAATATAATGAAAGTTGATGATGCAATAACTTCTGAAGGATATGTCAATCTTCCATATTTTCTTCTGCTGTCCAATGATTTATCTGCTATTCGTGGTGATATCCTAAAAAGATGTATATTTATTTCTGTTGATAATCAGATTGGTTATCAATATAATACAGATGATCATAAACGTATGATTGTAAATCTTAGAAAGGGAATGCATAACGCTCTATATCGAGAATACTGCCGAAGAATGCTTGAGAAATCTGATGAACTGGTAAAGAATATTCAAGATGGCAAAACGGCTGATATTTTTCAGGCATCATCAGAACTGCTCTGTGAAATCATTGCTCAATATGCTGAACTGCCAGACTCATTCCGTATGTATCCAAAAGATGAATATATAGGTGTAAACTCATCAAAAAGACGTGCGGTGAAGTGGCTGAAGGATATGGTAAAAGATAATCCAGATATGTACTGGATCAAAAGGAAGGAACAGCGTCTTTATATTGATTTTACTTCGGATGTTGATGCCAAAAAGGATATAACGATGCTGACATCTGAGCTTCCTGCTGACATTAATTATAAAATCAATGCTAATATATTATCGATGGATCTTCCTTTTTTGGAAGAATATACAGGAATCAGATTTAAGAAGAAACTATTCAGAATAAGATGAAAATGAATGTCTATGTATACAGAAAAAGTAATGAACCACTTAGTCTTTTCCAAGACTCTCTTAACAGTGTTTTAGATTCTCCAGAAGATATCTTTAAGGTGTTTACGGAATCGGAAAGAGGATATGTAGCACTTAAGAAGCTGGAGGAGGAGACGACAGAAGGAAGCATATGGATTGTAAGAACTCTGGGTAATCTTGGAAATACAATCGGAGATATCCGCAATGAACTTGGAATGCTATTGAAAAGGGGAATTGTACTTCTTATCGTGGAATTTCCAACAATGAATACTTACAGAAGTAAAAAGCAGTCCACGGTCTTATTATCCCTGCTCAATGAGGTGTATACTGAACTTCAGGGGGTGCAGATAGATGATATACCAATGCATCCACTCAAGGCAGGAAGAAAAAAGGCAATCTATCCTGAAGGGTGGGAAGAACTATATTCCGAATGGAAGAGAAAAAATATAACGACTACAGAATTTCTTAGAAAAAGTGGACTTAAGAAAGCTACATTCTACAATCTGCTGGGAGAATACAGACTAAAATCCTCAACGTTCAGTAAAATGCATAGTCTAAAGGACGTTTCTGAATAAATCATACATTCACTTGAATTGCCCCAAGTCATAGTGTAAAATGATGATGCATAATTGAAGGACATATATATCCTTTAGAAGTCATCAGCTATTGGTAGTAGCTGGTGGCTTTTTTTAGTATATAAGTTGATTGCTTTTTCACTCTTTATTTTGATATGTCATTGAATTTGTGTTAGTGTTATCTATAGGAACGGAAAGGTGGAATGTATTATGGCGTTGAAATCAGCGTACAATTATGTCAGGGAAAACATCGACAGCAACTTTGATAAATACGTTGCAGATAACGTATCTTATGGATGTGAAGAGGATATTGAAGATATTAAGAGATGGATATCTGAAGAAGGGGAAGACGCTCAGGTAGCTTTATATTACGCTCAGCATGAAGGAGCGTACGTATTCAACGACTTTGATATCTATGTTGAAGGAATGGACTTCACGTATGATAACTATCTTATTACAACTCTAAAGAAGGCATTAGCCGTGCTTGAGTTGCAGGATGAAATGTTTGATAATATGACAAACTGATAATAGACATGGGCTGAGCCTCATGTCTTTTTTATTCTGAATAAATAAAAAAGCACCATGTCACCATTGCCATGTCAAAATATAATTGAATATTCATAAAATTAAGAAGATTATAAGACAACGGATTATAAGTCACAAATTGTATTGGTATATAAATTAAAATAGAGTAGCAGCTATTGATAAAAATGAATAAAAACTGATAAATTTAATAAAAAACAATGAAGCTGCTAAAAAAAGCTGCTAAAAAAAGCAGCTAGAGAGGAGACGGAATGAATAATTACCACAAGTTTCTTTTATAGAAAGGAAATCTCAGTGTAATTGCGGTCCATCGAGGGTGACCGAGGGTGCTATTGCAAAAATAGAACTTGAATGATAAAATATCTTTGTCCTGAAAAGGACTCTCATAATTTCCCTGTCCTCCTCTTATATATATATTTCGCACAAATGGATTCCTTCCCTGAATTCGTGCGAATTCCATTCTCATGAGGACAATGCGGAACCTGCCAACTTTAAATAGGCTGGAGACTGCTGGATACCTAACAGCAGTCTCTGTCTATTAGGTGAGTTGTTAGAATGCATAATCAGTGATATAATAATCCTAATCCCATAACAGGATATTTGTAGAATGAACGATGTAATTTACTGGACAGGCTTAATGCCTGTCTTTTATTATGGGTATCAGGATATCCAGAATAGAGGGTAATGTTGACATGAAACAAAGAAATCTTTACAATATATATGTATTCGAAAGAAACGGGAGAGATGGTGGCATCTCTTCCGTTTCTTGCTTTAGATAGAAAAAATAAAAAGGAGAATCAATATGAAAGTGATCAGATGCAAACTGCAACAGCAGACTGCAAAGCCTATAAATGATAATCAGAAAGACTACTACTTTGCATGTCCCCTCAAGGATGTGGAAGTCGGTGATGCTGTTCTTCTACAGTATTCAGTCTCACGTGAAAGAAGAAAAGGAGATGTAAGAAGAGGACACTCAACATACGTCACAGTCGGAAGAGTGGAAGAGATCTTTGAAGGGAAGGCATGGGACCTCATGGAGAAGTATCATCCGACAGCAACAGCTGTATGTCGTCTTGAGGAGCAGTTTCAGAAGTATGATGCATTCTGGGACAGACTCAACAAGGCTAAGATGATGGCATCATCTCTTCACAAGACATATGATCAGCAGGACCACAAGATAGCTATAGTCCGCAAGTCAAAGAAAAGAGAAGAGTACGAAAGAAGAATCGAGGCGAAAAAGAGAAGAAAGGAACTCAACAAGAAGAAGATGCTGGAACAGCAGAAAAGAAAGTCTGCAAGAAAGGCGGGTTGCAAGAAGAACAGTTCTGAAGGAAGTAAGACAGCTACTCCAGAGAAAGCTGTGGAAGAATGAGGATAGCAGGCTATCTCCGAGTCTCAACATTGAGACAGGCGGAAGATGGCGTATCAATTGAGATGCAGAAAAGAATCATCATCAATCACTGTGAGATGCTGGAAATCATCTCAGATGAGTCAGAAATAAAATGGTACATAGATGACGGGTGGTCTGCAAAGAGCCTTGAGAGACCAGCTATGAGATCTCTTATAGGCGATATAAAGACCAGACAGATGGACCTGATTATTGCCTATGACATGTCAAGAATCAGTCGTGACATCATGGACATGATGTCATTACTGAAGATGCTGGATAAGTATGGAGTATCTCTCAAGTGCCTTTATGACAATCCTTCCTTCGAGACTGCAAGTGAGCGATTTATGACTACAATCAAGATGGCAACTCACCAGTATGAACGTGAAAGAACGTCAGAGCGTACAAGAGATGCAATCATCAATATAGCTGAGTCGGGCAGATATCCGTTCAGCGGTATGAGACACTATGGCTATATGAAGGATGATGACGGCAGGATGGTGCTTAATCCAGAAGAGGCATCCTTAGTTATGGAGATATTCCAGATGGCGTGTGAAGGATACCGAATGAGAGAGATAGTTAGAATGGCGAATATACGTCAGGACAAGGAAATCTTCACCATGGGTCGCATCAGGAGGATTATCAAGAACAGGAAATACACAGGAACTATAAGCGTGTATGGCAAGGACTATGATAATCTGATTCCTGCAATCATCACTGAAGAGATACAGAAGAAAGCTGAAAGTAATCTCGTGACTCATTCGCATAAGTCAGATAGATACATCTTCACATCCGTTCTCATATGCAGGAGATGTGGCAGTACGCTCCTGTGCAAATCAGCATATGGCAAGATGAAGAAGCTGTATCTCTATTATTTCTGCCCGACATGCAAGAAGAGGATACGTCAGAGCGATGTGGAGGGGGAACTCTCAGAGTTTGAAGTGGATAATGCTACAAAGGACTTCAAGAACCGTTATAACGCCCTCAGAGACATTGAAACCCTGCTCCTCAGCAGGAGGAGCAAACTGAACGATAAGTTCCTGGAAGGAGCTGTCAGTGTCGAAAATATGCAGATTATGCTGACTGCAATAGAAAATGAACTCAGAGATGCAAGAAGAAAGCGTTCTGCCATTCAGAGTCTTGATGCAGTGAGAGTGTTCAGCGATTTTGAAGATGCTGAACAGAAGAAGGCATTTGTTGAAATGCATATCAGATGTATAGTTGTTGACCTTCAGGAAAAGAAGGTCATTACAATCGAATTCAAGGAATCTGAGATAAGTGCAGATAAAAAAATATAATTCCGAAATAGAAATTATATTGACAATATGGAATATAAGTGATATTATATAGATGCAAGGAGGAGATGAGAATGGATAAGAATAAGAAAGCCATTCTTGCACAGAGAGTAAAAGAGAGGATGAGTATGCTTGGCATGAATGCACTACAGCTTTCAGAGAGTAGTGGTGTATCACAGAGCATCATAAGCCGTCTTACAAACGAGAAAGCTTTTCCTTCCGCTGGTAATCTGGAGAAGATCGCTATGGCACTTGATACGACAGGCTCATATCTTCTTGGAGATTCAGAAACCTGTGAGAGACGAAGTCTCGATGAAATCAAAAACAAAGTCAGAGGACAGCTTGAAGAACTCACTGTCGAAGAGAAGGCGGAACTCGCTTGGTTTATCCTTACTCCAGCAAATAAAAAATAAAAAAACATAGTAAAAAACAATATCATTCCATCACATAATGTGGTAAAATGATGTTGCAAAATTTGATACATATAAAAAAAGCTCCAGCTTAGTAGGCTGGAAGCCGATAGATTAACATCAAATAAGACTTGAAGTTAATTAATGAATGATCAAGCCCAAGGACTTGATTGATATATATAATACCTTAGAGTTGAAGTCTTTACTTCACGTAAGGAATTATAGCATAGACATTAATAATTGACAACAAGCAGGCGATGTTAACATTGTCTGCTTTATTTATACCCTGATACAGAGTTCAATCATTAAGAATGGTGGAGCCTAGGAGGATCGAACTCCTGACCTCCTGCGTGCAAAGCAGGCGCTCTCCCAGCTGAGCTAAGGCCCCATTTCAAATGGTCGGGAAGACAGGATTTGAACCTGCGACCCCCTGGTCCCAAACCAGGTGCACTACCAAGCTGTGCTACTTCCCGTTAGATGGCGCGCCAGACAGGAATTGAACCCGTAACCCCTTGTTCCGTAGACAAGTACTCTATCCAGTTGAGCTACTAGCGCAATTCATAAATGGTGCCCTGGGCCGGAATCGAACCGGCACGGAGTTTGAAGTCCGCAGGATTTTAAGTCCTGTGCGTCTACCAGTTTCGCCACCAGGGCACATATGTGGAGGTTCCAACCGGACTTGAACCGATGGTCGAAGAGTTGCAGTCTTCTGCCTTACCAACTTGGCTATGGAACCGTCGCAATCGAGATTGCTTGTATACTATACTATGTATTTTGAGATAATGCAAGGGGTTTTTAGAACTTTTTTCTAAGTGTTTACATTTAACTCGATAAACACAAGGTTTTTTTAATCAAAAAATTATATCTTTTTTATCAGAACTCCTAAGAGAATGCTTACAAAGATAGAAAAAAATGGTGATTCTAGAAACTAGAATCACCATAATTATTGTTATTTTGCTTTAACTTTTGTCCAGTAGTTACTAAACATTTCTTTAGTCTTTGTATCCTGATAGTTGAAACATTCATCTTTTGGTCCAACACGCATGTTATAAGCATTGTTGTTCTTGAATTCTTTCTTTCTAGCTTTTGCTGCTGCTACAGTATTAGTAGTTAAATAGCCTACTTCCTGTGTATTTAAGAAAGCGTTCTTATCAGAAATCATATAGTTAATGAATTTATTAGCCATATCTGTGTTCTTACAATCCTTAGAGATAACAAATCCATCAAACCAATAGTTAGTCCCTTCTTCTGGCATATAGAAGCCCATATCTGGGTTTTCTTTCATTACATCTGCTGCATCACCTGAATACATAACACAAAGTGCTTTTTCACCATTCTTCATGTTATCGATAGAGTCATCTGTTGCATATGTAGGATCCATAGTCTTTCTCTGTTCTACCAACCAATTGAAAGCGGCCTGGATTTCATTTTCATTAGTTGTGTTCATAGAGTATCCTAAAGCCTTTAAAGCAACCATCATAGAGTCTCTTTCAGAGTCATACATATAAAGGTTACCCTTGTACTTAGTATTACGTAGGATTTCCCATCCTGCTTTTAAATCTTCTTTTTTAACCTGTGTTTTGTCATAAACGATACCTACGTTACCACAGAAATAAGGTACCCAGTATTCGTTGTTAGGATCGAATTGCTGGTTTAATACTTTAGTATCTAATGATTTCTTACTAGTAATCTTAGACCAGTCAATCTTCTGTAAAAGATTTTCCTTGATCATACGTTCAATCATATAATCTGATGGTACTAATACATCATACTGGTTACCACCTAATAATTTAGTATACATTGATTCGTTTGAATCAAATGTTTCATAAATAACCTTACAGTCATATTCATCCTGGAACGCCTTAATAACGTCCATATCAGCGTATACCCCCCAGTTGAATACTTTCAATGTGTGTTTATAGTTTTTTGACCCACACCCAGTCATTAGGCCACAGATAACTGCAACGCAAAGTAACCCTTTAAATAGCTTTTTCATTTTTTACCCCTCTCTTCTTTAAATAAATATATGGTACAAAAGTGCCTAATAATACCCCAATTAAAATAACTACAAGAATAACTGTAGATAACGCGTAAATACTTGGATCAACACGTTTAGACATGTTGTAAACAACGATAGAAATATTTTCTACACCATTACCAGATACAAAGTATGAAATGATGAAATCATCAAAACTCATAGTAAATGATAAAAGTGCTCCCGCAAAGATACCAGGCTTGATTTGAGGAATGATCACCTTTGTCAATGTCTGGAAAGGTGTTGCCCCTAAATCCATGGCCGCATCTGCTAGATTATCATCTAACTGCTTTACTTTAGGATAAACATTTGTAATAACATATGGTGTACAGAATGCAATATGAGCAAGTAACATTGTCATATAACCCTTTTCAAAACTCACAAAACTAAACAATAACATCAAAGAAATAGCTGTAACGATTTCAGGGTTCATGATTGGCAGATTGTTCACCTGCTGCACAAGTGTTCTGATAGTCTTTTTAGATTTAGATAATGCAATGGCAGTGATTGTCCCTAAAACAACTGAACAGATAGTCGCAATGACCGCAATACTCACTGATACAAAGATAGCATTTAATAGCTGCGTGTTATTAAATAACTGTACATACCAGCGTCCTGAGAAGCCGCCAAAATGTGATAAAGACTTCGCACCATTAAATGAGAAAACTCCCATAATAAATATTGGGAAATAGAGGAAGACCATACAAAGTGAAATAATAATCACTTTACTGAGCTTTTTTTCTTTTCGCATTAGTAAGTCCTCCCTGTTCAATTTCATTATTTGTCTTCTTTTCAGCGCGGTAGATGAGTGCCATAGAAATAATGACAATCACACCTAAGATGAGTGATACAGCACTACCGAAATGCCAGTTACCTACAGTAATGAACTGGTTTTCAATGAAATTACCAATCAATGAATACTGTCCTCCACCTAACATCTTTGGAATAACGAATTCACTGATAGCTGGTAAGAATACCATTGTAATACCAGTTAAAACGCCTCCTAGTGAAAGTTTAAAAGTAATTTTAAAGAAGGCCGTAATTTTATTTGCACCTAGGTCATAAGCTGCTTCTACAAGTGAAGGATCCATGTTAGTTAAAGATGTATGGATTGGCAGAATCATAAATGGAAGGAAGTTATAAATCATCCCAATTGCAACCGCTCCATCAGTATATAACATTCTAAATGATCCTAATCCTAGCATTCCTAGGATGTTATTTAAAATACCATTTCTAGATAAAATAGAAACCCATGCATAAGTACGCATTAAAAGGTTGATCCATGTCGGAATAGTAATAAGCATAATAAGAATAGTCTGAGTATGCTGTTTACACTTAGAAATCATAAAAGCCACTGGATAACCAATCAATAAACAGATAAATGTAGTAAGTAATCCAAGCCCAAATGATTTAATTAATACCTGGACAAAGATTGGATCAAAGAATTTCGCAAAGTTAGCGAATGTAAATTCAAAAGTCTTGATTGCAGATGCCTTTTGTGTAAAAGCATAGAATACAATCAACACCATCGGCAATACAGTTAACAGGAATAGAAATAGGACATAAGGTGTAATGAGTTTTTTATACTGTTTCATTAATAAGTACCCATTGGTTCCATGACATGAATATCTTCAGGCCAGAAATCTAAATCTACTTTCTTTCCTACTTCTGTTAAATCTGTTGTATGAATCTTATAATCCTGATTTTCTGTACGTACCATGATTTCATAGTGTACCCCTTTAAAGATAACAGATACGACTTCACCTGCAATTTTACCTCTACCTGGTTCTACAATATCTAAGTCTTCAGGACGTAATACAATATCTACTTCCTGACCTTCTTCAAATCCTTTATCTACACATTCAAACTGCTGACCATGCCATTCGACAAGATAGTCCTTAATGAAATGACCTTCTACAATATTAGATTCACCAATGAAGTTGGCAACAAATCTATTTTCAGGTTCATTATAGATATCTATAGGCGATCCAATCTGCTGAATCATACCTTCGTTCATAACAACAATCTTATCAGACATAGTAAGTGCTTCTTCCTGATCATGAGTAACATAAACGAAAGTAATACCTACCTGCTGTTGAATCTTCTTTAATTCAATCTGCATTGTTTTTCTTAGTTTCAAGTCAAGTGCGCCTAATGGTTCATCAAGAAGAAGTACTTTTGGTTCATTAACAAGAGCTCTTGCAATCGCAACACGCTGCTGCTGACCACCAGATAACTGAGAAATGTTTCTTTCCTCAAAGCCCTTTAAGCCTACAAGTTCTAGCATTCTTCTTACTTTATGATCAATAATTTCATCAGGCATCTTCTTAATATGTAAACCAAAAGCCACATTATCATAAACATCCATATGTGGGAATAAAGCATACTTCTGGAAGACAGTATTTAATTCTCTCTTATAAGGTGGTACACCTTCCATGTTCATACCATCGAATAATACAGTACCTGATTCAGGTTCTTCAAATCCTGCCATGATTCTTAGCGTAGTTGTTTTTCCGCATCCACTTGGCCCTAGAAGTGTTACGAATTCATTTTCATAGATGTCTAAGTGAATTCCTTTTAGGATGACCTGGCCATCAAATGATTTAGTCAGATTATCTAATTCAATAATTTTCTTCATAAAACTCTCCTCATTTAAAATAATGGTGGTGTAGAAATCCAGATCACTCTCGCCTTTCTTTCCCACTGATTCTCTAAATAATGTGCACGTGTGCCCTTCAAATAAAATGTTTCACCCTTTTTAACAATTTCTTCTCGCATCCCATAATGAAGAACGACTTTACCTTCTAATACATAACCAAACTCTTCTCCACCATGAGGTTCCATCTTCATTGAACGTTTATCCTTTTCTAGTTCAATAAGAATAGGTTCCATCTCATTTTTCTGAGCATTTGGTACGATATAGTGAATGATGTAATCATCCTGTTCATTCACAAAAAAATCCTTCTCGCCAAAAACAAGCTGTTCATCCTCCTGCTGATCAAAGAAATCATGAAGATTAGTACCTAATGCTTCAAGAATATCATCAAGTGTTGCGACAGATGGTGATGTTAGATTTCTTTCAACCTGGGAGAGGAAACCTTTTGATAATTCACTGCGGTTTGCAAGTTCTTCAAGAGTTAAGTCGTTTGCAAGACGCAGCTGTTTAATTTTCCTTCCGAGATCCATCTAATCCTCCCTGTTTTATATAATTAACTTTTTGTTCACTTAATCAAACAACAATATTATACACTTATAAAGATATCTTTCAACCTCTTTTTTAAACTTTTTGTTTTATATATTAAACTTCCGAAGCAAAAAAAAAGAACATTCTTACAAATGTTCTCTTCTTTTTGTAGATTTTCTAAATGCCGCCTTTAAAGTCTCATCATCATTATCACGAATCGCATTTTTAAGAAGGTCTAGCTGTTCTTCAAAGCGTTCGATAGAAGCAAGAAGATACTGCTTATTATTCATAAACAATTCATCCCATAAGTCTTCATTGATATTCGCAATACGCGTGAGATCTCTAAATGAGTCGCCAATATACTTTCCTGTCTCATATTTCTGATCATCACTATTCATAAGCGATACAGCCAGACAGTGAGGTAATTGAGAAGTAAATGAGATAATTTCATCATGTGCTTCAGGAGACATGATCTTAACTGAACGGAAGCCTAACTGTTTAGAGAATTCCTGAACAAAATCTATAGTAGATTTCTTATTATCATCATGATAGACAATAATGAAGTTCGCATTTTCAAATACCTGTTTAGAGGCATATTGATAGCCCTTCTTTTCTCTACCTGCCATAGGATGAATAGAAATATATTCTACATCATCTGGAACGATAGATAGTGCTTCTCTTAAGAAATAAGACTTAATTCCTACAGCATCTGTAACAATACTTCCCGGTTTAAATTGATTGTTTTTAATAAAGTCTAAGACAAGACTTGGGTAAAGGCAGATGATTGTTAGATCTGTTTCAGGAATAATATCTTTTCCATCTAGATAACCATCAATAATACAGCCCTCTTCTTTAGCCATATCTAAAGTCTGCTGGTTTGTATCGATACCATAAACTTCATAACCCTTTCCTTTTAGCGCCTTAACAAAACTGCCGCCAATAACGCCTAATCCTACTACTGTAATTTTCATCCACGTTTTTCCTCAAGCATCTTTAATTTATAGTCAATAAGTCTTTCAGAAAGGTCTACATAATAAGCATGTGGGTATTCTAAACGGAATATTTCATCCCATAATAATGTACCCTGTTTTTTAACGTTTTCTCTGATTTCTTCAAGTGTCTTTTCTTCATACACACATTCACCATCCACGAAGATAGGTTTCTGTAATTCAAAGAATGTATAAGACCCACCTATTAATGTTTTATTCTTCCATTTATCATACTGAGAGTAAATAGTGAGATTCTTTTCTGGATCAATTGTTTCATCCGCAAACATTACAATATCCGCAATGGCTTTATTTGTTTCATTCTCTATTAAGCGATAGACCTTCTTATAGCCTGGATTAGTAATCTTTTCTTTATTTTCTGAAATCTTGATTTTAGGAACAATCTGACCATCTTTTTCCATAGCCGCCATCTTATAAACACCACCAAATACTGGTGAAGACTTAGATGTAATCATGTTTTCCCCTACACCAAATGAATCAATACGTGCACCCTGTTCAAGTACAGAACGGATTAAATATTCATCTAATGAGTTAGAAATAGAAATCTTTGTATCAGTTAATCCAACAACATCAAGCATCATTCTTGCTTTCTTAGTAAGATATGCGATATCTCCTGAGTCAATACGAATACCAGCTAATGTCTTACCCATTGGCTGTAATACTTCTTCTGCGACTCTAATCGCATTTGGAATACCGCTCTTTAATGTATCATATGTATCTACCAATAGAATACATGAATCTGGATAGATTTCAGCATAGGCTTTAAATGCATCATATTCAGTGTCAAATGACTGAACAAAAGAATGTGCCATTGTACCAAGTACTGGAATACCAAAAGCTTTACCTGCTGATACTGTAGCAGTTCCTGCTGCTCCACCAATATAAGCTGCTCTTGCGCCATATGTTGCACCATCAT
>ENA-OOXJ01000226-OOXJ01000226.1-human-gut-metagenome-genome-assembly--contig:-NODE-226-length-52155-cov-7.197812_pt1 | contig 52155 bp, 43 predicted proteins | sample MGYA00241587_ERZ501343 | MGnify/ENA primary metagenome ERZ501343 (study PRJEB25962, sample SAMEA2042918) | human gut metagenome | biome: human gut; feature: human-associated habitat; material: faeces... | reverse complement strand
CGCGTTCGTAATGCAGCCGTATCGTTTCTTTAAAATACTTCCGCTGCTTCTCTGTCTGTAAATAATACATAATGTGACTCTTTGCGAGTCAACTTTTTTCAGGACAAGACATTTTTCTTTTGGATATATTGCAGCGGGGATGCGGGTAGGGCGGCGGAGAGACTTGAAGTGTCATTTTGTCTGACAATTTGTCAGCGAGTAGTGATTGCAGAGGATTTGGCATGAGTTATGCTAAAAGGATAACGACGGGCGCAAGCCCGAGAATCAGATAAATTAAAAATTAAAATAAAAACGCTTATGTCAATCAAACCATTGGCTGATCGTGTTCTGGTAGAGCCGGCAGCCGCAGAAGAAAAAACAGTGGGCGGAATCATAATTCCCGACACAGCAAAAGAAAAACCGTTGCAAGGCAAAGTAGTTGCCGTAGGCAAAGGCACAAAAGATGAAGAAATGGTTGTAAAGGAAGGCGATACAGTCCTTTATGGCAAATATTCAGGCACAGAGCTTGAATATGAAGGGAATAAATATTTGATTATGCGCCAAAGTGACATTTTGGCAATTCTCGGTTAACATTAAAATTTTACGAAAATGGCAAAAGAAATCAAATTTAATATCAAAGCTCGCGAAGAGCTGAAAAAAGGCGTTGACGAATTGGCTAATGCCGTAAAAGTGACGTTGGGCCCGAAAGGACGCAATGTGATTATCGATAAAAAATTCGGTGCTCCTCATATCACGAAAGATGGTGTGACAGTTGCCAAGGAAATCGAGCTTGAAGACGCTTTCCAAAACATGGGTGCACAACTCGTAAAGGAAGTTGCATCCAAGACAGGCGACGATGCGGGCGACGGCACGACGACAGCTACCGTGTTGGCGCAGTCGATTATCAGTGTCGGCTTGAAAAATGTGGCAGCAGGCGCAAATCCGCTTGATTTGAAACGTGGTATCGACAAGGCTGTTGCCAAGGTTGTGGAAGGCATCAAGGCGCAAGCACAAGAAGTCGACGACGATTTGGCCAAAATCGAAAACGTGGCTCGCGTATCGGCCAACAACGATAGCGAGATCGGCCAATTAATTGCCGAAGCCATGCGCAAAGTGAAAAAAGAAGGAGTTATCACCATCGAAGAAGCCAAAGGCACAGACACGACTGTAAAGGTAGTGGAAGGAATGCAATTCGATCGCGGCTATATTTCTCCATATTTTGTCACGAACACGGAAAAGATGGAGTGCGAGATGGATAATCCTTACATCCTTATCTACGACAAGAAAATTTCCGTTTTGAAAGACATGCTTCCTATCCTCGAATCCGTGGCTCAAAGCGGACGTCCGTTGCTAATTATTGCAGAAGATGTCGATAGCGAGGCTTTGGCTACGTTGGTTGTGAACCGTTTGCGCGGCTCGTTGAAGATTTGTGCTGTCAAAGCTCCGGGATTCGGCGACCGCCGGAAAGAAATGTTGGAAGACATTGCAATTTTGACGCACGGCGTTGTGATTTCGGAAGAAAAAGGCTTGAAGCTCGACATGGCTACAATCGACGATCTTGGCTCGGCCGAGAAGATTACTGTCGACAAAGAAAATACGACCATTGTCAATGGCAATGGCGACAAAGAATTGATAGCAGAGCGTGTTGCCCAAATTAAAGCTCAAATCGAGAAAACGACGTCCGATTACGACAAAGAGAAACTCCACGAACGTCTTGCAAAGCTCGCCGGCGGCGTAGCAGTGCTTTACGTCGGTGCTCCTTCGGAAGTTGAGATGAAAGAGAAGAAGGATCGTGTCGACGACGCTTTGAGCGCAACGCGAGCAGCTGTGGCAGAAGGAATCGTGCCGGGCGGCGGTGTGGCCTATATTCGTTGCGTGCCTGCCCTTGAAGAACTTCGTGGCGACAACGACGATGAAAACACCGGTATCCAAATTGTGAAACGTGCCATTGAAGAGCCGTTGCGTCAGATTGTTGAGAATGCAGGCTTGGAAGGCGCCATCATTGTCCAAAAGGTAAAAGACGGCAAAGGCGATTTTGGATACAATGCTCGTACTGGCAAATATGAAAACTTCTTTGAAAGCGGCGTGATCGATCCTGCCAAAGTGACGCGCGTGGCTCTTGAAAATGCAGCTTCGATTGCAGGCATGTTCTTGACTACGGAATGTGTCATCGCAGAAAAGAAAGAAGAAAATCCTGCACCGGCAATGCCAGCCGGCGGCATGGGTGGAATGGGCGGCATGATGTAAGCCGTGTAAGCAATATATGTGGAAAAACGGACAAGAAATTGCATCTTGTCCGTTTTTTCATTTTTTAAATCGTTCGATGCTGAACGAAATGGGGATTTCGTTGTTTATGAAGTGATAGAGGAGAGAAAGATATGGCAGACGTTACGAAAGAAATGGCTTTGGACTATCATAAAGGAGATAGGCCGGGGAAGATAGAAACAGTGCCGACGAAACCATATTCGTCGCAAAAAGATTTGTCGTTGGCTTATTCGCCCGGCGTGGCATATCCTTGCTTGGAAATAGAGAAGGACGCGAAAGAGGCTTATGAATACACGAATAAAGGCAATCTGGTCGCTGTGATTTCAAATGGCACGGCAGTGCTTGGCTTGGGCGACATTGGCGCGCAGGCGGGCAAGCCCGTGATGGAAGGAAAAGCTTTGTTGTTTAAGATTTTTGCAGGCCTTGACTGTTTCGACATTGAAGTGAACGAGAAAGATCCTGATAAATTCGTCCAAATTGTGAAAGCGATAGCTCCGACTTTTGGCGGCATAAATTTGGAGGATATAAAAGCACCCGAATGTTTTGGGATCGAAAGCCGTTTGAAAGAGGAATGCGACATTCCGGTGATGCACGACGACCAGCACGGCACTGCGATTATTTCAGCTGCCGGCTTGCTGAATGCGTTGGAAATCCAAAAGAAAAAGATAGAGGATATAAAATTGGTGGTCAACGGCGCGGGAGCGGCGGCAGTGTCGTGTACGAATCTTTATATCCGGTTGGGCGTGCGTCGTGAAAATATCGTCATGTGCGACAGCCGAGGCGTGATTAACAGGAAGCGCACGAACCTGACACCGCAAAAAGCGCAGTTTGTGACCGATCGCGATATCGACACGTTGGAAGAAGCGATGGCGGGAGCCGATGTGTTTCTTGGTTTGTCGGTGAAAGATGTCATAACGCCGGAAATGATTCGCTCGATGGCAGAACGGCCGATTGTGTTTGCGCTTGCCAATCCGGATCCGGAGATTGAATATTCCAAGGCAATCGCGTCGCGTCCGGATTTGATATTTGCCACAGGCAGATCCGACTATCCAAACCAAATCAACAATGTGTTGGGCTTCCCTTACATCTTTCGTGGAGCACTCGACAGCGGCGCGACGGCGATCAATGAAGAAATGAAACTTGCTGCCGTTCGCGCTATTGCCGGTTTGGCAAAATTGCCTGTGCCATCTGTCGTGAATGCTGCCTACAATATGTCGGGCGTCGGGTTCGGTCCGGAATATATATTGCCGAAACCGCTTGATCCGCGGTTGCTTACCACGGTTGCTCCGGCAGTTGCGAAAGCTGCGATGGAATCGGGTGTCGCTCGTAAAGAGATAACCGATTGGGAACAGTATAATCAACGGCTGAACAGCCTGATGGGGTACGACACGAAACTGATGCGGCGTTTTACGGAATTGGCAAAATCGAACCCGCGACGCGTTGTTTTCGGCGAAGGAAATACCGACAACATGTTGCTTGCGGCTGTGGAAGCCCGCAGAGAAGGCGTATGCGAACCGATATTGCTTGGCAATGCCGAGATGATAGCCAAGCGTGCAGCAAAATTGGGTGTCGAGCTTGACGGAATGGCAGTTGTCAATCCGCGACATGATTGCGAAACAGAGCGGCGGCTATCGTATGCAAAAATCCTTTCAAAGAAAAGGGAGCGAGAGGGATTCACGCTGCGCGAGGCGTTGGAGAAAATGTACGATCGCAATTATTTCGGCATGATGATGGTGGAAACCGGCGATGCCGATGTGTTTATTGCCGGCACTTATTCCAACCATTCGGAAGTCGTGTCGGTGGCGCGAAATGTGGTAGGCATTCGCCCGGGCTATTCGCATTTTGCTGCCATGCATATCATGAATACCAAGCGCGGTGTGTATTTCCTCGCCGATACGATGATAAACGAAACGGAAGATTGCGGCACGCTTGTGGATGTGGCCCGACTGGCCAGAGGCGCGGTGGAATATTTTGCAAAAGAGCCTGTCATGGCAATGATTTCTTATAGCAATTTCGGTTCGAACAATGCATTGTCGCCACGCGAGGTGCATAAAGCAGTCGAGGAACTTCATCGCCGTTATCCGGATTTGTGCATTGATGGCGAAATGCAGGTCAATTATGCGCTGAACAAGGAAATCCGCGACAAAAATTATCCATTCAGCAAATTGAATGGAAAGGATGTGAACACATTGATATTCCCGAATTTGAATGCTGCGTCGGCTGCTTATCGGATGATGCTTGAAATGGGGCTTGCAGAAGCGATTGGCCCGATTCAAATCGGTTTGAACAAGCCGGTGCATTTTATTTCTGTGGAAGCAAAGGTGCGCGATATTGTGAATTTGGCGACTGTCGCCGTAGTAGATGCGGCCATCAGCGGGAAATCAGGGAGCGCAATGTTCGACAGGTAGAGGCGATCAACTTCGATTATGCGGATTGACAAATGCAATGTTGATTCGTGAGATGCTCGACAGGCCGGCGAGGAAGGCGATACATGCTCCGATGATCAAGCATAGGCGGGAACCTTCCGTGTGCGGGATGAAGGCAAATACAATGGCTACGCCGGTAGTTCCGATTGTTTGCCCGATGAGGCGAGCCATGCCAAGCATTCCGCTTGCCCCGCCACTGCGGTTGAGAGGCGCGGACGATACCAATGTCAGGTTGTTGGGTGTTTGGAACAAGCCGAATCCGGCTCCGCAAAACATGATTCTCCACCAAATGTCGATTTTATCGGCGCTTTCCGGCAAAAAGTATAACAAAATCAATCCGGTTGAAAACAGACACATGCCGATAGCGCCAAGCGTTCCGGGGTGGAAATGTTCCACAAGCCTTCCGGCAAGCGGCGCGACAATCATTGTGGCTATCGGCCACGGTGTGATGAGCAGTCCTATTTCGACGGGCGAAAAATGCAATGTGTCTTGCAGGAAAAATGGGATGGATACCAATGCCAGCATTTGCGCCATGAAAGAGCAGACGGAGGTGGCAACAGACAGCGTGAATATGCGAATTTTTAGCAAGTCGACGGGAAGCAATGGCGTCGAAATGAGAAATTGCCGATGCAGATACCACCAGCAGCAAACCATGAACAATAGGAAAGAAACGGTTATGAGCGTTTTGCTCTCGTGGTGGGCGAATCCTTCAAGGGCGTATATGAACAAGCCGAACGTGAGGGCATTCCCTATGGCGCTGCGGTAGTCGAATTTCCTTTCGATGGCGTTTTGCGAGGCAGGCAATAGCTTGTATCCCAGATAGAAAGCGATGATGCCTAATGGAATGTTGATGGCAAACAGCCAATGCCAAGACAATGAGGAGAGGATAACTCCTGCAATTGTCGGGCCGGCAGCAGAACTGACTGCTACGGCCACTGCATTGTAGCTCATGCCGCGGCCTAAGATTTTTGGCGGATATATGAGTCGGACCAAAGCGGTATTGACGCTCATGACGGCAGAAGCCCCAATGCCTTGAAGCGTGCGGGATACGATAAGCGATTCGAAATTCCAAGAAAAAGCGCAAAATGCCGATGCGAGGGTAAACAAGCCAAGTCCGCACAAGAATACCTTCCGATAGCCAAAAATATCGCCGACAGTCGCAAAAACGAGCAGAAACATCATAATGACCATTTGGTATATGTTGATGAGCCAAATGGCCGTATTGGGCTCGATTTTAAATTCTTTTGTCAAAGAAGGCAACGCAACATTCATAATGGTGCCGTCGAGCACCGTCATGACAATGGCAATGATGACTGCCACGATTGGCATGTATTTGAAGCGTTCGGCAATCATGCCTTAGGTCGATTTTTATCGTCAAATGGATAGCGCCTTTTCGGATTGCGTGGAAACCATCCTTTTTCCACGCGCTTTTGCTGTTGAATGATTTCTCCTATTCCCCAAAAAGCTGAAAATCCGGTTACTCCTAATATTGTCGACCAAAAGATGTCGCTCACCAGCCAAGCTGCAACACAGCAGATTATCCCAACAACCAAGAATGCCCATCGGATGCGTATGCCAAAGTAGTATTCTCCCTTAATGACAAGTGGATGGAAGAATCCAATGACGATGAAGGTGCAGAACCCGATGAACAAGCCGAGAAGGTTGTGTGCATGAAGAAATTCAATCATGGCGTTATCAAATATGGGTTGATATATATTTTGTAGAATATTTGCGACAATAAGTATAAGATTACGATATCGTACAGATAGCGGTCGCGGAATCGAATGGTTCTATAATTTCGAGAGAGCGAATACAAGCCTGTCGCGATGGCGACAAGCAACAGAATCGTTCCAGCGTTCCAATCGAGATTCGGCTGCATGGCATAGCCAAATATGGGAAAACGTATTCCTGAAATGGCAGCGATGTAGAGCAAGGCGAACGTACCGATGGATACTCCGAAGATTCCGCCGGATATTCTCCATGTGACGGAATGATTGTGGATTTGCGACAAGAGAAAATGGCTGACAGCTAAAGCATTGAAAAAAATGGCGGCGATCAGCAATATGAATGATATGTTGTTGAAATTGGCACAGAGCAGCATGAAGATGGCGAGCATGAAAATCCCGAATTTCCGGAATCTGTCGGCTGCAAGAAATTTGTTTTTTATCCATCGCGGGTGGCAAACAATCCATCCTAATGCCACAATGATAGGAATCGACCATGGGAAAAAGGACAGCGTGAGCCATACGGTGGTGGCGCTAAGGCGCGAAGCATCGGCAAACGGTTCTGTCAGCCATGCGCTTTCAAATAGTATTTGAGTCGCATTGCCAATAGATTGGGAGAGTGCAGCCCATGCGGAAAAGGAAATCAGAAATGCCGTGGCCAACGAAATGAGGCATTTCGGCAACGTTGTTGCGCGTTTTTCCTTTTTTGTGAAAATCAAAATGCTTGCGGCAAAAAGCAAAATCGCGTAAATTTTGAGGAAGAAAATTGCGCAAGTGCCGGCCAATATGAAAAGTAGGAGATATCGGGAGAATGATGGATTTTCAAGCAGGCGAAACAGCAACATGAGTGCGCCAATCAAGAAAAATGCCGGAATAATCAGCGAATAGGCGTGGTAGGCAATGGCGCTGATGGGATATGACGATAGGAATATCAGAGAGGCCAGAAAAGCATATTTGCGTTTCTCGTTGTCGCCCCGAAATTTGAAAACTCCGAAAGAGAGCAGCCATACGGCGATGGCGCCCGGAAGGCGTACTGCAAGCGTGTCGGGAAGATGAAACGTGGAATGGGAGAAACGGATTGCCGCAGCGTAAACGGCAGACGCAAAATCGGCATTTGAAATTCCAAAATTTGTTTTCGCCAAATGCAGCAATTCTTGTTCGTCTTCCAACAATCCAACAGCACACAAGGGGGAGAAAATCACCAATGCGGCAGTTGCAATGAGCAATACGGATAGCGAATTTTCCGGATTGATTTTGCTCATTTTTGTTTCGGTTGGTGGAACGTGACAAAACGATTGTAGCAGTAGTTTGCAAGCGTGTAGATTACCATGCTGATGCACATGACAATGTTTTCACTTGGATTTTTCATCGGAAGCCAAGAAATTTGAATGTCGGCAAGCGGCGTGTGGTTGAGCATGTAGTATCCCGCGCCCAATTGTAGCGCATAGCAGATGAAGAATCCTATTAAAAACAAGGATGCCTCCCGAAGCCAATTATTGTGTGTCTTGAACACCCAATTGCGATTCCAAATGAAACTGTTTGCAATGCCAAGGACATAACCTATGATATTTGCAGTGGTATACGAAAAGCCGCAAATGGTGTTGACGACGTAGAAAGAAATTAGGGTGATAAGCGTGTTTCCTACGCCGATGATGCCATATTTTGCAAGTTGAATGGTTGTTTTTTTTACAGCAGCTTTGCTCATGACTACAAATCAGGTTAAAATGGTTGCAGGGTTTAGCTTTGCATTATGTTTTTTTGTTTCTTTTCGAAATAGCGGCAAATTCGGGAAATGCCGCATTCCCCGCATCTGGGATTGCGTGCGGTGCACACATAGCGTCCATGCAAGATGAGCCAATGATGGGCTTTGGAAAGCAAATGCTCGGGAATATGCGCGACAAGAGTTTTTTCCGTTTCCAACGGGGTCTTGGAATTGTTGGTGAGCCCGATGCGGTTAGACACGCGGAAAACGTGAGTGTCGACGGGCATTGCCGCCTTGTCGAATACGACGGCAAGCATGACATTGGCTGTTTTTCTTCCGACTCCGGGAATTTTTATCAGATTGTCGAAATCCGACGGCACTTTGCCGTTGAAATCGTTTACAATCATTCGAGCTGCTTTTGCCAAAGCTTTCGCCTTGTTGTTGGGAAATGTGACGCTTTTGATATATTCGAACAATGCTTCGGGCGATGCTTCTGCCATTACTTCCGGTGTCGGATAATCGCGGAACAACGCCGGCGTCACCATGTTGACTCTTTTGTCGGTGCATTGCGCAGAAAGAATCACGGCTACCAATAATTGAAACGGAGATTCGTAATGAAGCTCCGTTTCAGCTGTCGGCATATTTTCTGAAAACCATTTGATCAGGCCTTCATAGCGTTCTTGCAGTTTCATCGTTGCAAAATTTAGTGCACGGCTTTGAACTCTTCAAGGAAACGCACATCGTTTTCTGAGAACATGCGCAAGTCTTTTACCCTGTATTTCAGGTTTGTGATTCGTTCGATGCCTAATCCGAGGGCAAATCCGGAATAAATTTTGCTGTCGATTCCGCAAGCGTCGAGCACGTTGGGATCGACCATGCCGCATCCGAGAATTTCCACCCATCCTGTGTGTTTGCAGAAGCCGCATCCTTTTCCGCCGCATAAATGGCATGAAATGTCCATTTCGGCAGAAGGTTCCGTGAAGGGGAAATACGACGGGCGCAACCGTATGCGTGTTTCCGGTCCGAATAGTTCGCGAGCGAAATACAAAAGCGTTTGTTTCAAATCTGCGAACGATACATTTTTATCAATATAGAGAGCTTCGATTTGGTGGAAGAAGCAGTGTGCGCGAGCGGAAATGGCTTCGTTGCGGTATACGCGCCCCGGACAGATGATGCGAATGGGCGGTTTTTGCGTAGTCATGACGCGAGTTTGCACCGAAGAAGTGTGGGTGCGCAGCAATACGTCCGGCGAGCGAAGAATGAAGAACGTGTCTTGCATGTCGCGGGCAGGATGGTCGGCTGCAAAATTGAGCGCGGAAAACACATGCCAATCGTCTTCGACTTCCGGCCCGTCGGCGATAGTGAAGCCAAGGCGGGCAAATATGGAAACAATTTCGTCTCTGATGAGAGAAATGGGATGACGTCCGCCGATCGGCGAAGGAACGGCAGGACGGCTGAGATCGATTGCTTCGGCGGCTGTGGAACACGTGTCTGTGGCATCGCGCAAAGCGTTTATTTTTTCGGTAGCTGCGTTTTTCAGTTCGTTGAGTTTTTGCCCAATTTCTTTTTTTTGCTCGTTGGGCACGTTGCGAAACTCGTTGAAAAGCGAAGAAATGATGCCTTTCTTGCTTAAATATTTGATACGCAAGGCTTCTACTTCATCTTTTCCTGTGGCCGACAGCCCCGCAATCTCATTTTTTAGGCGTTCTATGGTTTCTAACATTTCTGTTCTATTTTGATGTTTGCAAAGGTAACGATTTGTTCTCAAAAGAGAATGTTTTTCCCAACTTGTTTTTCCGATTGCGAGCAATGAGGGTTGCTGTTTGTAGTTTTCGGCAATCGGCGCGACGGCGTAAAATGCAACCGGCTTTTGATTTAATTGAGGGTGGATGCAATATTTTCGGAAAGAAACGATTAACTTTGACAATAAAACGAAACAAAATATGGAGAAAGCAAAGAATATCGAATTGATTCTTATCAACATATCCGGGCAGGATCGTCCCGGCGTCACTTCTGCTTTGACAGAAATATTGGCAAAATATGAAGCTGATATCCTTGATATCGGGCAAGCCGATATCCATCATACGTTGTCGCTTGGCATATTGTTTAAGACAGATAGCAGCCGCAGCGGCGAAATTCTGAAAGAATTGCTGTTTAAGGCATCGGAATTGGGGGTGAACATTCGATTTTCTCCGGTTGCAATCGACGACTACACGACATGGGTCGGATTGCAGGGAAAGAATCGCTATGTGATTACGATTTTGGCGCGGCACATATCGGCGCGGCAAATTGCAGCAGTGGCGCGTGTGATATTAAAGCAAGGGCTAAATATCGATGCCATTCAGCGGCTCACCGGCCGCATGTCGCTTTTGGATGCCGGCCGCGACCGGACGAAATCGAAAGGGTGTGTGGAATTTTCCGTGCGGGGAACGCCGAACGATTATGCCGGAATGCAGTCGGAATTCATGGCGTTGGCAAGCGAATTGGAATTTGACATCTCGTTGCAGCAAGACACGATGTTTCGGCGTTGTCGCCGGTTGATATGTTTCGATATGGACTCGACATTGATAGAAACGGAGGTGATCGACGAATTGGCGGAACGGGCCGGAGTTGGCGACAAGGTGCGGGAGATTACGGCGCGAGCCATGCGCGGGGAAATCGATTTCAAAGAAAGTTTCGCAGAGCGTGTTGCCTTGTTGAAAGGGCTTGACGAGTCGGTGATGAAAGAAATAGCTGAAAACCTGCCGATAACGGAAGGCGTGGAGCGATTGATGACAGTGTTGAAGCGTGCCGGTTATAAAATCGGCATTTTGTCGGGCGGATTCACTTATTTCGGCAACTATTTGAAACACCGATTTGGCATAGACTATGTATATGCCAACGAGCTTGAAATAGTGGATGGAAAACTGACCGGCCGTTATTTGGGCGAAATTGTCGACGGGCAGCGTAAGGCAGAACTTTTGAAATTGTTGGCGCAAGTGGAAAATGTCGACATTGCGCAAACCGTTGCTGTGGGCGACGGCGCGAACGATTTGCCTATGATTACGGTGGCAGGCTTGGGAATTGCTTTCCATGCGAAGCCGAAAGTGAAAGAAACGGCAAGCCAAAGCATCTCAACAATTGGGATAGATGGCGTGTTGTATTTCTTAGGATTCAAGGATTCATTTATCGATCCGTCGTAGATTGTGAAGAAAATCATATCGCTCATATTATGTGGATGTTTGTCGATTGCTGCTTTTGCAGAATCTCCCGACAGTGTGTCTGTTCGTCGACGGCAAACGGTTGGGCTGGTTTTGAGCGGGGGCGGGGCTAAGGGTATTGCTCATGCCGGCGTCATTCAGGCATTGGAAGAAAATGGCATTCCGATTGACTATATTGCCGGCACATCGATGGGCGCCATTGTGGGCGGCTTGTATGCAGCCGGTTATACGCCACATGAAATTATAGAATTGATTTTGTCGGAAGAATTTGAAAGTTGGTCGACCGGCAAGATTAATCCGGCACTGACATATTATTATCTGAGGCCGGAGTTGTCGCCAGCCATTGTGAAATTGAATATAGGCAGAAGTGATACGGCGACGACGAAAAGTTTGCTTCCGAACAGTTTAATCAATCCGATTCCGATGAATTTCGGGTTCATGGAAGTGTTTTCTCCGCACACGGCAGTTTGCGCGAGCGATTTTGACGATTTGTTTGTCCCGTTTCGTTGTGTGGCGTCGGATGTTTATAATAAAGAAAAAGTGGTGTTGCGTCGAGGCGATTTGGGCGAAGCCATACGGATGTCGATGACGTTTCCTGTGGCTTTCAAGCCAATAGAAAGAAATGGCTTGCCGATGTTTGACGGCGGCATTTACGATAATTTCCCCGTGAGTGTGATGAAAGAAGAGTTTGCTCCGGATGTGATTATTGGCGTTGATGTGACTTTGCATGAAAAGGAAGATGTGACGAACATTATATCGCAATTGGAGAGCATGATTATCCAGCAAGACGATTATGAATTGCCGGAAAAAGACGGGTTGAAGATTCATGTGGATTTAAAAGGCATTGGATTGCTCGATTTCCCAAAAGCGGATGAGATATTCCGGAAAGGATATGAAAAGACGGAATCGATGATGGATTCGATAAAGGCGCGGATAAAGACGCGCGTTTCGAATAGAAGCGTGGATATGCGGCGGAACATTTATAAAAGCAGAGTTTCGAAGGTTCGTTTCGATTCGTTGGAGGTGGAAGGGGCTGATGGCCGCGCGAAAGCTTACATACGCAGGATTTTTTCGATGGAAAACAAAGACACTTTGACCATTGAAGAAGCGAAGGATGCTTATTATCGGATTGTTTCTTCCGGAAAATTCCGTGATTTGGTTCCGAGTCCGCAGTATGAAAAAAACGGACTGTTTCATCTTCGATTGAAAGCGACAACTAAGGAAAATGCAGGATTGGGCATCGGAGGATATATCACTTCCACGACGAATAGCATGGCGTATGTGTCGGCCGGTTACGAAACTCTTGCTTTGAATTCCTTCAATGGGGAAATCGCCGGATGGGTCGGGCAGTCCTATTATGGCGGTTTGGCGAGCGGACGAATCTTGATGCATTCGTCGACGCCGACAACGGTGCGCTTGCAGGGCGGTGCGTTTCAACAGAAATTTTATGAAGACGAGGTGCTCTTTTTTGAAAACAATACGCCGGCGTTTATCATGAACAATCAGTATTATGCCAATTTGGTGATCGGAATCGGCATAGGGCGGCATTCAAAATTGGAAACGAAGGTCGGTTATGGTTATTTGCGCGACAGATTCTATCCCGACAAGAATGTGAACTTTTCGGCGACGGCACCCGATGAAGGCCGTTATCGCCTTGGGCAAGTGCGCGTGAGCTACGATTATAATACATTGGACGACGATGTCTATCCTTCGTCAGGGATGCGTCTGTTGGCCGGCGCTTCCGGCGTGTTGGGGTCGCAACGTTATATCGGGCGCAATGGTTTGAGCCCGACTACGGATTATGAAAGCGTGAAATGGGCGGAAGCGGAGTTCGACATTCAAAAATATTTCCGGTTGTCGAGCCGATTTAGCTTTGGGACACGTTTGAATGTGCTTGCATCGACAAAAAAACTTTACGACAGTTATACGGCATCGCTGGTTCAAGCTCCGGCATTCACGCCGACACAATCGAGCCGAGGCATGTTTATACCTGCGTTTAGGTCCAATTCTTTTGTGGCAGGAGGCATTGTGCCGATAGTCCGAATAACCGACAATCTGCAATTGCGATCGGAGTTTTATGCGTTTTCTCCGATGCGCCGCATGTTGAGCGATGCAAGAGATCGTGCCCGTTATGAAGATTGGTTCGGCACAGTGAATTTCATGGGAGAAATATCGGCGGTGTATCGTTTTCCGTTTGCTTCGCTCAGCCTTTATGGAAATTTTGCAGATTCACCTTCCGGTCGTTGGAACGTTGGCGTCAGCTTCGGGTACTTTATCACGGTGCCGAAATTTTTGCGTTAATTATCAGCAAATAAAAAAACGGTTGCAGGGTTTTCCATGCAACCGTTTTTCTATTGTCGGCCGACAGATTGTCACCAAAATCGATTTCCTTTTTTGTCGTATTCGAAACCGGCGTTTTTAAGTTGTTCGGTTAGTAGCGTTTTGTCAATGTCCAAGCGTCGGCACAATTCGTCGAGCGAATTGTCGTTGTCGCGCAATTGCTGATTGATGTAGCTGACAAGCATAAAAGGATCTTTGGGAAGCGAATCCATCGTGTATTTAAAGTTTTTCGATTTCCCAAACAGCGCCTTCTGTCAAGGAAAGGTAAATCTTTCCGTTGCATTTTTCGAATCCGTTCACTTCCGACGATCCGCACCGATATGTCCATAAGAGTTGATGCGTATCGGCATCAATGGCAACGATTAATCCTCGGCGAGAACCCATGTAGATGACGCCTTCGTCTTCAATGACGATGCAAGGAGCATGTTCATATCCTAATCCGGCGTCGGTGACAAATGCGATATTTGCTTCGTTTTCGTCGATCTTGGATGCAAGCAGCTGCCCGTCCATTGTTTTTGCATATACTAATTTTTTATCGGGCGAAAATCCGAAACTTTCGCGTGGACGATATTTTCCGTCGAAATTTGTACGCCATACGACAGAGCCATCGTTGCGGTTAAGCACTGTCATGTAGCGATCGGGGGCTACGACAGCAACGCGATTGGCCGTGACGACCGGAACGCAGTTGCCGGGTCCGAGCATGTTGGCGGCGGAGCCGTTGTTCCATTGCCATTTGATTTTGCCCGTATTTTTGTCCAAGCAGCGCAGGTAGGTATCCCATGCGCCGAATATGACGTCGTTGCCATCGACTACCGGTTCGGCTTGGCAATAGTTGTTGAGTTCCGTTCTCCAAATGAGATTGCCGGTGCCGACGTTCCAGCATTCGAATTTTTTGTATCCGCCTTGATAGAGTTTGCCGTCGACTATGATTCCATCGGCCACGTAAGGACCTGACGATTTGTTTTCGCGAATAATGCGGCCTGTGGCTTTGTCGGCCCAAATGATTCGCTTGTCGGCCGTGGGGATGATGATGTATTCATCGCTGAGAGCCGGGCGCGAAAATAGGGAAGCATCAGTTTTGAACGACCAAAGGAGTTCTCCGGTTTGGTTGTTTACTGCCTTTGCATATCCTAACGAGTTGCCAAAATAGATATTGTCCTTGTCGACAGCAACGCGGGTGAAGATGGACGCATTGTCTTGGTAAATGCGGCGGATGGAGAATCCTTGCGGCATTTCGTATTCTTCGACTTTTGCATATTCAAATTTTGGGTGGGAAGTTCTCGCCGGAAATGCCATTTGCAATTTTGGCGCTTGTCCGAGCACTTTGTCGTAGACTTTTATGGAGTCGTCGGAAATGTGGATGTCTGAATAGCCGTATCCGTCGTTTTTCCCTGTCATGTCGAGGGCGCGGCACATGATTGCGTCGATATCTCCGCCTTTATATTGACTGTAGGTGTGGTAGTGTCCGCAGATGTGGACGATGACCGGATATTTTTGCAGGATATTGACATAGTCTTGCCAATTGTCCAAATCTTCTTTGATGGGATAATGGTTGATAGAGACGACGCGTTTGCCTTCGGTGCATCGTTTGGACAATTCGCTGTCCAGCCAAATGAGGTCTTCTTGCTTGATGTGGCCGTCGCCCATTTTCATGTACGGGCCGCAATTGATGCCAATGAAAATAATGCTGTCCGATTCAAATACAAAGCGATCGTCTCCCCAAATGTCGTTGAAAGATTTTAAAGCGCTTTGCGACCAATTGTTCTCGTGGTTTCCGGGGATTACGTAGATCGGTTTCTTCAATTGGTCGAGGATGCTTTTCACGTTAAGCAATTGCTCGTCGCTTCCTTCGTTTGTCAAGTCGCCGGAAAGGATGACAAATTCCGATTTGTTCCCGTTGATTTCTTCAACTGCTTTTCGCAATTGTGTTTCGTTTTCATTGCCGGGGGTGACGTGGATGTCGCTTAGCAATGTGAAATCCAATGCCTGCATGCTTTGTGTGCAAAGAAGCAAAGCTGCGAGGAATGAAGAGTTTTTGATAATTGATTTTATGTTCATGTCGTAAAAAATTAGATTCTGTTTTTTAGCGTCATGCAAAGGTAGCGATAGGCGGACAATATAGGCGAGTTAATTAATATTCAAAATAATTAATATTTGAAATTGCCCGCATTGTGCATGCCTTGGGAATCCGCATAGGGGGAGAATGTGTTAAGATGAAAGGCCTCGAAAGTGGTGAGATGAGACTACTTTGGAGGCCTTTCTTTTCCCATGAAGATGCTTAATTATTTATTGCATCCGGCGCAACGAGGTTTGATTTGCTTGAAAAAGTCGTTGCCTTTGTCGTCCACAAGGATGAATGCGGGGAAGTCTTCCACGCGAATTTTCCAAATGGCTTCCATTCCCAATTCCGGATATTCCACGCACTCGATGCTTTTGATGTTGTTTTGCGCAAGGATGGCTGCCGGTCCTCCGATGCTTCCGAGGTAGAAGCCGCCATATTTCTTGCAAGCATCGGTCACTTGTTGCGAACGGTTTCCTTTTGCCAGCATCACCATGCTTCCGCCGTGGCTTTGAAAAAGATCGACATACGGGTCCATTCGTCCTGCGGTTGTCGGTCCCATGGAGCCGCACGCCATTCCCGCCGGCGTTTTTGCCGGACCGGCGTAGTATACGGGATGATTTTTGAAATATTCCGGAAGGTCTTCGCCTCTATCGATGCGTTCTTTGAGCTTCGCATGCGCGATGTCGCGCGCTACGATGATTGTGCCGTTGAGCGACAAGCGAGTGGATACCGGATATTTTGTCAGTTCTTTGAGTATTTCCGGCATCGGGCGGTCGAGGTCGATTTTCACGGCATTGCCTTCGCCTGCATTTCTTAATTCTTCGGGGATTAATTCGCCCGGATTGTTATCGAGCTTTTCAATCCAAATGCCGTCTTTGTTGATTTTGCATTTGATGTTGCGGTCGGCAGAGCAGGACACACCCAACCCGACAGGGCATGAAGCTCCATGGCGCGGAAGGCGAATTATCCTGACGTCGTGTGCAAAATATTTTCCGCCGAATTGTGCGCCGAGCCCGATGTTGTGTGCTTCTTCCAATACTTGTTTTTCAAGCTCTATGTCGCGGAATGCCCGGCCGGTTTCGTCGCCGGTTGTCGGCAGGTTGTCGTAGTAGTGGGTAGAAGCCAATTTGACGGTGAGCAAGTTTTTTTCAGCCGAAGTGCCGCCAATTACGAAAGCGATATGGTACGGCGGACATGCGGCGGTGCCCAGCGTTTTCATTTTCTCAACGAGGAATGGCACCAATGTCTTGGGGTTGAGGATGGCTTTTGTCTCTTGGTAGAGATATGTTTTGTTGGCAGAGCCGCCGCCTTTTGTGACGCACAAGAAGCGGTATTCCATGCCTTCGGTCGATTCGAGGTCGATTTGCGCGGGAAGGTTGCACTTGGTGTTGACTTCCTCATACATAGAAAGGGGCGCATTTTGCGAATAGCGCAGGTTGTTTTCCGTGTAGGTCTTGTATACGCCTAATGCGAGCGCTTCTTCGTCGCAATAGCCTGTCCACACCTGTTGCCCTTTTTCGCCATGAATGATGGCAGTCCCCGTGTCTTGGCAGAATGGCAACACGCCTTTGCTTGCCACGTCGGCATTGCGCAGGAATGTGAGCGCCACGTATTTGTCGTTTTCGCTTGCTTCGGGGTCGTTAAGGATTTTTGCAACTTGCTCGTTGTGGGAGCGGCGCAACATGAAAGAAACATCATGGAATGCCGCATTTGCCATTGCGGTCAATCCTTCTTTCTCGATTTTCAAAATAGGATGCCCTTCAAATTCGCCTACCGAAACATGGTCTTTTGTTAGCAGGTAATACTCCGTGTCGTCGTTTCCCGTTTGGAACATTGGACGATACTTGAATTCCGGATTTGCCATAATTACGTAATTATAATTGAATGTTAAATTTTAATAACTTGGTTGTGCAAATTTACGAAAGAACAAAAGAATACGGAATTTTTTCCATGAAAAAAAGATTTCCGTTGTGCAACTCGGGGAGAATTAATAAATTTGTTGCAAATTCAAATTATTAAGAGATATGCGACACTTATGTATATTTGCGATTGGCGCGCTTATGTCGGCCGTTGATTCTTTGGCCGCTGTTCCTGAAAATTCAAGCGCCCTGATGGAAAGCGGTGATTTTGCAACGATTGAACAATTGATATCGTCGTCCGGCTCGAAAATCACACGTGCCGAGGCCGATTCGTTGAGGGAAGTGATGCGGCGAATAAAGAGAGATTTTTCGATCCCTTACGAAGAGGGCATAAAGCAGATCCAATCGCGTTTTTCCAATGCTTCGCGTCAAAATATCGAGGATTGGGAACGAAACAATTACATCGAAACCAAGACCATCGATGGCACAAAATACATGTTCCGGAAATCAATTTCTAATTTGGATCGTCTTGTGCCTGAATTGTCGGCGCGAAAAGAGTCCCAGCAAGTCGCAACGAATTTTTCACGTGCGAAGTTTGCAAAAGTGGCAATGGCGGAAGCCGATAGCGCAACCGGATTGGATGGCGGCCATCGCGTCACGTTGAAATTCACGATCGATGTCGATGCAGATGCTGTCCCCGAAGGAGAAACGATTCGGGTGTGGATGCCGTTCCCGATAGAGTCGATGCGGCAGAAAAACGTGCAACTTCTTTCGTCGTCCGATGATGTGACATATTCGCAAAGCCCAGTGCATAATACCATATATATGGAGCGAAAGGCGGAAAAGGGCAAGGCGGCGCATTTTGAAGCGGTTTTTGCTTATGATGTCTATTCGCAGTGTTTCTCGCAAGATTATTTGCTCGAACATGCAAAGGCTTACGACAAATCGTCGGAAGTGTATAAGAAATACACGGCAGACGAAGGCGTGCAAATATTGTTGACCGACAATATGAAGGCGTTGGCTGCCAAAATCATTGGCAATGAGACGAATCCGGTGAAACAAGCCTCTTTGATTTATAATTGGATAGAAGCATATTTTCCATGGGCGGGCGCAAGGGAATACAGCACAATCCCAAATCTTGCCCAATATGCGCTGAGTCGGGGTTATGGAGATTGCGGTCAAGTGTCGTTGCTGTACATCACATTGCTGCGAAGCGCGGGAATACCTGCCAGATGGGAGAGCGGCTGGTCGTTGGAGCCGGGCGCTGTCGGAATGCACGATTGGGCAGAAGTCTATTATGAAGGAGTCGGATGGGTTCCTGTCGACATGTCGTATGGGCTGCTGCGGACCAACGATGGCGACGATGTGTTGAATTTTTATAAATCGGGCATAGACTTTTATCGGTTTGCTGCCAACAGAGGCGTGAACAGCCCATTTTCTCCGGCAAAGCAATATATACGCAGCGAAACTGTCGATTCGCAATTGGGCGAAGTCGAATGGAAAGGCGGAAACCTGTTTTATTATGAAAGCTGGACTCCGAGATTGGAAGTCGTGAGCATTGACGAGCTTTAATCAGGTCATTCTTATGCAATTGTGGCGCAAAAATGGGCAATAATTGCCGCGATTGCATGCAATCCTGCCGCATCGGTTTGCTGCAATGAGAAAAATGTCGTAAATTTGCACCGCTTTTTTAAGATTCCGTGTGATGGGAAATTAAGAAGCGAAACACTTAATTTTTAGTAACACAAAAAAGAACGAAATGAAAACTTACAATTTGTCGGCGCAGCCGAGAACAGAGATTGGCAAAAAGGCATCCAAGGCATTACGCAACGCCGGCTTGATTCCTGTGGTAATGAATGGCGGTAAGGTTGTCGACCTTCCTTATGAAGGGAAACTGAATCCTGAAGAATCGCTTGTGGAATTGGCGAACAACAAAGGTGTTATCGTGACAAGCCTGCAAGTGAAAAACGACGATCTTCGCAAACTGTTGTATACTCCGGATATCTATGTGATTGATTTGGATATCGACGGCCGTAAGAAAAAGGCTGTTTTGAAAGAGGTGCAATTCCATCCGGTAAAAGACGAGGTGCTTCATATCGACCTTTTGGAAGTGAATGAAGACAAGCCTATTGTAATGGAAGTGCCTGTGAAATTGGAAGGTCATGCCGAAGGTGTGAAAGCCGGTGGTAAATTGACTTTGTCGATGAAGAAAATCAAAGTGAAAGCGCTTTACACGAACATTCCGGAACGTGTTGTCGTAAATGTGGACAATCTCGGATTGGGAAAAACATTGCAAATCGGCGATCTCCACTTCGATGGTTTGGAATTGATGAATGCGAAGAATGCCGTAGTTTGCGCCGTTCAATTGACTCGTGCCGCTCGTGGCGCACAAGCTGCCGCAGCTGCCGCAGAAAAATAGTGATAAAATGTCATGAAGTATTTGATAGCCGGATTAGGAAATATCGGCACGGAATATCAAAATATGCGGCATAATATAGGTTTTATGGTATTGGATGCTTTGGCAAAGGCATCCAATACCACTTTTATGACCCAGCGTTATGGCGATGTTGCCGAAATGCGCTTGAAGAATAAAGAATTGGTATTGTTGAAACCGTCCACTTATATGAATTTAAGCGGCAACGCGATTCGTTATTGGATGGAAAAAGAGCGCATCCCCTTGGAGAATCTGCTTGTGGTGGTCGACGACATTGCTTTGCCCTTTGGGGCTGTCAGGATGAAAGCACGTGGCAGCGATGCAGGGCACAATGGATTGAAAAACATAGCAGAAGTGTTGTCCACTCAAAATTATGCGCGTCTTCGTTTTGGCATTGGCAATAATTTTCCTCGTGGCTTTCAAGTGGAGTACGTTTTAAGCCGTTTTTCGGAGGAAGAACAACCGGTATTGGCAGAACGTATCGACGTGGCTGTCGATGCCATAAAAGCATATTGCCTTTCAGGACTTGATTTTGCCATGAATCATTTTAACAATAAATGAAATGAAAGAGGTAAGGATCGATAAATGGCTGTGGGCGACACGTATTTTCAAAACTCGAACCATTGCCGGCGAGGCTTGCCGGAAAGGGCGCGTGTCGATAGGCGGAATGAATGTGAAGCCTTCGCGTCCGGTGAAAATAGGAGAAATCGTCGACGTGAAAAAACCGCCGGTCACTTATTCGTTTAAAGTGAAGGACGTGACGGAAAACAGGATGGGGGCCAAATTGGTGCCGCAATATTTGGAAAACGTGACAGCGCCAAGCCAATACGAATTGTTGGAGATGGTGAAAATAAGAGGCTTTATCGACCGCCAGAAAGGGTTGGGACGGCCGACGAAGAAAGAAGGCCGTGAATTGTCGAAATTTACGGAGGATGCATATTCTTTCGATGAGGACGATTTCGATTTTTCAGATGATTTTTTTGATGATGAAGCATAAGCTGATTTTTGCAATAATGTGGCAAAAAGCGATTTGTAATTTTGTGCTGTAAAACGAAAAGCGACAATGAACAATCGAGGAAGATGCATATTGTTTATGGCGATGATTGTCGTGGCGTTTAACGTCATGCAATTTCATCACCACCATTCTTATTCGATTGTTCCGGCTGTGTGCGAAATGCTGTCGTTTGATCATTGCGACGGGCACGATGGCGAGAATGATGCGGAAAACTCGTGTGCCTATCATCAAATGCTGGCAATTGAGAATGCGAATCCTTTCAAAATCGTGGTGAAGGAAGATGGGCTTCATGGCTTGTCCTTATGGAGGAGCGAAGAGCCGATAGTCCCGTATGAAACCAAAGAATGGTTGTGCATAAAGAGGCCAAAATGTCCATTGCCGCAATTCGGCGAGCGCGTTTCCGGTCTACGCGCGCCTCCTGTCGTCGGGTGACGATAAGCGAGAGAATGGAAAATGAAAAGTCGAATATTATTAATATAAAACTATGAAATTTAAATATATATGTGGGTTTACGTTGGCCTTGGTCTTTGTTGCAGGATGTAGCAGCGAGCATCATGAAGATGCAGCCCACAAAGAAGATGCTCATGACCATGAAGGAATCATTGTAGTGCATTCGGAGCAGGCAAAATCGATGGGCATAAAAACCGGAAAAGCAGAAAAAGGAAAATTCCGCCAAGTAATTAAGGTGGGAGGCGAAATATTGCCGACGCAATCGTCGCAGGTGGTTGTTTCGGCCAAGTCGTCCGGCGTGGTGCGTTTCGCGCAAGGGTTGACAACCGGCGTCGCCATTGGCAAAAATGGAATTGTATGCACGCTGTCCTCTGAGGGCGTGGAAGGCGGCGACCCGAAAGCCGAAGCCCGCATTGTTTACGATGCGGCTAAGAAAGAATTTGAAAGAGTCGCAAAATTGTATGAATCGCAATTGGCGACAGAAAAAGAGTATCAGGAAGCGCGCCGGGCATTGGATGTTGCCCGCAATGCGTTGGACGACAACGCGAGAAGCACAACTGTTGTCAGCCCGATAGCCGGTGTTGTCAGCCAATTGCTGGTCGACAACGGCAGTTTCGTTTCTACCGGATCGCCGATAGCCGTGGTATGTTCCGGCAATAAATTGATATTAAAGGCGATTGTTCCGCAAACTTATTATGAATCGTACCCGTTGATCACTTCGGCAAATTTCAAGCTTCCGTACAATGAAGAAACCTTGGAATTGGATTCGATGAATGGCAAACGTATTTCTTCGGAAGTTTTGTCGCCGGTATCGACCGGATATTTCGATTTGGAATTTGAATTCGACAATAACGGGACGGTTGTCCCGGGGACTTATGCAGAAGTCTATCTGTTAGGCGCGGAGCGCGACAATGTAGTGACATTGCCCTTGTCTGCCATTGTGGAGGAAGAAGGGACGCATTCTGTTTTTGTCAAGGAAGAAGAGGAGCACTATGAAAAACGCTCGGTGGCGCTTGGCGAGAGCGACGGGACTCGCGTTGAAATCAAATCGGGCGTGAAAGCCGGCGAAACAGTTGTCGTGGAAGGCGCGGTCTATGTGAAGTTGGCCGCCAATACAGGGGTTATACCCGAAGGGCATCATCACCATTAATACTGCTTGCGTATGTTGAACAAAATCATTCGTTTTTCATTAAACAACAAATATCTTATCATATTTGCGTTTGTATTGATATTGGCATCCGGCATATACACCGTGCTGCATACGAACGTAGATGTGTTTCCGGATTTGAATGCGCCGACAGTGACGGTCATGACAGAGGCTCCGGGGCTTGCGCCGGAAGAAGTGGAGCGATTGGTATCGTATCCGATTGAAACGGCAGTAAATGGCGCTACCGGCGTGAGACGGGTGCGTTCGGCTTCGGATACAGGACTTTCAATTGTCACTGTCGAGTTCGATTGGGGCACGGATGTGTATTTGGACAGGCAGATTGTTTCTGAACGATTAATGACAGTCACAGAGCAGCTTCCCCCGAATGTGAACACGCCGGTTCTTGCTCCTCAAACGTCGATCATGGGCGAAATCATGATTGTCGGATTAACGTCGGAAACGACTTCCGGCATGGATTTGCGCACGATTGCCGATCGTGTCATGAAGCCGCAGTTGCTTTCTTTGAGCGGCGTGGCGCAAGTGACGGTAATGGGCGGCGATGTGAAAGAATATCAGATTCGTCTCGACCCTAAAAAGATGCGTTACTACGACGTTTCGATGAATGAAGTGCTCGAAGCGGCTGAAAATGTCAATAACAACACAGACGGAAGCATCGTTTACGAGTATGGAAATGAATACCTTGTCAAAGGAGAAGTGAACACAAACAATCCTGAATTGATAGGGCAATCCGTCGTTCGTTCGACAGGCGATTCCATTGTCAGGATATGTGATGTGGCAGAAGTGGCGATTGGAGCGGAATCTCCGAAATTGGGATTGGCATCCGAACGGGGCAAACCGGCAGTGCTTATCACGATAGCCAAACAAAACGAGGTGAATACAGTCGAACTGATAAAGGAGATTGACAAGACATTAGCCGATTTGAAAAGCAATTTGCCGGACGATGTGCATGTGTCCACCGATATTTTCCGGCAAAGCGATTTTATAGACAATGCTGTCGACAATATCCAAAATTCGTTGCTGGAAGGCGCAATTTTTGTGATAATTATCCTTTTCCTATTCTTGATGGATGTCAGGGCAACCATTATTTCCGTTGTCGCGCTTCCTATTTCAGTAGTCATCACTTTGATTGTTCTTCACGTGCTTGGATTGTCGATTAATACGATGTCGTTGGGCGGTATTGCCATTGCAATCGGTTCGCTTGTCGACGACGCAATTGTCGATGTGGAAAACGTGTATCGCAAATTAAGGGCAAACAGGCTTTTGCCGGAAGGCGAGCGTGAGCGAGTGGTCGACGTGATATTCCATGCATCGTCGGAAGTGAGGATGCCTATTTTGAACTCGACATTGATTATCATAGCAAGTTTCCTGCCTTTATTCTTCTTGTCGGGCATAGAAGGTCGCTTGCTGATTCCTCTCGGCATCGCTTTTATCGTGTCCTTGATAGCCTCGACGATTGTCGCATTGACGCTGACGCCGGTGCTTTGCAATGTGCTTTTGTCGAAAGACAAGCATATCGAGCAGGCGTCGAAAGAGTCGTTCGTAGCGAGAAATCTGAAGAAATACTACAAAACGGCTTTGAATTTCAGTATGGCTCATAAGAAAGGCTTGCTGTCGGGCGTAGGCGTATTGTTTGTTTTTTCATTGTTGCTTGTGTTTACGTTTGGACGGAGTTTCCTGCCGCCTTTCAACGAGGGGTCGTTTACGATTAATGTGACGGCATTGCCGGGAATTTCTTTGGAAGAATCCGACAGGATAGGACAGCAAGTCGACAAGGCATTGTTGAGCATTCCGGAAATTAAAACGATCGCACGGAAAACCGGCCGAGCCGAGCTCGACGAACATTCCCGCGGAAGCAATTCGTCGGAAATAGAGGCCCCCTATGAAATCAAAGACCGTTCGCGTTTTGAAATTATGGCTGAAATACGGCAGAAATTGTCGGTCATTCCGGGAATAAATGTCGAGATCGGCCAACCGATATCTCATCGCATAGATGCCATGTTGTCGGGGACGGAAGCCCAAATAGCCATCAAGATATTTGGCGACGATCTTACGAAATTGCATGATTTGGGAACGAAAATCAAGCAAGAAATAGCATCGGTGGAAGGCATTGTCGATGTGAATGTCGAACAGCAAGTGCAACGTCCGGAAATAGAAATAACGCCCAATCGTGTGATGATGGCGAAATATGGAGTTACCATGTCGGATTTCAGCAAGATGGTAAATGTGTCGATTCCCGGAGTTGTCGTTTCTGAGGTTTATGAAGACGGCGTGCCTTACAATTTGACGTTGCGGGTGAAGGAAGAAGATCGCAATACGATTGAAGGCATTCGCGATTTGCTTATAGACACGAACGCGGGCAAGGTACCATTATCGTATGTGGCCGATGTGAAATCTTCGACAACCTACAATTCGATTAATCGTGAGAACGCTCGCCGCCGGATTGTTGTTTCGGCCAATGTCGAGAATCGGGATTTGGTAGGTGCGGTCAATGATATTAAAGAGAAAATATCTTCGACTGTCGATTTGCCGGAGGGCTACTATATCAATTATGGCGGACAATTTGAAAGCGAGCAGGCCGCATCCCGCACTTTGGCTGCGGCAACGATTTTGGCTTTGATTGTCATTGTGCTCCTGTTGTATCAAGAGTTTCACAACTTTAAGGAGTCGCTAATCATATTGGTCAATATCCCGCTGGCTATGATCGGAGGCATTTTCATTTTATGGTGTAATTCCGGAGAATTGAACATCCCTGCGATTATAGGATTTATTTCATTGCTTGGCATCACGACGCGCAACGGCATGTTGCTGATGTCGCGCTATAATCAATTGGAAGAAGAGGGCGTCTCGCTGTCGGAGCGGATACGTATTGGTTCAACCGACCGGTTGCTGCCGATCATTATGACTGCATTGACTTCGGCTTTGGCACTTATTCCGATAGTGGCGCGGGGCACGGAACCCGGCAATGAGATTCAAAGCCCGATGGCCGTGGTGATTTTAGGCGGCTTGTTTAGCTCGACGCTATTGAATATTTTTGTAGTGCCAATTATTTATTACCTTGCAAATAGAAAAAAAGAATGTTCCGAATGAAAATAATTTTGACGGTGGCGATATGCGTCGTGAGTTTGTTTGGCGTGAATGCCATGGCAAGCGAGCAAGCATTATTGGAGCAAATATCGCGCAACAACAAAGATATTATCCATGCCCAAATGAACACGGAAGGCGAAATGCTGTCTGCTCGAAGCGAAAACAACTTGCCGGATCCCGAGTTGGAATTGGAATATATGGCAAATCCGGCCAATAGCTTGGAAATGGTCGTTTCGGAAACTGTCGAATGGCCGGGCATTTATGTTTCGCGACGTAAGGAATTGTCGTATCGGATGACGGCAATGGAGTATTTGTATGAAGCGAAAAAAGTGGAAGTGCTGAGAGACGCTCGATTGGCTTACGTGGATTTGGTCAATGTCAATCGGCAGATACGGAGAAGTACGCAAATTTTGGAACTTGTCAAATCGATTCTCGACAAGGTGGAGCAAGATACGGTTGTCGCGGACTACACGGTGCTGGACGTCATGAAATTGAAAGTGGAGGCTTTCGATTTGGCTTCGACGGTTAGCGAACTTGTCATCAAGAAACAAGCATTGATTTCAAATCTTGAATTGATGAATGGCGGCTTGCCTCTAGAAAATGTGGATTTTGATGCCGGCAAGTACAATGCCCGATTGCAGAGTTTGTCGTATTATGAAGAGGCGTTTGGCAACAGCCCGGAGGCGAAGGCCGAATACCAGCAAACTCTTGCCGATCGCCATGCAGTGAAAACTTCGAAGCAAGGATGGCTGCCGAGTTTGACGTTGGGCTATAAATTCGCACGCGAAGATGGCATGAAAGTCCATGGCTTTGTATTTGGCATTTCGCTTCCTATATTTTCCAATCGCAATAAGGCGCGAGCTGCGAAAGCATTCCAAACCGCCTCATATTTCGGATGGGAAAAGCGCCAGTTTGAAGCAGCAGGGGAAGTGCGCGTGCTCTATGGCGAGCTGTTGTCGTTGGAACAATCGCTTGAGAAATATAGAGACGTTATCGCAGATTCTGAGGAAGCAATGGTCTATTTGGATACGGCATTGAACGAGAAGTCGATCACGATAATCGACTACTTGTCGGAGTACAAATACCTGTTGGAGGCTAAAAGCCGCCTTGAAGACATGGAGTACGATTATAATTTGAAATACGTGGAACTGTCGAAGTACGATTTATTTCAATGAGAAAATGCCATTTTGGGAATGAATGATTCCCTCATCGGAGAGGAATCGCAGCATGTCGACGATTTTTGTTCTCGAATATGGCAACGTTTCGGCGATTTCGTCGAACGTCCGGTCTTTAAGCGACAGCATGTATTTGATATTATCGGAAAGCTCTTTTTCGGAAGAGCTTTCTTTTTTGTTTTCTTTGCAGAGGTCGCATCCTCCACACTTGTCGGCTTTCTCGCCGAAATATGCCATTATTCTTTGTTCTCGGCAAGCATAGGCATTGAACGCATAATCCAGCATGGCATTGATTCTGTGTTCCAAGCGCCGTTTTCCGTCTTCGTAGGCTTCACGGGTAATTTCCAAATGCCGTGGTTCTACGCGGGATGAGGGAAAATAGATGTATGGGGTGCGCCGCCGAGGAATGTAATGCAGTATGTGTCGCCTGTTGAGGAACAGCAACGTCTCGTATATGCTTTGCCGCGTTATCCCATTTTTGAATGCGATGGATGCTTCATCGATGGGAACATAGTCGGAAAAACTTCCGGAGCAATTTCGCAATATTATTTCCAAAATGCGGTCCATTTCCGGCGTTATGTCCGGAATGTTGTACAGTTGCTCTTTGTTTGCCAAAATCATGATTCTCGAAGTGGTTTCCACTTCGTCGATATATTCGATGGCATGGCATGCCGTCAATATTTTCAATGCGCTTAGGCATTGTGTTTCGGGAAATTTGAATGTCGAGCAGAATTGCATGAAATTGAACTCATACAATTTGTCGAATCCTCCGCCCAAGCCGATATCCAAGAAATCGCAGACGGAAGTATATACTTTTTTTATAAACTCTTTCGATGGAAATGCTTCTGCGATGCGCCGTTTGAGCGTGCCTTTGTCTTTCGACGAAACAAGCAGAAGGACATAGGAGCGTTTGCCGTCGCGTCCTGCGCGCCCTGCTTCTTGATAGTATTCTTCCAAGGAGTTGGGGATGTCGAGATGTGCCACAAGCCTGACGTCGGGTTTGTCGATGCCCATTCCGAAAGCATTGGTGGCAACCATGATCCTCACTTCTCCGCTTTTCCATCTGTCTTGCTTGTCTCTCTTTTCTTCCGACGATATTCCGGCATGGTAGTATTCGGCAGAGAATCCCATGCCTTTTAATTCTTCCGCAACAGATTTCGCTTTTGTGCGGCTGCGCACATATATGATCACGCTGCCGAATGTAGCAGAGAGTGCGGCAAAAAGTTTTGCCATTTTGTTTTCTTGGGTTCGCACGATATACGACAAATTATCTCTGCGAAAACTTTTCCGGATTACATTCGGCTCTCTGAATTCCAATTGTTTCATGATGTCGTCGACCACTTCCGGCGTGGCAGAGGCGGTCAGCGCGAGAACGGGAATGTTTGGAAACAGATGCCTGACAGATGCGATTTTCAGATACGACGGGCGAAAGTCGTATCCCCATTGGGAAATGCAATGGGCTTCATCGACAGCGAGCAAAGCAATGGGCATTTTCCGCAAAGCCTCGATAAACGACACGGATGAAAGCCTTTCCGGAGAAATGTAGAGAAATTTGCAGTTTCCGTAGATGCATTTGTCGATTGTGTTCCGAATTTCGGCGTATTTCAATCCGGAATGGATGTATGCAGCCTTGATGCCTTTGGATTTCAATCCGTCGACTTGGTCTTTCATCAACGCAATCAAGGGAGTGACGACGAGGGTCAATCCCTGCATTGCCATTGCGGGGATTTGGAATGTGAGCGATTTGCCCCCTCCCGTAGGAAGCAGTCCCAACGTGTCTTTTCCCGCAAGCACGGAAAGTATGATTTCTTCCTGCTTTTCGCGGAAAGAATCGAAATGCCAATATTTTTGAAGAATATCGTGAATAATGTCGTGCATTATCCTTCGGTTATTCGTAAGTATGAATTTCTTTTACAAACAGTTGGTAATAGTTTGATTTATTGGCGTGTTTGTTTTCTTCAATCGTATAGCAAATATCGAAAGGCTTGCCCGATTTTATATAGTCGAATCGGTCGGACATGTTGAATGCAATGCCGTTGAGCACTTTCCCCGACGTGTTGTCGACAAGTTCGAGTTTGATGTGTTCCAAGTTTTTCCCGACTAATTTGCTTGTTCCATAGTCAAGCACTTTTTTAGTGCAAAATATAGGCTTTTGATTTCCGGGACCAAATGGATTGAACATGCGGAGATACGTCAAGAAATCTGGCGTGATTTCTTCAAATTTGAGGTATGTGTCGATGTCGATTTGTGGCGTCAATTGGTTTGGCTTGATCGTTTCCGACACGTATTCTTCAAATCGGCGGGAAAATTCGGGGATGTTTTCCTCTTTTAGCGAAAGCCCCACGGCGTAGGTGTGTCCTCCGAAGTTTTCCAGCAAGTCGCGTGTTGCTTCGACGGCTTTGTAAATGTCATATCCTTGCACGGAGCGGGAAGATCCCGTGGCGAGCCCGTTGGACAGAGTCAGCACGACGGCAGGCTTGTAGTACAGTTCCGTAAGCCGAGACGCTACAATTCCGATTATGCCTTTGTGCCAATTTTTATTGTAGATGACAATTGACTTGTGTTCGGAATTTATTTCTCCGCGTTGTTCGAGAATTGTATTTGCCTCTTCGGTGATTCTCTTGTCGAGTTCTTTCCGGTCTTTGTTGTACTGATCGATGTTGCGCCCTTTGACGTATGCTTCATTCTGATCCTTCGTAGTTAGCAAATCGACAGCCTCCATTCCCGATTGCATGCGACCGGAAGCATTGATGCGCGGCCCGATCTTAAAGATGACATCGCTGATTGTAATCTCTTTGTTTGAGAGGTTGCAAATGCGGATGATGCTTTTTAAACCCATGTTGGGATTGGAGTTTAGCCGTTTGAGCCCATAATATGTCATGACGCGGTTTTCGCCGGTCATTGGCACGATGTCGGCAGCGATGCTTACGGCAACAAGGTCGAGCAAGCTGAACAGTTCGTTTTGGTTGGTCAAACCGTTGCTTTTAGCAAAAGCTTGCATGAATTTGAATCCTACGCCGCAGCCCGACAGGTGAGGATACGGATAGGTGTTGTCGTCCATTTTGGGATTTAAAATGGCGTATGCCTCCGGCAAAGTATCGTCGGGGACATGATGGTCGCAGATGATGAAATCGATGCCATGCTCTTTGGCATATCGAATTTCGTCGATGGCCTTGATTCCGCAGTCTAAGACAATAATAAGTTTGACGCCGATAGAAACAGCGTAGTCGATACTTTTAATCGAAATGCCATATCCTTCTTCATCTCGTATCGGGATATAGTATTCGATATGCGAATAATAATTCCTCAGATATTTGTACACTAACGATACGGCCGTTATGCCATCGACGTCGTAGTCGCCATATACCAATATCTTCTCTTTTGCCCCCATTGCCTTATTGAGCCTGTTCACTGCTTTTTCCATGTCTTTCATCAAGAATGGATCGTGCAGATCGGACAGAGAAGGGTTGAAAAAATGTTCAGCTTCGGCAACCGATGAGATGCCGCGCTGCACGAGCAATTCAGCTATCGCCGGACTGCCGGCAAATTTTTTTGCCAACTCGATCTCTAATTCTTGTTCTTCGGATGTAAGGGGTAAGTAATTCCATTTACTTATCATTTATATAGTTTTTTATTTTTTCGTCTCAAATGCGTGTTTGTCAGCTTCAAACACGCGATTGCCCTAACTTGTGATGAAGTTTGGACATATGTATAACAGTTTGGAGAAAGAAACTGTTTGAATTAAATTCAGAAAAAGAATTTATTTGCTATGCAAAATTACGGATACTTTCCGAAAAATGCGAGACGCGTGCTTTGTTTTTTCTAAAATTAACTTATGGTTGGAATCGGGGTATCCGGGCAAGACGGGTAAAGGGGTATTTTGCTTGAAACAAAGCAATCGCAGGGTTGCCGGATGTTGCCGGCGAGAATTGTTGCGACATGTTTGCCAAGGCTTTGGCAATATCTTCGATGGATGAATTTTTCATGAGGCAGATTTGCCGGTCCAATGCTGATATTTGATGTTCTTCAATGGAGGGAATGACGAGCAGAATGCCCTCGATGAAAAGCGTGTCGGGAGTCTCTTTTTCATAAGGAGCATGCGTTATTTCGCCGTTTTTGAAAGTAAATACGTTGAGATGAAACACTTGCCCGTCGTATACCGTGTAATGCGCAAGAATTTTCATTGCCTCCATTTCGTTTTTCTTTGGTAGGGATGAATGTTGTAGCGTTCGCTGTCGAGGCGGGTGCGTGTCAAGGTGATTTTGTCGAATACGACTGCCGATTCGGTTTGCGGAGTGTATTCCATATATCCATAGATGCGTTGCGCGACGCGATTGGAATCTGTTTGCAGCACGATGTCGGTCAGCATTTCGGGAAGGGCATGTTTTGTTTGAAATTCAGATGTCCCGTCTGCATAATCCACGGCAATAAACAATTCTGTATTGCTTTTGGCATTGAGCGGTCTCAGGCGCCAAGTGTAACGGTCGCCTTGCTTGGATTCGCTGCCGGTTGTGAAATCGTAGGTGAGCAATATGGGCTGTCCTTGGTTGAATCTGTCAAAAAGGAGGCAATGCGGTTTCGTCCAGATGTCGACGCTGTCGCCTGTCGCTATAAGGTTTTCTCCGGCTTCCAACGTTTCTTTCTGAATGTTTTTCTGGCGTTCTTCCAATATTTCAATGACATTGTCGTAGACTTCCGTATATATGTCGAGGTTGTGCCCGTACCATAGCAGGGAAGTGTCGAATTGTTCTTGCGTCGTGTTGTGGCGGATGAATACCGACTGTTTGAGTTCTTTTTTTAGAGAGTCGTTGTTATAGGCAGCGGGGTTTATTTCTATCACTGCGTTGGCTTCATGGATATCGGCAAGCAACTCGGCCATGTCGTTTTCCGAAATCACGTAGTCCGGGACTTTTTTGCAAGCGGATAGAAGCAGTATTCCGCAGAAAAATATGAACGGAATAAATTTTCGCATGATTTTGGAATCATTTTTTGTCGGCAGGTTCGGCTTGTTCTTGGCTTGTTTCGTTTTTTGGCGCAGACAAGTATTTGGAATAAAATAGTATGAACACGATGACGCCTACGGAGATTGCGCTGTCGGCCAAATTGAATACCGGACGGAAAAATTCGAAATCGCCGCCTCCGACAAATGGAACCCATTCCGGCCAAGTCCCTTGTATCAACGGGAAGTGGAACATGTCAACTACTTTGCCATGCAAGAATGTGTCATATCCGCCTCCATCGGGAAACAACACAGCCATCGTGAAAGGAGTCGATTCTGAAAAAATCAGCCCGTAAAACATGCAGTCGAGCACATTGCCGATTGCTCCGGCTGTGATAAGCGACAGGCATACGACAAACCCTTTGGAATAATTGCGGTTGTTTCGGATTTTATAAAGGATGTAGATAAGAAATGCAGATGCAGCAAGACGGAATATGGTGAGGAACAATTTGCTGCCAAGCTCGATTCCGAACGCCATTCCGGGGTTTTCTATAAAATGCAGTTCAAACCAACTTGTGAAAGGGAGCGTTTCCCCCAAATAGAAATTGGTCTTTACCCAGATTTTTAGAATTTGGTCCGCAATGATGATTGCCAACACGATGATAAGTGCCAGCCACCCGTTCGAAATAGTTTTATTTCGCATACTGTCTCGTTATTTCTTTTTTTCTTTGTTTTTGACCTCGATGCTCAATGTGGCATGCGGCACGGCCCTCAAACGTTCTTTCGGAATGAGTTTCCCCGTTTCGCGGCAAATGCCGTAGGTTTTGTTTTCAATCCGAACCAACGCAGCTTTCAGATGCTGTATGAATTTCATTTGTCTTTGAGCCAATTGCCCGGACTCCTCTTTGTTGAGCGTATTGGCACCTTCTTCCAGCACCTTGAAAGTGGGCGACGTGTCGGCGGTGTCGTTTCCGTCGGAGTTTGTCACTTCGTTTTTGAGCAGCTCGTAGTCTTTGTATGCTTTTTCAAGTTTTGCAAGAATTATTTCTTTGAACTCTTGCAATTCTTCGTCTGAATACCTTGTTTTCTCTGCCATAGTTGTTAGGTTTTAGGATTTAACGTCATTTTGTTTCTGCACGTTTTATTGACGCGCAAAGATTGTCGAATTCTTCCATGTTGAGATCGGTGCGTTCGTTTTCCGGTATTTCGGCTATGCGAATGCTTTCGGCCAACACTTGATGTGCAATATAGTCGGAATATTCGGCGACTGCATCGTCGGTTTTGGGGTTGGGAGAAATGACAACTTGTATTTTGTCGGTTATTTCCAAACCGATGTTTTTTCGAATGTTTTGGATGCGGTTTACGATTTCGCGCGCGATGCCTTCTTTTCGCAAGTCGTCGGTGACGGTGATGTCGAGAGCGACTGTCAGCGAGCCTTCGTTGGCAACAAGCCATCCGGGGATGTCCTCAGAGAATATTTCGACATCGGAAAGCTCTACGCAAACCGGAGCATTGTCGATTTCGAATGTGAATTGTCCCTCTTTTTCAAAGGCGATAATTTCTTCTTGCGTCATGTCGGCGATTTCTGCCGCCAATTGCTTCATGATCTTCCCATATTTCGGGCCGAGCTTTTTGAAGTCGGGTTTCACACGTTTCACCAATACGCCTTCATTGCCGTCGACATATTTGATTGTCTTGACATTGACTTCGTTTTTGATGAGCAGGCTCATCGCCTCAATGCTGTCTTTTTGTTTGGAATCGAGCACGGGAATCATGATCATGGAAAGCGGTTGCCGCACTTTTAAGTTCGCTTTTCGGCGAAGGGCAAGAACCATTGATGTGATGTTTTGTGCTGTCTCCATGTCTTTTTCCAACGTTTTGTTGATGACAGACTCGTCGACTGTGGGGAAGTCGGCAAGATGCACAGATGCTTTGGCATCGGCATTGCCTTCTGTGAGGTCGACATAGAGGCGGTCGGCATAGAATGGCGCAATCGGAGCCATCAGCAGCGTGATTGTTTTCAGACATGCATATAGCGTTTGGTAGGCTGAAAGTTTGTCTTCGTTCATTTCGCCGCCCCAGAAACGTTTCCGGTTGAGGCGTACATACCAATTGCTCAGATTGTCGCTGACAAAGTCGGAAATTGCCCGTGCCGCTTTTGTAGGCTCATAATCGTCGAGGCTTGTTTCAACTTCTTTTATGAGCGAATTGAGAAGCGACATGATCCAACGGTCGATTTCCGGGCGTTTGCTTATTGGAATTTGAGGCATGGAAGCATCAAATCCGTCGACATTCGCATACAATGCGAAGAAAGAATATGTATTGTAAAGCGTGCCGAAGAATTTTCTGCTCACTTCTTCCACGCCGGCCGTGTCGAATTTCAGATTGTCCCATGGCGATGAGTTGGAAATCATGTACCAACGCAATGGGTCGGTGCCGTATTTTTCAATGGCTCCGAAGGGATCGACTGCGTTTCCGAGGCGTTTGCTCATTTTGTTGCCATTTTTGTCGAGCACGAGCCCATTGGAAATTACAGATTTATATGCGACGGTGTCGAACACCATGCCTGCAATGGCGTGGAGCGTGAAGAACCATCCCCGAGTTTGGTCGACTCCTTCTGCGATGAAATCGGCAGGGAATACTTCTCGGTTGTCGAATGCTTCTTTGTTTTCAAACGGATAATGAATTTGCGCATACGGCATGGAGCCGGAATCAAACCAAACGTCGATTAGATCCAATTCGCGGCGCATAGGTTTCCCTGATTCCGATACAAGCACGATGTCGTCGACATAAGGACGGTGCAAATCGATTTTGTTATAGTTTTCGGCAGAATAGTCGTCGGGCACAAATCCTTTTTCTTTGTAAGGATTGCTTTTCATCACGCCTGCGCTTACGGCTTTTTCTATTTCATTGTAGAGTTCTTTGACGCTGCCGATGCATTTTTCTTCATCGCCGTCTTCTGTCCGCCAGATAGGCAGGGGAGTGCCCCAATAGCGGCTTCGCGACAAGTTCCAATCATTTAAGTTTTCGAGCCATTTGCCGAAACGGCCAGTGCCTGTCGATTGCGGTTTCCATTTGATGGTGGTGTTTAGTTCCATCAATCGTTCGCGTGAGGCAGTGGTGCGAATAAACCAGCTATCGAGCGGATAATAAAGCACCGGCTTGTCGGTCCGCCAGCAATGCGGATAGTTGTGGACATGTTTTTCGATTTTGAAAACGCGGTGGGTTTGCTTCATCATCATGCAAAGCGCGATGTCGAGCGTTTCGGCTGCGGAAGCAGCTTTTTCATCATATTTGCCGTCGACGTTGAATTGAGGATCGTAGGCGTTTTTTACCCATGCACCTTCGTATGGCTTGTATGCATCCTTGTTGACGCATTCGGCGACGAATTTCTCGTCGAGTTCGTCGAGCAAATAGAATTTTCCTGTCAAATCGACCATCGGGCGGGTTTCGCCTTTTTTGTTGATCATGAATAATGCAGGAATCCCCGCTTCTCGGGCTACATAGGCATCGTCGGCACCAAATGTCGGAGCGATATGAACAATGCCGGTTCCTTCATCTGTTGTGACATAATCGCCGAGAATCACGCGGAATGCCTTTTCGGAAGCCTCGTGCCAATCCCCATTTTCGTCGATTTCCACAGGAGATACCCACGGCAGCAATTGCTCGTATTTCATGCCTTCCAAGTCAGGGCCGGCATATTCGCCGACAACTTCAAACGGAATTAGTTTGTCGCCTGCTTTGTAATCATTTAATGCAATGCCTTCTGCCTTTTGGTTGAACAACTTATACAATAGGGGTTTTGCTACGACAACTGTGATTTTCTCTCCGCTGTATCCATTGTATGTGCGCACTGCGACATATTCAATTTTTGGGCCTACGCACAGCGCTGTGTTGGACGGCAAAGTCCATGGCGTGGTAGTCCATGCGAGGAAATAAGGCGTTCCCCAGCCTTCCATTTCCGGCTTCGGCTCTTTTATGCGGAATTGCGCGATGCAGGTTGTGTCTTTGACATCGCGATAACACCCCGGTTGGTTCAACTCGTGGGAACTGAGCCCTGTGCCGGCAGCGGGCGAATAGGGTTGTATTGTGTATCCTTTGTAGAGATAGCCTTTGTCGTATAGTTGGCGAAGCAACCACCATACAGATTCCATGTAGCGGTTGTCGTAAGTGATGTAGGGATTGCTTGTGTCGACCCAATAACCCATTTTATGGGTAAGGTCTTCCCATTCTTTGGTGTATTTCATCACTTCTCGCCGGCAAGCTGCGTTGTAGTCGTCGACTGAAATTTTTTTGCCGATGTCTTCTTTTGTGATGCCTAAGGATTTTTCCACGCCAAGTTCTACCGGAAGCCCGTGTGTGTCCCAACCGGCTTTGCGTTTCACGTGGTATCCTTTCATTGTTTTGTATCGGCAGAAAATATCTTTAATTGTGCGAGCCATGACGTGGTGGATGCCCGGCATGCCATTTGCCGATGGCGGGCCTTCGTAGAAGACGAAAGAGGGGCATCCCTCGCGAGTTTTCATGCTTTCTGCGAAGATGTTGCCTGCATCCCACTTTTCAAGCACTTCTTTGTTGATATCTGAAAGATTAAAATTGCTGTATTCCTTAAATTTATTCTTCATGAGAATATGTTTATCATAAATTCAGTGCAAAGATAGCGAAAGGTGAGCGCAATACAAAGAGCTTGCTCAATTTGTATTGCCGAACCGCATCCTATCTTATTCAAAGATGGCGAAAGTCAGGCGCAATACAAAGAGCTTGCTCAATTTGTATTGCCGAACCGCATCCTGTCTTATTCAAAGATGGCGAAAGGCAGGCGCAATACAAACAATCTTGGTTGGAATCGCCTGCCTCTTGTTTCGAGTTGTTCTGGGGGAAACCGCAGTTAGGGAATAGATATGAATTCTATTGGTTGTCGTTTTTCGGTATCTAACGGGCGTGAGATATAGTTTGTTTTTGAAAAATCAATTTCTTTCAAGTCGATACAGCGGATTGCGCTATTGTGCATGGTGCGATAGTATATTCGACGATTTTTCATGTCGGTTGCAGAGGTCCATTGCGTGGCGCTTGGGATGCCTGATGGCGTTTCGCCTTTTCCAAATTCAATGCCGACAGGAATATCGAAATTGTTTAAGATTTGGAATCCTTGCAGCACGGCATCTTCGGCTGTGGCCTGCAAAGGCGCAGTGGATTGAAAGAAAGCGGCGCGAACAAATCTGGAAGGCGGCGTGATATCGCCCGGAATGCCCAAGAAACCGCTGCCGGCACCAAAGGCATTTAAGGCTGTTTCGCCCATGTTTTGTGAGGGCGCAGCGCCGGGATAAAGATTGACGTAGTTGTTCAGATTTGTTATTTGCCAATTGAAATCGGGAGAGTTGGTTAAAACTCCCAAAGGATTGTCGTAGAATTGCAATTTGCCATCGATTATTTCCAATACGATTTGTTTGCCCGACAAATCGGCAAATCTCCAATGCACTGTTGAGGCGCGAGGGTCGATTTGGACAATGTGTACATTCTTGACGGCGTTTTTCACGTCGTCGATTGTGGCGCATTCGCCGAGCAGCCAAGCGACAACTTGCAAGTCGGCTATGGTTTGTTTGGCTTGTGCAGCGTCGTAGGGTTCATATTTGCCGTAGCGGGGGAAATAGAAGAGCCCGGCAGAAAGTCCGGCTTCGTTCAATCCTTCGGCGACGAATTCTTTTTGTTCGACTGCAAGTCCCACATAGCCGAAACGTGCTGTGAACTTCATGCCGTTTATGCCGTCCGGAGTGTGGGATTGCGAGGTGTAGCCGCGAGGCACAACGACATATTGGCTGTTTAAGTCGCTTCCTCCCCATTCGATTGTGCGGGCCACGACGATTGTGGAATCTTGTGCGGCAAGCGTGATGCCTGTGCATGCATTTGCCGGTTGTGCAAGGAATGATAGGTATGCTATTGCTGTGAATAGGCCGATGATTTGTTTGCGTATCATGACAGTTTGTTTTATATCTTATTGTTATAAAACAATTTAAATGCCTATTTGTTCGTTCCGCATGAAAAAAGCGCAACTCGATGGGAACGAGTGCGCTTTTCCTATTGAGATTTTATGGATAATTATTTTTTTACGCCGCCTTTGACGCCTCCCGACAGGCTGAAAATGTTTTGGTCGAAATTGGTCGTTTTCATGCTTTGTTCGCGTTTGCGCTTCAAGGCCAGTTGGATTAAGTTGTCCATTAACCGGTCGAATGGAATGCCGGTTGCTTCCCACAAGTAAAACGACAAAGAGCCGGGTATCGTGTTGATTTCGTTCACATATACATTTTGCGTGTCGTCGTCGACCATAAAATCAACACGGCTCACGCCGTGGCAAGAAAGCACGCGGAAAGTTTCGCCGGCGAGAAATTGAATGCGTTCCGTCAATTCTTTCGACAAATCGGCCGGAATGCGTTTTTGCGATGCTTGCATGCCTTTCGCGCTTTTGGTGCCTCCCATGTATTTATCTTCGTAACTGAGAAATTCGCCGGTTTTGATCGGTTCTTCGAGCGTGGATGTTTGATAGTCGTCGCAGTCTCCGAGAACGGAGCAGTTGATTTCTTTCAAATTTTCTACCATGTCTTCCACAATGATTCGTGCAGAGTATTTTTCGGCCGTTTCGATGCTTTCGATGAGCGATTCGCGATTGGTGGCACGGCTAATGCCGACGCTGGAGCCGAGATTCGCCGGCTTCACGATGACGGGGTAGCCGATTTGGCTCTCGATTTTTTCGATTAGCGCATCTTTTTGCTTGTACCATTGCTTGTCGGTAAACCACACGTAGTCGACAACGGGGATGCCGCATTCTTTTAGAATCATTTTCATCGTGATTTTGTCCATGCCGTTTGCCGACGAAACGGTGTTGCATCCGGCATAAGGAATCCCGATTGTTTCGAGCACGCCTTCGAAAATTCCGTCTTCTCCGTTCGTGCCGTGAAGCGCGGGAATGACAACGTCGATGGCTGCATATATGTTGGAACCGAAAAGTTTCGTTTTTGCGCGATAGAGATTGTAATCGCCGAACTCAGGACGCATAAACACTTCTTCGCAATTCTTGACAAGCGTGTTCATGTCGCGGTAATTGGCAATGTCGAAAAGCTTTTCTCCGGTATACCATTTGCCTTGTTTGGAGATATATACAGGTATCACATTGTATTTTTCGCGATTTATGGCGTGCATCGCTTGTGACGCGGATATGACGGATATTTCGTGTTCCACGGAACGTCCTCCGAAGAAGACGGCTACATTTGTTCTCATTTGCGATATATTTTTAAGTTCGATTTTTGTTGTTAGCCTTATTTAAATGTGTCGGGCAAATCGTTTTCGTATAAAACGATATCGCCGGATTGCAGGAGGGTGGCAAGTCGGGATTGGGCTTCGGCGAACGTGTCGACAACAATCAATTTGTTTTCGTCGAATTGGCCATTTTCGCGGATGCCTTCAAGGATTGCATCCCTATTGTATTGCCCGACAATGATGGCGATGTCGCACGACGAGGCGATGCGTTTTCCGAATTGCTTGTTGAGCATTTCTTGTTTTTCGCCCAATTCGATCATGCCGGGCGTTACGACGATGCGTTTCCCTTTTTTCATTCGCGACAACACGTCGAGCGCCATTCGCGACCCGTCGGGATTCGAATTGAAAGCATCGTCGATGACTGTTATTCCCGCAGGGGTTTTGCGAATGCTTAGGCGGTGTTCCACTTGTTCGATTTTTCCTACGGCATATTTTATATGGTCTTCGCTGATTCCTAATTTCATGGCTGTGATGATTGCAGCCATGAGATTGGATATGTTGCATTCTCCAACCAACCGAGTTTCCATTTGGAGCGTTTTCCCTTCGCCTTCGATTGTGAAATGCGTGCCGGTTTCGCTATATTCAATGTCGCGAGCCGTGAAATTGGCATTGCCGACTTCTTTTATGGCATAACGGTAGGCAGCAGTGTTTTCGACGGGCCGGTTGGCTATGTATTCGAAATCGTCGTTGAGCACGACAAACCCGTCGGTCGGCAACGCGTCGGCCAGTTCGAATTTGGTGCGTTGCACGTTTTCAATGGATTTGAATGATTCGAGATGCTGTTCGCCCACAGCCGTGATGATTCCTATTTCGGGGTGGACGAGATCGCATATTTCTTTGATGTCGCCAATTTGCTTGGCGCCCATTTCGACAATGAATACTTCGTGGTAGGGTTTCATTTGCTCGCGCACGGTGCGCACCACGCCCATTGGCGTGTTGAAGCTGCCGGGGGTCATCAGCACGTTGTAGCGTTCGCTAAGGATGCGGTAGAGATAGTGTTTCGTGCTTGTTTTCCCATAGCTGCCGGTGATGCCGATAATTTTTAATCCTTGCATTTCCGACAGGATTCTGCGCGCATCGTCGCAGTACATTTTGTTGATTGCGGATTCTACGGGCATCATCGCTTTGTTGCAAATGGCAAGGATTCCCCATGAAAGCACCGACAGCGTTGTTGCCGCGATGGCAACTGCATAAATGGCTGTCGACAAATCTTCTGCATTGGGGACGCATGCCGTTGCCATGACAATCGCGGAGAGAACAAGCATGGTGGTCAAAAGCCGCCAAACGCGACGGGTGAAGACGAGCGGCTTTTTGTATTTTTTCTTTGCCGCCAAAATCACCTTTGTTGACAAAGCGATAATGGCAATTGGAATGACAACGTATAATTTTGAGAATTGGGACAACATTAGCAACAAGACAATCAAATCAATGATGCGATTGACGGAATAGTAGTTGTTGGATGCTTTCCACCAACGAAAATACCGGTCGTTGCGATAAGAGTTTTGTTGCAACATTTGCAAGTCGCTTTTGTATGCGTACCACAAGTTGGCGACAGCAGCTATCGCTAATAATGTAGTGAGAATCAATGCGAAGGTTGTCATGGTCAATGTTTATTGTTGCTTGGTTCTTTCCGGTTCCAGAAAATTGTCGAGCACTGCGCCGAATTGGAAAGGATTGTCTAAAAAACTGTAATGTCCTGCATTTGGAAATTCGACTAATCCGGCATCCGGAATCAATTTTTCCATCTTGCGGGCATCGGAAATCGGAGTGGCCGTGTCTTTGCTTCCCCATATAAGCAGGGTGGGGCATTTGATTTTCGGAAGCGCGAATTTCAAGTCTTCGTTAACGACTTTGCTTAGGATTCTCCTCATTCCGGCAGAGGCATTGCTGTAATCGCTTGAACCAACGCGCTTGCGGTATTTGTTTAAAAGCTTTTCTCCATTCTTTTTGCCGCAAAGGACGGGCAAGGCGTGTTTTATGATTTTATAAGTGTAGACTTTGAAGTAATAGGCAAGAGAGCGGCGAGGCTTGATGCCGGCTGCATCGACGAGTATGAGTTTTTTTACCTTGTTGCGCGACGCCAACAAGATGCCGACACGGCCTCCAAAGGAATGTCCCAATAGAATCGGATTGTCGATTTGTTCGGATTTTAAAAAATGTTCGACTGCTTGCGTGTATTCTTCAATGCCCCACACGTATGGTGGCTCTTGGCTTTTCCCAAAACCGGGGAAGTCGATGTTGTATACTTTGAAATGCGGTGTTAGTCGATGTTCGATGCTTGCCAAAGTGGTATGGTCGCATCCCCAGCCATGCATTAAAACAACGGGTTTTCCCGCTCCCTCAACGCAAAAGTTGAGTTTCACTCCGTCGATTTCAATTTGTTTTTCCATTGGTTTGACAATAACTGCGCAAAGTTACGGAAAGGCAGGTGAACAAAAAAGGACTTCTCTCACTTTTTGAGCAAATGCAAAAATGGAAAAAGGCAGAAACATTGTTGAAAAGTTTCTGCCTTTTATCAATAGGAAAAATATAATTTGTTCTTTACTTATTGAGAGCTTCTTTTACAGCGTCGTTCGGCACCATCTCTTCTTTGAATACATAAGCGCCTGTTTTCGGAGATTTTACAGTTCTGATGACTTTGCTGTAAGTGCGCCCTTCGCCTGTTTGAAGTGTTGCGACGGTTTTCTTTGCCATAGTTGTTTATTATTTAATTTCTTTGTGAACAGTTACGCGTTTCAGAATTGGATTGTATTTTTTCAATTCCAAACGTTCGGTTGTATTCTTGCGATTCTTCGTCGTGATATACCGAGAAGTTCCCGGCATGCCGCTGTCTTTGTGTTCGGTGCATTCGAGAATAACTTGCACTCTGTTGCCTTTTGCTTTCTTTGCCATATTATTCTGCTGTTTTAATGCTAGTTAAATACCCTTTCTCGGCTGCTTGCTTAATGGCTGCGTTTAGACCGATTTTATTAATTGTGCGGAGGCCTGCTGCGGAAACAGTAAGTTGAATCCACAATTGTTGTTCTGCCCAAAAAAATCTTCTGTTGAACAGATTTGCCTTAAATTTGCGTTTTGTTCTTCTCTTCGAGTGAGAAACGTTGTTGCCTACGGCCGCTTTTCTGCCTGTGATTTGACAAACTTTTGACATGGCTATAACTAATTTTATTAATTTTCAAGTATTTATCCTCAAATCAGAGTGCAAAGTAAGTGATTTTTCAGATATAAAACAAATTTTTTGATGTATTTCTTTTTCTGTTCGTTTGTTTGTCGCTAATTGTCAATATTTTATTATTTCGATTAACATGAGTTCGGCCATCGTGGTGGCGTGATTGATGACGCGATTGCGGTTGCCTGCGAATTTGAAGAGTTTGGCAACCGTTTTTCCTGAACATGTGGCTGCAATCCATACGGTGCCAACGGGCTTTTCCGGTGTTCCTCCGGACGGGCCTGCGATGCCCGATGTGGCGATGGCGCAATCGGTCGACAAACGTTTTGCCACGCCTTCTGCCATTTGGCGGACCACCGGCTCGCTGACGGCTCCTTCTTTCTCTAATGTTTCTGCATCGACTCCGAGGATGTTGATTTTCGTTTCGTTTGCGTATGCCACTACCGAGCCTTTATAGTAAGAGGAGCTGCCGGCTATTTGCGTGATTTCGTGCGCGATGTTTCCTCCGGTGCAACTTTCGGCCGTCGCGACGCTCAATGATTTGTCTTTTAAAAGGGAGCCGAGTATTTCGGCGGGTGTTTTGTCGCCTTTGCAAATCAAGTTTTTGCCAAGTATGGAGTCTAATTTGTCGCTGAGCGCATCCATTGTCGCTGAAAGTCGGTTGCTGTCGATGTCGTGTCCTGTCAGGCGTAACCGTACGACTCCCGGCTTCGGAAGATATGCGAGGTGGATGTTGCCGGGCATTTCTAGCTCGAATTTTTCAAGGATTGTGGCAAGTTTGGATTCGGAATATCCTGCAACGACAAAAGTGCGGTGGCAGATGCTTTCGGTTTCGGGGAAACGCTGTTTGAGCATGGGGAAAATGTCGGTGTGGAACATTTCTTCCATTTCAAATGGGACTCCGGGCATGGAGACAAGGACTTTTCCGCTCTTTTCAAACCACATCAACGGGGCCGTCCCGACTTTATTCTGAATCACTTTGCACGACGAAGGCACGTAGGCTTGGGCTGCTGTGAGCGCGTTGATTTGCAGTCCGCGCTTGCGCATCACTTCCAATACGTTCTTTTCAACGGCTTTGTTTAGAATCATTTCGCCTCCAAAGATTTTTCGGAGCGTTTCTTTTGTAATGTCGTCTTTGGTAGGGCCGAGTCCGCCGGTAGTGAGGACAATATCCGTTTCTGACAACGCTTGGCGGACAGCATGTTCGATTTGGTCGGCAGCGTCGGCTACGACGCGTATGCTTTCAATGGCCCAACCGTCGGGATTGATCTCGCGGGCGATTGTTCCGGAGTTGGTGTCGACGACTTGCCCGATTAACAGCTCGTCGCCGATGGCTATGATTGATACTTTCATCGGATGAATGACTTTAAATCTCGACCCGTGCAAACGGTGCGATGTCGAGCGGACAAAATTCTTTGGCGCGGTATTTGAAATATCCGGCGATGGCAACCATGGCGGCATTGTCGGTGGTGAAAGCTCTTTTGGGGATGAATGCCGTCAAGTGTCGGCGACGGCAAAAGTCCTCGGTGGCTTTCCTTATGCCGGAATTGGCCGAAACTCCTCCTCCGATGGCGATTTGCCGTATTTCCGGATGCTCTTTTACGGCTTTTGCCAGTTTGTCGAATAGGATGTCGATGATTGTTTGTTGCAAAGAAGCCGCAAGGTCGGCTTTGTTTTTTTCGATGAAATCGGGATCTTTTTTTGTCTCATCGCGCAACGTGTATAGGAAAGAAGTTTTCAGCCCGCTAAAACTGTAATCGAGACCGGCTATATGCGGCTTGCTGAATTTAAAGCGATTTGCATCGCCTTCTTGTGCGAGCTTGTCGATATAAGGTCCGCCGGGATAGGGCAGCCCCATGACTTTGGCGCATTTGTCGAATGCTTCTCCGGCAGCATCGTCGATCGTTTGCCCGATAATTTGCATTTTGTCAAAGTCTTCCACGATGATAATTTGCGAATTTCCGCCGGATACCAACAAGCACATGTATGGAAATTCGGGCACGACAGTCGATTCGTCTTCTTTGATGAAATGGGAGAGCACATGTCCGTGGAGATGGTTCACGCATACCATCGGGATGCCGAGCGCGGTCGACAAGCCTTTTGCAAACGATGTGCCTACCAATAGCGAGCCGATTAGTCCCGGGCCTGCGGTGAAGGCAATGGCGCTGATGTCGCTTTTTTTGATTCCTGCGCGTTTTATCGCTTCGGAAACCACCGGCACGATGTTTTGCTGGTGGGCGCGAGAGGCCAGCTCCGGAACGACGCCTCCATAGGCTTCATGCACGCTTTGGCTCGCAATGACGTTGGATAGCAGAATGCCGTCTTTGATGATGGCGGCTGAGGTATCGTCGCACGACGATTCGATTCCTAAAATAATATCGCTCATGATACATGTGGAAATATGGCGCAAAGGTACGATGTTTTATTGAAATGCGGAATATTTCCAATCGTGCGGGTGGTGTCGTTATTTTTTTAGCAGTCTTGATATTGCTATGCAAAGCCGGGGGCTGATATTGTAGATGTTTGCCATATATTTTCGTATGCATTGTGTCGATAATGCAACCGTTTGATACCAAGATCTTTCAATGTTTGCGGCAATATTTTTCTTTCGTGTTTGTATTGTGGATAGGAAATTTTTCGAATTAAGGTAATAATTAGTGCGGTAGTGATGTCTTTATAAAATGGTTGGTTGGGATATAGTTTTGATAATTCAGCAGCGGTAACAATTGTTTTTATCATGCTTGAATATTTATTGGAATTGAGACTCTTTGCTAAGCCTCCAATTCTTGGGGTGTATATATAAGGGCTTTCGTTTACGAATTTCACTTTTGTTGCTTGTGTCGTTGCACGCATTATGAATTCGAGATCTTCTGTGTATGTAATTTCTGGGTTGAAAAATAAATCGTGATTAAGGAGAAAACTTCTTTTCCAAAAAAAAGCCCAAACAAAACCGCATTCATCAAATACGGTCCTTAAAAACATGTCACCAGACATGACCGTCGTATTTTCTGAAAGGCGTTCACCTTTATAAGGGGGAAGAGGATTTCCATTTTCGTCAATTCGTTCCCATTTGAACCACATCAAATCTAAATCATTTGTTTTGGCAGTTTCGATCAAATGATGCAGGCAATTTGGTTTGATATAGTCGTCGGAATCAATAAACCAAAGGAATTAGCCGGCAGCTTCTTTCATGCCGGTGTTGCGTGCCATGCAAACACCTTGATTAATAGTGGTGACAATTTTTATATTGCAATGGGATGACGCATAATTTGCGCAATTTCAAATGTTCTGTCATCAGAACCATCATTGACAATGATAATTTCATACTCGTTGGGTTGCAAGTCTTGCTTCACGCAAGAATCAAGACATTTGCTTATATATTTTTCACTATTGTAGGAGGGTATAATTATTGATAGAATTGGATTCATGTACATATTCTTTTCGATGGACAAATATACGAAATTAAGGAAAAAATGTGTAGTTACGCCTCATTATTTAATCATCCAAAAAACAATCATGGCATCCACGTAACGGGGATGCCATGAGTGTTTGTCGGCGGGCAGTGTTTTTTTAGAACCACTTTAAGTATGCGAAACTTTGGCGATGCGCAAGTGCCTGATTTTTCGGATAAATGCGGAAGCCATAGTGGAACATTCCGGACACGTCGATTTTGTGCGTCAGTTCGTAAGAAACGACGTCGCCATCTCTGCTCGTTTCTTTAAGCTCATGACGGTCGAGATATTTTTGCTGTCCTTCTTCCACCGAGTAGACGACCATTTCTACACCAATGCTGTCGGCCAATCCGTTGGTGTCGATTTTTGCGGTAACTTTAAACTTGTCCCCGAAAGAGTTGGCGCTTGGATCGATTGTGCTTGATTCGAGCACCTTGATGCCGTCCCAACGTGACGCAACAAATTCTTTCCATGCGACGATTTCTTTCGCTTTTGCAAAATCGTTCTTCTTCAAGTCTTTGGCATATTTGCTTTCTTTCAAATAGAAACGTCCGATATAATCGTCGATCATTCGTTTCATTGTGAAATTGGGCGCAATATGCGCGATCGAATTTTTGATGTATTGAATCCATTCCGGCGAATAGCCTTTTGAATTTTTTGCAAAATAAAGCGGAATGATTTCGTTTTCGAGCATTGAGTAGATTGTCGCAGCATCCAATTGATCTTGTTGGTTTTGATCGGTGAAGGTGCGTTTGTCGGTCAATGCCCATCCTGCGCCTTCGCGATACCCTTCGTACCACCATCCGTCGAGCACGGAGAAATTGAGCACTCCGTTCATTTCCGCTTTTTCTCCGGATGTGCCGGACGCTTCGAGCGGTCGCGTCGGGGTGTTCAACCAAATGTCTACGCCGGAAACGAGGCGTTTGGCAAGCGTCATGTCGTAGTTTTCAAGGAAAATGACTTTGCCGAGGAATTGCGGCATGCGCGAGATTTCAATGATTCGTTTGATGAGCCCTTGCCCTGCGCCGTCGGCCGGATGGGCTTTCCCTGCGAACACGAACTGCACGGGGAATTGTTCGTTGTTGACGATTTTTGCCAAACGGTCGAGGTCGGTAAACAGCAGGTGTGCGCGTTTGTAAGTTGCAAACCGGCGGGCGAATCCGATAATTAGCGCGTTAGGATTGATCTTGTCGATGATTGAGACGATTCTCGATGGGTCGCCTTGGTTTTTCAACCATGTCTCTTTGAATTCGCGTTTGACATAATTGATGAATTTGTTTTTCAATGCAACGCGGATTTTCCATATTTCTTCTTCCTTTGCTTTCAGGATCGGAGCCCATGTCATTTCATCGGACTGCGCTTCCATGTAGTTCGGGCCGAATGTTTTGGCATAGAACGCTTTCCATTCGGAGGCGGCCCATGTTGGCATGTGCACGCCATTTGTCACGTATGACACATGGGATTCTTCGGGGGCATAGCCTTTCCAGACGCCTTGGAACATGTGTTTCGACACTTCGCCGTGCAGCCAGCTTACGCCGTTGGATTCTTGGCAAGTGTTCAGCGCGAATACGCTCATGGAGAATCGTTCGTTGGTGTCGGGATTTTCGCGTCCCATGTTCATCAAATCTGACCATGAGATGCCCAATTTGGCAGGGAACTCGCCCATATATTTCCCAAACAAGCTTTCTTCGAAGTAGTCGTGTCCGGCGGGAACGGGGGTGTGTACTGTATATAACCCTGTTGCGCGGACAACTTCGAGCGCTGTGTTGAAATCCAAATGGTCGTTTTGAACGTATTCAACGAGGCGTTGCAAGTTGAGCAGAGCCGCGTGGCCTTCGTTGCAATGATAAAGTTCGGTGTTGATACCGAGGGCGCGCAACATGATAATGCCACCGATGCCCAACAAATATTCTTGCTTGATGCGGTTTTCCCAATCCCCACCGTAAAGTTTGTGGGTGATGGGCCGGTCGAATTCGGAATTGAGGTTGGTGTCGGTGTCGAGCAAATATAATTTTACGCGTCCGACATTGACACGCCAAATGTTGCAATAGATGTCGCGACCCGGGTAGGGCACGGCAAGCACCATCGGCGTTCCGTCCGGATTGAGCACGGGTTCTACCGGTATTTGGTTGAAATTTTGCGCTACGTATTCGGCAATTTGTTGGCCGTCCATTGAAAGCGTTTGATTGAAATAGCCATACCGGTACAAGAAACCGACGGCTGTCATGTTGATACATGAGTCGGATGCTTCTTTGATGTAGTCGCCGGCAAGGACGCCAAGGCCTCCGGAATAGATTTTAAGCGCGCTGCAAAGCCCATATTCCATGCTGAAATAGGAGATGGAAGGAACGTCCTTGCGCAACGGCTTTTTCATGTAGTTTTTAAACTCTTTGTAGACTTCATTCAGGCGTGCCAAAAAAAGTTCGTCTTTTGCAAGCGATTGGTATTTTTCAAAACTCAATTTTTGCAATAATAGGACCGGATTTTCCCCGGTGTCCCTCCATGTATCAGGGTCGATGTCGTGGAATAATTTTTTAGCATCGCTATTCCATGACCACCAAACGTTATGAGCAAGTTCGTCCAAACATTTCAGTTTGGCAGGCAATTCTGCATAAACAGTAATGTCTCTCCATACGGGAGCGTTCGTGTTGCTTACTTTAAGATTCATAATGTGTCTATTTAGTTATATCCGGAAGATCCGGAATGTTGTTATTGTTTTTGTTTTTGTTTGTTTTTTAATGCTATGTCGTAGGCGGCGCGGTAATATTCGATAAATTGTTCCCATGTGGATTTTTTCGAAGTTTCGATAGCGGCGCCGGTGATTCTTTTGATTTGCGCCGGTTTGGCAGACATCAATTCCTTGATGCAGGAAACAATATCGGACACGGCAGTCTCGTAATTGGAATCGGTGCGGTGCACGACTTTTGCCCCGCAAACATTGAAATCGTTTTCAAATTCGGATAAAAGCCATTGCCCGAAACCCGACAAATCGGTTGTAATAGTCGGGACTCCGAAAGCAAGCCCTTCTTGGGGCGTATATCCCCACGGCTCATAGTAGGAGGGGAATACGGCAGCATCGAAGCCGGGAAGGAGCTCATAGTATGTCATGTCGAATATGCCGTCGTTGCCGTTCAAATAGCAAGGCACGTAGATGACATTTATGTTGGTTTGCGAACCGTTGAGCAAACCTAAATATTCAATTCGATTATAGATCGTGTCGGATGAATAGTTGTGGAGCGTGTGCGTGATGACAGGTTCCGGGAGCGCGTCGGATTGTTTCGCTGCGTTTTGCAACCGAGAGTGCAAATCGGCTCTTGGCGACATGCTCCATGCAGGCACAAGGATAAACGCGATGGCAGCTCGGGCCGGATTCTCGTTGTGCAAAGTGTTGACGGCATCGATAAACATGTCGATGCCCTTGTTGCGATATTCATTTCGTCCGGCAGTTGCAAAGAGGAACGTGTTTTTGGAAAATGATTTTCCTGTCAATGCCGAAGCAACGTCGAGCAATTTGTCGCGTGCTTTTTTGCGCACGGAATCGTATTCTTTTCTTTTCGGAACGAATGCGAGTTCGAAACCGTTAGGTGTTATGAAGGGGCGTATTTCAAGCAATTGTTCGCATTCGTCGGCTGTGACTTTGCTTACGGTTGTGAAGCAATCGGCATTGTGGGCAGCTGCTTTTTCGAGCGAGTGTTTCGATTGCATGTTCAATTCGGCTGCCATTTGGTCGCCGTTGTAATTGTGGAAATACTTGTACAACGGTTTGTTGTTTCCGCAAATGCTTCGACCGATGCTTGTGGCGTGTGTCGTGAATACGGTGGCGATATTTGGCGCATAGGTTTTCAAATAGAGCAACCCCATTCCGGTAGTCCATTCGTTGAAATGGGCCACGATTTTGTCGTTGCGGCGAGCGATGAATGCTGCACAACTTCTGATCACCATGGCCGCTGCGACGGCAAATGCGCAGCCTTCGTCGTAGTCGCCATAGGCATGCAAGGAATCGACTTGGTAGCGTTCCCACATTTCTGCATATATTTCATTCTTTCGAGCGTATAGCGCGTCGAATTTCACAAGTATCGCGACAGGCGATCCCGGAATGAGCCATTTTCCTATGCGGACGCTGATTCCATCGGGCAAATTCGCTTGATTGCGCCATTCTTTGAGCAGCGTTTTTGATTCTTTGAAAAATGGGGAAGGGTTTTCTTTTGTCCAAACGTCAGGGCCGACAAATATCATGTTGTTGCCCAATTGTTTGCACAATATTTTTGCTTTTGTGGATAGAACGGTGTATATGCCGCCGACTTTGTTGCAAACCTCCCAGCTTGTTTCAAATAGAATCGTCGGATTTTCTATATTGTCAGACATTTAATCGTATTTTTCAAGGTGCAAAGATATGACTTTTTTTCGGATGCTCATAAAGTGGCATCTTAATATTCATTATGTCGGGTGATTGTTTGTGTAAATGGTTGGCATATAAATTGTTGATGAATTGGAGCGAACATGCCTTCCGGAATATGGGATGGAGAGTGTTGCCGGTGGAAAACATACGTTGTAATTTTGCAAAAAAAATAAGGTTATGTTTGAAAAAGGAACAAGGGGAAATACTTTGCACGGTATTTTGTTGATAGCGTTGTTTTCGTGTGCGGCGTTTTATATTGCGGAAATTCCGTTTGTAAGAAAAATGTCGTTCAGTCCGCTGATTGTGGGCATCATTTTAGGAATGTTGTATGCCAACAGCTTGCGGAATCGATTGCCGGAGACATGGGTGCCGGGCATAAAATTCTGTACAAAGCAATTATTGCGTGCGGGAATCGTATTGTATGGATTTCGCCTGACGTTGTCGCAGGTGGCGCAAGTGGGATTGTCGGCAGTAGTGGTCGACTTGATTATTGTTTGCGGAACGATATTTTTAGGCGTTTGGCTTGGCCGATTGCTGAAATTGGATTCCGACACGGCATTGATGACGGCTACCGGCAGTTCTATTTGCGGCGCGGCTGCTGTGTTGGGGGCCGAACCGGTAGTGAAATGCGAAAGCCATAAGACGGCGATTGCCGTGTCGACGGTTGTGATATTCGGGACGATTGCGATGTTTTTGTATCCGGTCATGTATCGGACGGGTGTGCTTGACGGCCTCGACAATATGCAAGTGGCGGTTTATACCGGCAGCACATTGCACGAAGTGGCGCATGTGGCGGGTGCCGGAAATGCAATGGATCCGACGGATGCTGCCGGCATAGCGGGAACGGCAACCATTACGAAAATGATTCGTGTGATGATGCTCGCTCCGGTGCTTGTGGTAATGGGGTTTGTGCTGTCGCGAACGAGAGGAAAAGCGAAAGAAAATGGCAAAAGCAAGATTATGGTGCCTTGGTTTGCTTTCGGCTTTATAGGCGTGATTTGCTTGAATTCGTTGCTTCAATATTTGACAGGGGCGGAAAGCGTGAAAGACATTCCTTTGAATGGCGCGATAGAGTATATCGACACGTTTTTGCTTACAATGGCAATGACGGCGCTTGGGACGGATACGAGCATCGATAAATTCAAGAAAGCAGGCGCCAAACCGTTTGTGTTGGCATTGCTGTTGTTCGGTTGGCTTGTAGGCGGCGGATATTTGTTGGCTCGCTGGTTGGTGCCGGCTTTGGCTTGATTCTTATTCGTGATGATAAGGTTCGTTGTGGAGGATGGTGAAAGCGCGATAAAGTTGTTCGACAAAAACGAGGCGAATCAAGTCGTGGGGAAACGTCATGCGTGAAAGCGACAGCATTTCATTGGCTCGCGCATATACGTCGGCGGAAAAACCATAAGGCCCTCCGACAACAAACACAATGCGTTTCGGGACTGTCTGCATTTTTTTTGCCATAAATGCAGAAAATTCTTTGGAGGATAATTCCTTGCCTTTTTCGTCGAGCAGCACAACATAGTCGGATTTCTCAAACTCATTGGCAAACATGACGCCTTCTGCGTTTTTTTGCAGTTCTTGTGTCATGTTTTTTGTGTTTTTTGCCTCGGGAAGACATCGAATAGAAAAGGGGATGTAGCGATTGATTCGTTTCGCGTAATCGTTGATGCTCTCGGCATATATGTCGAGAGTTTTCCCAATGGCGAGAAGGCAAATTTTCATGACCGTACAATTCTTTGTGCAAACTTAATGGCTTTTGGCTGAAATTTTTTATTTCTTCGGATTTTTTATTGCGAAAGGTTGGTTGCTGCGGGAGAATAGGGATGGACAATCTTCTCAAAATTTTTTCAAATCAAGTAAACACTTTGCATTTCGCTCGGCTTGCGCTATATTTGGATAATATCGGCTGCGGCTCGGGAAAACAATTTCAAACAAGTTTGATTGTTTTCCGCTCGGCTTGCGCTATATTTGGATAATATCGGCTGCGGTTCGGAAATGCAAATTG